>Ga0256404_1006570_pt1 | contig 19133 bp, 17 predicted proteins | sample RumenRJG_01DNA_FD_185990 | JGI IMG/M metagenome (GOLD analysis project Ga0256404, IMG submission 185990) | Bovine rumen microbial communities from Lethbridge, Alberta, Canada - RJG_01 | ecosystem: Host-associated > Mammals > Digestive system > Stomach > Rumen | place: Canada: Alberta | collected...
CATCCCTCTCGTTCAGACTGTGTACAACAGTTTCTTCGAGAACTACAAGTCCGGCCTGAAGATGATCGGACCCAACTTCATCGGGCTGGACAACTACAAGACCCTGTTTGCAAGCGGTGACTTCCTGATCTACTTCAAGAACACGATGATCATGTGGGTCATGGGCTTCATCCCCCAGATGGCGGTGGCCCTGCTGCTGGCGGCCTGGTTTACGGACGTGTCCCTCCGGCTGAAGGGACAGCGCTTCTTCAAGACCGTCATCTATATGCCGAATCTGATCATGGCATCGGCCTTCGCCCTTTTGTTCTTTACCTTATTCTCGGACAACGGGCCGGTGAATTCCTTCATGATACAGCTGGGCCTGATTTCCAAGCCCTATCAGTTCCTGGCCCATATCGGAAGCACCCGGTGGCTGATCGCCTTCATGAACTTTCTGATGTGGTTCGGAAATACGACCATCCTCCTGATGGCCGGCATGATGGGAATCGACACATCCCTCTTTGAGGCGGCGGAAGTGGACGGGGCCACCAGTACCCAGATTTTCTGGCGGATTACGATGCCCCTCCTTCGGCCCATTACGGTGTACGTCCTGATCACCTCTCTGATCGGCGGCCTGCAGATGTTCGATGTTCCTCAGATCCTGACCGACGGATCCGGAGACCCCATGCGGTCCTCCATGACCCTGATCATGTATCTGAACAAGCATCTGTATTCGAAGAACTACGGCATGGCCGGTGCCCTGTCCGTAATCCTTCTCATCATCACAGGTATCCTGAGTCTCATAGTGTTCAAGTTCACGGCCTCCAAGCAGGTCGAATCGTAAGGAAAGGAGGAAATCATGAAAGAAAAAAAGTCGAACTCGCCTTCCGTGAAGGTCAGAAGAGTCATCGCTTATATCGTGCTGATCCTCCTTACCTTCATCTGCCTGGTCTGGTTCTATATCCTCTTCATCAATACGACGAGGTCGAACGGGGAACTGAACAAGGGCTTTACGGCCATCCCCAGCACCTTTTTCATGAAGAATATGCACAACCTCTTTCACGGGCCCACCCCCGTGATTCAGGGCATGCTGAATTCCCTGATCATCGCCGTTTCTTCGGCGGTCCTCAGTACCTATTTCTCGACCATGACCGCTTATGCGATTCATGCCTATGAGTTCAAGGGAAAGAAGGCCATCTTCACCTTCATCCTGGCCATCATGATGATCCCGACCCAGGTCACTGCCCTCGGTTTCATCCACCTGGTCAATTCCATTCACCTCAACGATACCTTCTGGCCCCTGATCCTGCCCTCCATCGCGGCCCCGGCCACCTTCTTCTACATGAAGCAGTACATGGATTCGAACCTCCCGTCTTCTCTCCTTGAGGCGGCCCGGATCGACGGGGCGAAGGAGCTCCACATTTTCAACACCATTGTCCTGCCGCTGATGAAGCCGGCTCTGGCAGTCCAGGCTATCTTCACCTTTGTGGCCAGCTGGAACAACTACTTCACGCCGAACCTGATTCTGGACAGCAAGATGAAGCAGACCCTGCCCATTCTCCTGGCGGGCCTTCGCAAAGCTGACTGGAAGACCTTCGACATGGGTCAGGTCTATGCGATGATCGCCTTCGCAGTTTTCCCGGTCATCATCGTATACCTCCTGCTTTCCAAGTACATTGTCGGCGGCGTCACGGCCGGCGGTGTCAAGGAGTGAGGCAGGCGGCAGGTCTTGTGTATCGCCCGCTGTGACGAACCGGCCCTGTCCTTTGCCCCATCTTTGAACGGATTGTCCCTCCTCCCCGCAGCCGAAACGTTTCCCTCGTTTCAACATCTATCCCTCTTAACAAAGGTTTCTTACTTTTTCAAAACCTTACCTCCTTGGCTGCGGAATTTATATCCGGGCCGACGCTCACTCCGGCGCCGGCCCGGTGTTCTTTTTATGAATAATGTAAAGCCCCCACTTGAAATTTGTCGTGGAAGAGGTCAAAATATATAGGTTTCACGGCGCTTTACATTATTCATAGGAAAAAGACATGGAAAACGAAGAGAAGAAAGAAAACCGTCTGCTGGCAGGCTTCAAGGCCGACAAGGTCCACAGCATATTTTTCATCCTGAAATACGGCTTTGCCATCGCCCTGACCATCTATACGGGCGTGCGGCGGGGGCCTCTTTTCAGCGTCATCGGCCTCCTCGAGCTCCTCTGCATCTTCTGCATATCGAACCGCCTTCTGCGCTTTCGGTATACAATTTTCGGGAACATTCTGACCGATGTCCTGATCGCCTTCTACAACACCCAGATGGGGGTTCTGATCTTCGGCGGCACCTATCTGACCCTGATCATGCTGCCGAATATCGATTCGGCCGAGGACCTGTCCGGTCAGGCCGGCATGTACCTGGGGGCCATCGCCCTGGTCGTCATCTTTTCCTGTCTGCCCCTCCGGGCCGTACCCTTCCCTAATGCCCGCATCATGTCCCTGGCCCTGATCGCGGAACTGGGACTTACTATGGTGAAGGGACCTGAGTTTTCCCCCTTCTACGATGTCTATGCGATTGCGAAGGACTACCGGGCCAAGGAGGCCCAGAAAGCCCGTCTGGCGGCATTGAATATCGACCCGGGCACTTTTTCGAAGGGGACCGTGGGGAATTATTATGAAGGGACCGAGAACGCCGGCAAGAATGTGGTCCTGATCCTGACGGAGGGCCTGTCCCAGGACATCGTGGAGGACGACCGGGACATCATGCCGAATGTGGCGAAGTATGAGAAGAAGTCCCTGAACTTCACGAATTATTACAATCACACCTTTGCCACTTATAGGGGCATCATCGGCCAGCTCTTTTCGGGCTACCAGCTGGAGAACCTCGATGAGAACCACCTGATTTCCATTGCGGAGCTTTTGCGGACGAACGGCTACTATACCTCCTTCCTGAATTCGGAACCGAATAATACCCAGTTCACGACCTACCTGGAGGGCCTCGGTTTCGACGACGTGATCGGGGAGCCCGGCAACGGCTACACGGGTCCGACCAACTCCATCTCGGACAAGGAGATCTACGAGAGGCTCTTTGACCAGATGGAAGAGCAGGGCAAGGGCGACAAGCCTTTCTTTACGGCGGTCTACACCTTCGGCACCCATCTCTCCCTGGATTCCGTCGACGAGAAGTTCGGCGACGGGACGGATCCGGAACTGAACAAGTTTTATAACGTCGACTGCCAGTTCGGCAAATTCATGGAGAAGTTCGAGCATAGCGACCTCAAGGACAATACAGTGATTGTCTTCACGGCCGACCATACGACCTACGTGGACAATTACTACGAGGCTTCCTTCCCGGATGTCTCCAACCGGCCCACGGACTGCGGCCGGGTGCCTTTGTTCTTCTATTATCCCGGAATGGAGCCCTCGGAAATCGACTGCGAGGGGCGGAACTCCCTGGACCTGGCGCCCACGATCTGCAACTACATCCAGCAGGACGGGCCGAACTTCTTCCTGGGTACCAGCCTTTTCTCCCAGGCCCAGAACAACAATACCTATGACCGCTTCTTCTCGGACGGGTCCGTCGAATACTGTACGGCCAACGGGGAAGTCCGCCTGCTGACGGACAGCGAGCAGAAGATTTTCGACAGCAGCGTGGAAGCCTACTACGCCATCAAGCAGAGCGAGGACGTCAAGGAGCAGGAGCTTCAGAAGTATCAGAAGTGACCCTCTTGTCTGCAGAGTGGCAACGGCTGTCAGTCCTGAAGAGACAGGACGGGAAATGTATACAATATCTTGAAAGACGCCCTGCGTATCTTGTAGATGAAAAGGCGCCCGAATCGTTCTATAATTAATTGTTCATCGGCGGGCGTGTTCAGACATGCCGCAGACTTTAGAACAGCCTTTCCGGGCGGGTTTATTTGTTTCATTATTCTTGGAGTAGATTTACCTTGTCATCCGTGTATTTCTATTATTTTGCAATGCTGGTCTGGGCCGTCTTCAATGTCGGGGCCGTCTGCTGGTCCGGAAGGAGCCAGAATGTATACCGTCTCATCCTTTCCATGACGGTATTTGTGACAAATGCCGGGTATCTGGCGAGTGCCTTCACAAGCACGGTTTCGACAGAAGCCCTGGCCATGAAGATGTGCTATTTCGGGGGCTGTTTCGTTCCGCTTTTCCTTCTCCTCCTGACGTCTTCCATCTGCCGGGTGAAGATTTCGAAGCCCTTCATATATATCCTGTCGGCCTTTTCCTGCATTACTTTTGCACTGACCTTTACCATCGGCTACAGCGACTGGTTCGTGACGGGTCTTCACAATGTGGCGGTGCACGGAATGACCTATCTGGCTTTCGGATACGGCCCGCTCTACATTATTTTCTATATCTATATTCTGGGCTTCACAATTGCCTCCCTGACCTTTGTCATCTATGCCCTGCAGCATCAGACGAAGGCCTCTTACAAGACGGTGGGTCTGCTCGGACTCATTCTGATCGGGGGCATCGCCGTATTCTTCTTTCAGAAGCAGCACCGGTCCCCCGTCAATATCGTTCCTTTCTACTTCAACTTCGGCATGGGGGTCATCCTCTTTTTGACGGGGCGGATGAACCTCTATGACACGAAGTCGGCCACGGTCCGCGGGGACAGCTTCGATGAAAAGGGCATCATTACCCTGGACGCGAAGGGCAATTTCTGCGGGGCCAATTCCTTTGCCCGTTCCTGCTTTCCTGACCTGGACAAATGTCTCATAGACCGGCGGGCGCCGGAAGACGTCCTGCACGGCCCTCTGGAGGAACTTTCTGAATGGCTTGCCCAGCTGGGCCCGGAGACGGACCTCCTGCCCCGCAAGTTCGAGGTCGGAGGCCGGATTTTCCGCTTTACGGAGCGTTCCGTCCATCGGATGAAGTGGATCCAGGGCTATGTGATCGAGTTTTTCGACGTGACGAAGGAAGATCGTTACGTCGACATGATTGAACATTACAATAAGGACCTGCAGAACGAGGTCAAGGAGCAGACGGCCCACATCTCTTATATCAAGGACATGATGGTGCTGGGCATGGCCTCCATGGTCGAGTCCCGGGACAATTCCACCGGCGGCCATATCCGCCGGACCTCGGACGTCGTGACCATCTTTGCCCGCAAGCTCATGCAGTCCGAGAGCGAGAAGCACCTGGGTGTCACGGAGAAGTTCCTGAAGGACGTGGCGAAAGCTGCCCCCATGCATGACCTCGGGAAGATTGCCGTCGATGACAAGGTTCTTCGGAAGAAGGGCAAGTACAACGCGGAAGAATACGCCGAGATGAAGAAGCACTCGGCTGAAGGGGCCCGCATCGTGCGGGAGATCCTGACCGGGGTCGAGGATCCGGAATTCGTCAAGATTGCGGAAAACGTGGCCCACTACCATCATGAGAAGTGGAACGGAGAGGGCTATCCGGAAGGCCTTTCCGGCACGGACGTCCCCCTCGAGGCCCGCATTATGGCCCTGGCAGACGTCTTTGACGCCCTCGTCAGCAAGCGCTACTACAAGGAAGCCTATTCCTACGACACAGCCTTCGGCATCATCGTGGATTCCCTGGGCAGCCACTTCGATCCCTACCTGGGCAAGGTCTTCCTTTCCTGCCGCAAGGAGCTGGAAGAACTCTACGACTACTATCTGGAGCACGGCGACAGCGCGATTTCCTCTGCCGACTACCGGCGGAAGCTGGAACAGGAGATGGATGAGGAAGCCGGGAAGAAGACGGTTTCCATCAAGGCGGACAAAGAAAAAGAAATGGCGGGGTGATTTCAATCCCGCATAGCACCCGGCCGGCAGGTCTTTTCTGTCGACCGGGTTTGCTGTATCATGGGATAGAACCATGAGAATAATGTAAAACAAAAAGATTGCTCAGTTTCAAGCATTGCAGTGCATATGAAGCATAGGATAGAGTGACTCAGACAAAGCTTGAGGCAGGAGTAAATAGTACATGCAAGCGCCGTCGAATCATCTTTTGAGACGGATTGTGGTTTGGGAAAGGAGACATGAAATGGAGACCGGAATTACAGGACAGCAGGAAGAAATCGTGACGGAAGAAAAGACGGCCAAGGCCATGGGAAGCGGGGAGCTGCCCGTGTATGCGACCCCCGCCATGATTGCCCTGATTGAAAAAACGGCATGGATGAGCGTCGCAGGCGAGCTGGAAGAAGGCCAGGGGACCGTAGGCACGAAGCTTGCCGTGGAGCATGTATCCGCCTCCCCGCTCGGCGCCCATATCACCTGCAAGACCACCCTGGTCGGGGTGGACCGCCGCCGGCTGCTCTTTTCCGTGGAGGTCAGTGACGACGCCGGCATCATCGGCCAGGGCACCCACGAGCGCTTCATCGTGGATAATGAAAAGTTTGTCACCAAGGCCCAGGGGAAGCTGGCCTGAGCCGAAAGCCGGCGGCTATTGGCGGACATTTGTCCAGAAACAAACCATGAGCCCAAAGTCTCAGGCAAGACTGGTGGACATTTGTGCTGAAGCAAGCTATAGGCCCGAAGCCTCAGGCAAGACTGGAGGACATTTGCCTTGAAGCAAGCTATAGGCCCGAAGCCTCAGGCAAGACTGGAGGACATTTGCCTTGAAGCAAGCCATGTGCCCAAAATTTCTTGCAAGTTTGGTGGACATTTGTCCTGAAAAAAGCCATAGCCCCAAAAACTCCCGCAAGTTTGGCGGACGCTTGCACTGGAACAAGCTATTAACCCAATCCTTCGCTCTTTCCCGAAGCGGGGGAATTTTTCATGCTCCCCCGGTCTTCGCAGGTCCCCGGGCTTCAGGAGTCCTTTGGGCGTCTGAGCCGGGCCGGACTTGTTCCATGCGGATAGACATGCATGGGGAATCCGGCGTGGTCCTGCTTTGGATTCGGCGGGCGTCATGCTTTGTCACTGGGTACGGCCGGGAGCGGAGCCTCTGCTCAGGCCGCCCGGCCGAAGGCATTTCCTTTTTCCTCAATACTAATTCGCGAGCCTTCGGCATCGCGCCCGTTCGCAGAGCTCCGCTCCCGGCCTTTCCGGGCATGTCATCGGTCACGACCGTCCTCCGATTCCAATCCATTATCAGTCGGACTTGCCGCGCCATCCATGGCGCGGCATCGCTCGCTTTCCTGCCGTCCGTCCCTGCATCCGCCGTCGGCCTACTTACGCCCGTGCCCCTGCTCCGTCCGGGCTCGCATACGCTTTCAGCATCCGTGGGCTGCGGGCGAGGGAGTGCAACAAAAGTCCGCCAAACTTGCAGCAGGCTTTGGGCCTTATAGCTTGTCATAAAGCAAAAGTCCGCCAATGCTGTAGCAGGCTGTGGGCGTATAGCAGGTTATAAAGCAAAAGTCCGCAAATCTTGCAACGGGCGATGGGCGTATGGCAAGATTCAAGACAAAAGTTCGCCAGTCCTGCGACAGGCCTTGGGCCTATAGCGTTTCATAAGGCAAAAGTCCGCCAATGCTGTAGCAGGCTGTGGGCGCATGGCAAGCTTCAAAGCAAAAGCCCGCCAATCCTGCGGCGGCTGTGGGCCTATAGCAAGATTCAAGACAAAAGTCCGCTCATTTAAGAATATTTGGAAATTTTGCCTTCAGGAAATGGCGGTAATCCGCAGCACCTTCTTCATACTCCTTCGGGATGGTTTCCTGCAGCCAGGCGTGAAAACGGTCCGACATTTCCCCATAGCGCTTGATTATTATTTTTCCTTCTTTTTCAGCTTTCAGGATTTCTTCATAGGCGTCCGGAATATATTCGACATCGCATACGTCGGCCGGTACCCGCATGACGGCAGAATCCGGAATTTCTTCAAAATTCTCGGCAGCCGGATTATCTTCTACAGAATAGATGTAAGCGGATACGCCCTTGTAGGTATCAATCAGGGCATCGAGATAATATTCGGAAAGACATTGAATATTATCCTTGGAGAAACCGTAAGGCCCCCATTTCGTCCACTTCTCATGCCATTCAAAGCCGGTGTCCCGGCAGTATTTCTCGACAGCATTGCTGAGGTACACGAGCACATTTTCCCGCTTGCGGCTGAAATAGATCAGCGGGATTTCGTGCTTGGAAATCCTCGGTTCCAATTGAACAATGCCCTTCACGGGCGATGCATGATAAAGCATATTTCCTCCTCTGCCTATAAACTTTGTGACGATACATATGATAGTATATCAAAAGAATAATATAGCGCTTTAAGAAACGGACGGAAACGTATGATAGATATAGCGACAGAGAGATTGCTCGTGCGGCCGATAAGAAGTGAAGACTGGCGGGCTGTTCAGAAGATCTGGGCCGACCAGAGCCGGTCAGAATATGCACAATATGACAATCCGAAGGACCTCTCAGATGAAGCTGTCCGGGCGATGATCATGAAATGGGCACAGCATCAGAGCCGGGAACACATCTTTCTCGTGGCCTGCCTCGGCTCGCAGGTCATAGGTTTCATCAATTTCAACCTTCACGGGATCCGGCATGAAATCAGCTATGGCTTTCAGAAGGAGTATCAGAGAAAGGGCTATGCCCGAGAGGCAATAGGCGCAGCCCTGGAAGAACTTGGCCGGCAAGGCATCAAAAGCTTCTCTGCCGGGACAGGACTTAAGAATGCGCCTTCCGTCAAGCTGCTGAAGGCTGTAGGTTTTCACCAGAAAGGCACGGAGAAAGTTTCGTTTTATCAGGATTCGTGCGGGGCTCCCATCTGTTTTGACGGCGGGATTTTTGAACTGGATTTGCCATGAAAATGCTATAAAAAATTCTCCCAGTCCGCTCGGAGCGGACACATCCAAAAAGCCAACAGAGTATCCTGTACTTGTCCCGGGAAGAAATCCCGCGGATTAGTACAGGATATTTTTTGATTGGAGGAGAATTATGGCAATGATCAAGTGCCCGGAATGCGGCAAAGAAATCAGCGACAAGGCAACGACGTGCCCGAATTGCGGAGCGCCCATTGGAACTACTTCCCAGGGAGCGCCTGCTCAGCCCGACTTCGGCCAGTACAATGGCCCCGCTCAGCAGCCCCCGAAGAAGAAAAAGAAGCATAGAGGACTTGTTGTACTTGCAGTCATCGTCGTTCTGATAATCATCATTATTGCTGTGGCAAATTCCGGAGGAAATTCAAACTCTGATACGAAAACGGCAGATTCACAGACAAGTGATACGACAGTACAGACAGATACTACAGCAGAAGCAGATGCCTCAACAGACGTTAACGCAGCAGCCACGGATGCTGAGACTGACTCTGAAGCGGCAAATGAGGATTATGTGAAATATCAACAGATTTCTATGGGGCAGTCTTTGCAGGATGTAGAGGGAATTCTGGGAACTTCAGAGACGGTTTCTTCTTCCAGTGAAATCGCCGGAACGAAGAGCGAAATCTATTCCTGGTCTGTTGGAGTGGCTTCCTCTGTAACAGTAACATTTACAAATGGTGCTGTTTCCGGGAAAGGACAGATAGGAATCACCGCGCCGGATGCGGTGACTATTGATACGGACAAGTTCAATGCAATCAATACAGGAATGACGTATGATGAGGTTGTGGCCGTCGTCGGTGGACCTGGGACTGAGGATTCCTATACTGAATTTATGGGATCAACTTCTACGTCCTATATCTGGAGCGGCAGTTCACTTGGAAGCAGCGCATCCGTCACATTTACGGATGGAAAAGTAAGCAATAAGACACAGTTTGGACTGTAAGGGAAAGATGGTTCAGGGAATTACATCGTATCCCAGCCGGTCGAGGATGTCGTTGCACTCGATCAGGGACTTGTGATTCTGCAGACAGAATAATATAGCAGAATCGAAAGCATCCTTGGCGTAGAGCATGGGGTAAGAGGAATGCTTCAGGAGGTCCTGGGCTTCTTCCTGAGAAAGCCCCATGGCAAGAATGAGCGCCAGAACTTTCTCCCGGGAGGGATGTTTCTTCCCGGAGAGGATATCATAACCGGTGGATTTGGAAAGGCCTGCTGTGTCGAAGATTTCTCCGGCCTTCAGGCCTTTTTCATCCATCACTTTCTTCAGTTCCTCACCCAAAGAGGTGTGCAGCATGGAGGACTCGACCTTTGTCAGGTAGTCCTGAACGCTTCGGGAACTGTTGAGGATAGTCAGGAGATTCCCGGTTGTTTTATTATTTTCAGAGTTTCTGTCTGCACTCATGTTTTGTGGTATAGTTCAAGAAGGCACACACATTATTTTTCCAAAGAGTAATTATAACCTAATCCGGCAGGCGGGGAAATGACAGATGTCTGAAGTTCTTGATGATTTTCTGAAAAGTACATACGAAGACCTGTTCCCGCTGGATGCGGCACAGAAAGTCTGGGCCATCCGGCACACCGGCAGCAGCGATATCTGCGTCCGCAAGGAGGTGGCCGCAGAGTCCTGTGCCATCGCCCGCCGGGCTATGAATATTACTAATATCCATATTGTCAACATCCGGCACATCATTGATGACGGCGACAGGCACTACATTGTCGAGGACTATATCCACGGCTCTACGCTGCAGGAACTTCATGACGGAGGCAGGCGATTTGGTGAAAGTGAAGCCGTGTCTTATATGCTGCAGCTTCTGGACGGCCTTTCTGCTTTGCATGGGGTCGGCATTGTTCACAGGGATATTTCTCCCAAGAATGTCCTTCTGACAGATGACGGTATTATCAAGCTGATTGATTTCGGAATCTCGCACTTTGCGGACCCGGCGAGAAGCCAGGATACACAGATTCTTGGGACGGCTGGTTTTGCGGCTCCGGAGCAGTTTGGCTTTCAGCGGTCGACTGAGAAGGCGGATCTCTATTCGGCTGGTGTTCTCTTGAACTGGATGCTGACCGGTGTCCTGCCGAATGAACGGCTGCCGGAGAATCCTGCCCTGGCAAAGATTATTGCAACGGCTACAGAGATGGAACCAAAGGCGCGGTATGCGTCTGCAGCTGAAATGGCGGAGGCCCTGGAAGGAAGGCCGAAGATTCCTCCGCTTCCCGGTTTCCGGACAGGAAAGACGTGGAAGAAAATCACCGCGGGCATTATCTATGTTTTCTGCGGCTTCTTCCTGTTCATGTATACTTTCGATGCTCTTTTTATTAGTCATGATTATTTTCGGGAAATAATTTCCGCCTTTATCACCTTTGCCGTTTCCCCGCTGATTCTGGGGAACTACGGCTACTTCGACCGGAAAATCCCCATCATCCGCCTTCTCCCGGCCTGGGCCCGCTTCCTGATCCGCTTTGCCGTGTCTTTTATCGTATTCTGGTTTGGGATGGAAATGTATGTGGGAGTGACCGGTGGAAGGCCGGTGACGAAATGAAAGAGCTGCTGCTTGACATGCACAGGAAAAGGGAATATATTTGTCGTAAAGAGTGGGATATCCCACAAGGGGGCATGCGATGGTTGCAGTTAAAGACTATGATGTTCATATCGACAGCAAGAAGCGGGTCACATTACGCGGGGCCAGCTACAATTATTACAATGTAAAAGAGTTTGACAATGGCTGCATCGTGCTGGAGCCCAGAGAGTTGACAATCCCGGACAGCATTTCCGCCAGGTCTCTGGCTGAAATGGATGAGGCTATGAAGAATTTTAAGAGCGGCCGCGTCTCTGAACCGATAGATCTTTCCGATTTCGATTTACAGTGATCGGTCTGGATCCGCATCCGGAAGACAAGAAAAATGGTGCATACAACCGAATTAGTCTTTCGGAGTTACCGGTGTGAAGGAAACGTTCTGTGGCAAGCTCTGAAAATACCAAAGTGGAACAAAGTTCGTTGCAATTGTTCTACCGGATTGATATTATATAGTTCAATTGCGGTATGTGTTTTCGGATGCATACCTGAGGGGACCGGAGAAATACGGTCCCCTCTTTTAATGTACAAAATAAATATAAATTAGCAAGTCTGAAAACCTCCGAGAGAGAATGATAAGCGTTGATGCAAGCCAAGGTCTTAGAGATGGCAAGAGAATGATGCGGAGAACAAGATGAAGGGAATCGAAAAAGTTCATATTGGCCTGATCCTCGCCCTGATTTTCTGCCTGCTTTTAACCGCTTGTAGTACGGCGCAGACCGAAACCCTTGACCAAAGTGTGAAAACGCAGACCGAGACCGCATCGGATTCCGAAGAGGAAGATCCAAACTCCGTCGCCTACAAGAACAGGAAGAAAGTCGAGGAAGCGGCTAAAGCCGCAGAAAAAGTCAGGGCGGATACGGCATGTGCAGATGAAGTAAGTTCTGCAGACGCTTGCACCGGTTCTTCAGCAGTTGCCTCTTCTGGGGCCGCTGTAAATGCCCCTGCTGGTGATGCCAAAGCTTCTTCGGCTCAGTTCGACCCGGCCTCCGTTCCAGCCTATTCCGGCAATCCCGTCTGCGTCGTCAACAACAACACGCCGTATTTCTCAGACAGTGACCTGACGACGACTGCTTTTGAAACCTACAGCCCTCTCGACAAGCTTGGCCGGTGCGGAGTGGCCTACGCCAATATCTGTAAGGAAATCATGCCGACGGAGCCGCGCGGAACCATTGGGTCCGTGAAGCCCTCCGGCTGGCACACTGTGAAATACAACGGCGTCGTGGATGGAAACTATCTCTACAACCGCTGTCACCTGATTGCCTATGAACTGGCCGGGGAAAACGCCAACACAAAAAATCTGATCACCGGCACCCGCTACATGAATGTGCAAGGAATGCTTCCCTACGAGAACGATACGGCGGCATATGTGGAGCGGACCGGGCACCACGTTCTCTACCGCGTAACGCCGATATTTGAGGGAAGCAACCTTGTCGCATCCGGCGTACTCATGGAGGCCAGGTCCGTCGAGGATAATAATTTCTATTTCTGTGTCTACGCCTATAATGTCCAGCCCGGCATCTGGATAGACTATGCGACCGGAGATTCCGCCCTGTCAAAGATTGCTGAAGGACAAAGCGGCGCAGCAAGTAATGCAGGTACTGCCGGCAGCCGCCAGGCTCTGATCAACCAGGGGTATCAGCCGTGCAAGAGATGTAATCCGTGAATAGAGAAGTTTTTTGAAGTTGTCTCAACTCCTTTCACAACCTGAGGTTGATTCCTGGCCGCATTACCCAGGAGCACCTCTCGTTGCGTGCTGGCGACGAAGTAGATTATCTCCTCACAGTGACTCCCTGTCCATGATTTTGAAATTCAAGGACAGGGTTTTCGGCTCGTAGTCATCTGTTTCGATGGCTTTGATCAGCTCGTCGACCGCAGCTGCACCAACGCCTTTGATATTTGTCGAAACCGTGGTGAGATATGGTTCTACATACTTCAGGAAATTCAGGTTATCAAAGCCCATCACTCCGACGTCCCCGGGAACGGAGTATCCGTGCTCCTTATAAAGTTTCATGATCTCCAGGGCGTAGAGGTCCCCGGAGCACAGAAAAGCCGTCCTTTTTCGGCTGTTCTTCTTCATTTCGTCCGACACGACTGTGAGATAGTCTTTCGTTCCGATAACTTCAGAAGCTGTTTTTCCGTCTTCTTCCGCAGCCTCATGATAACCGGCCAGTCTCTCTCTGTGCGTATAGATATTCTGCGTCTTCTCATCTTCAAGAGGCGGGCAGACAAAAATCACCTTCTCATAACCTTTGGAAACGATGAAATGAAAGGCATCAAAGGCAGCCTTTCGTTCATCTACCTTCACTGTTGTGAAGGAGTCATCCACCCTGTTTCCGATACAAACAATCGGAATGTTCAAGGATTTCAGGAAATCCGAATATTTCTTTCCCTTATTTACCGGGTTGATAATCAGGCCCTCAATCTGTCGATCTGTCAGCTGCTGAATCAGCTTCATCTCATCATCGAGATTTTCATCGCAAACGGCAATGCTTGTGAAATAGCCGCGTTCCTCGGCCGCCCGGTTGATTGCATTCAGGTGCTGAACGAAATAGATGTTCTCAATATTTATTGCGACAACTCCCAGATGCATCGTCCGGCCGTGGTTCAGGCTTCTGGCCAGCAGATTCGGACGATAATTATTCTCCTCCGCAATCTTTAAGATTTTGTCCCGGGTCTCTTTCCGGATGCTCCCGTTTTCATTCAGAGCCCGAAGAACCGTAGTCCTGGAGACGCCTGCCTGTTCGGCTATTTCATTTACTGTGATTGCCATTGTTTTTCCGTTTCTCGCTCATTCAGTCCAAGGACAGACGGATCATATTGAAAGAATAGGCCGGAATAACTGCCGTTACGCCATGATCATCGAGATTTACATTATTCTTTTCATGTGGAAGAATCCGGCTATGGTCATTCTGATTGGTTGCCAGAAGATCATCACAGCGCAGCTCTTCTGCCTGCGCTATTTTGCCAACTGTAAATCCGCTCAGTTCATAGGCGGCATCAATATCTTCATCTGTCCGGTTCACAGAATAAATTATAATCTCATTATCCTGCTGATTCCACACCTCCAGTGTATTCAAAGAAGAAATATTGTGCAAATCCCCTGCATCATATCCCGGGCAATTCACATCATTGAGCAGAACCTTTCCCTTGCCGTACAGGGCGAAATCCCTGAACACATAATAAATAGGCTGAAGCCAGAGACTGCCGCCCCGCTCTGTCATAATGCAGGAACTGATATTTGTAAGAAGCGACTGGCAGGCTATTTTTATCACATCCGAATTCCGCAGGATTACCATGAACATTTCTGCAAAAAGCAGTGTATCCTCCATGGTATAAACCTGTTCACTGATTGCGGGGGCTATCTGGTAGGGATTTTTTTTCGTCTCCTGATTTACAGAATCCGAGGGAACCGCCCAGACTCCCCATTCATCAACGCTGAACTTCAGGTCCTTTTTGCTTCCTGTTTTTGTTTTCACATAAGAAGCTGCCGCTCTGACCGTGTCGATATAGGTCTGCATATCTTCAGACTGCGCCAGAAAGAAAGGAACGCCTTTTTCCTGTCCTCCATAATACTGGTGCAGAGCTATATAATCTGCAACCCCATATGTTTCTTCCATGACCGTATAGTCCCAGTCCGGAAATGTAGGCATAGTCGAAAGAGAGCTTCCGCATACCACCAGTTCTATTGAGGGGTCCAGCCGTTTCATAGCGGCGCCGGTGACATAGGCCAGTTTTCCGTAATCCTCCGCCGACTTATGCCCGATCTGCCACTCTCCGTCCATTTCATTTCCAAGACACCAGGTCCGGATGCCATAGGGTTTCGGATGCCCATAGCTTTTTCGGAGATCGCTGTATTCCGTTCCGGATTGGAAATTGCAATATTCCAGATAATTCAGTGCATCTTCAACTCCCCTGGTTCCAAGGTTTACTGTAAACACAGGCTCTGTGCCTGCTTTTTTGGACCACTCTATAAATTCATCCGTTCCGAATTCATTTGTTTCAATTGCACTCCAGGCCAGTTCCGGGCGATGCGGCCTTTTTTCTTTCGGGCCTATTCCATCCTCCCAAAAATAGTTGGAGACAAAGTTTCCTCCGGGATAACGGACACAGGTCACGCCCATATTTTTCACGGCTTCAAGAACATCTTTACGGAATCCGTCTTCATCCGAAAGGGAATTTTCCGGTTCATAAATTCCCGAATAAACGACCCGGCCCATATGCTCTACGAAGGACCCGAAAAGTCTTTTGTCGATATTGCCTTTGGTGAAATGCCTGTCACAATATATTTCCGCTTTCATCTGCATTACCCTTTCAGGCCGCTGCTGGCCATGCCTTCTACGAAATACTTCTGTCCGAAAATATAAATAATGAACATAGGTATCAGGGAAATCAGGGCACCGGCAAAAGAAGCGCCATACTCAATAGTATTTTGTCCAACGAACAACGCCAGCCCATTGGCGAGAGTTCTCATTTCCGTACTGCTGGTAATAATCATAGGCCACAGCAGATCGTTCCATGAACCGTTTACGCTCAGAATAATGAGTGTAATTACTGCGGGCTTGACCTGGGGCAGCATGATTTTCCAGAATATTCCCCATTCTGAAAGACCGTCGATTCTGGCTGCTTCCGCCAGCTCCTTCGGGATTCCGGAAAACGCAGACCGCATAAGGAATATCGACCCGGCCACGGCAATTCTCGGAATAATGAGTCCCCAATAGGTATCATACATATGCATCTTGTATACGACGATGAAAAGGGGAACCATGATGACCTGAATAGGTACCATCATAGTAGCAAGCGTAAGCAGGAAAGATGCCGTCTTTCCTTTGAAATTGTAAAAGGCATAGGCATATCCGGCCATGCTGTTCACAATGACTGCGAGAAATGTAGTCCCGCCTGCATATATAGCAGAGTTCAGCATGTACCGCAGGATATCGATACGCTTCTGCACGTCCACGAAATTCTGCAGCGTATAGCTGTGTGGAATAAAAGTGGGCGGCCAGGAAATGATTTCCTTCTCTGTCTTGAATGCGCTCAAGGTCATCCAAATGATAGGGATCAATACTAATAAGGCCAGAATGATCAGGATAATGGCAATCGGTATCCCGCCTGCCACTCTTCTGGCACTGATTTTTTTCTTGTTCACTTCAGTCCTCCTTATTCATCCTGCGGTACATGAGTACCGTAACAATCATGATGAATACAAACAGAATCACCGAGAGCGCTGATGCGTAACCCATGCTGGAACTGCTCGAAAAGGCCCTGGAGTAAATGTACGTAACTGTAGATTCCGTTGTGAAATTCGGACCCCCGCCGGTCGTCACATAAATAATATCAAAGATCTGAAGGGAACCCGCGAACCTTGTCATCAGGATGTACCAGAATGTCGGCCTTATTGAAGGACAAGTAATGTGGAAAAACTGGGAAAGTTTCCCTGCCCCGTCCATGGATGCTGCTTCGTACATCGACCTGTCCACCTGCTGGATGGCAGTGACATAAATGATTGCTGAAATGCCAAAGCTTCTCCATATTGAAATAAATGTTACAACGAATATGGTCAAACCAGGTGTGTTCAGAAAATTAATCTTTCCGAACCCCATGGACTGCAGGCAGGCTGTAATAAAGCCGATGTTTGAGTGCAGAATCATCCGCCACATGATACCGATGGATGTCGCCGAGCAGATGACCGGAAGAAAATAGATGCCTCTCAGAAGTTTGTTGGGGAGATTATTTTTTGTAATCAGGGCAGCTATTATCATGGCCCCGAAGGTCTGAATCGGCACTTCGATAATAGTAAAAATCAAAGTAACCTTCAGACTGTTCAGAAATCTCGGATCCTGAAAAGCCATCTTGAAATTTTCCAGGCCAATGAACTTTGCCGAGTCCATGGTAATCGGGACATCAAAAAGGCTGAGTCCAAAAGCCATAATCAGAGGAATCAGGCTGAACAATACCAGGAGCACAAGGGATGGTGCCAGAAAGATATAGGCGCTGTGCTCAGGTTTGTTCCAGAATTTATATACCTTGTTCATGGAATACTCCGGGTTCTTAATAATGGGAAAGGCGGCAGTGACGCCGCCTCTCTCAAAAGAAAAATCAGAAATGCTCAATCAGTAAGGAGGGTATAAAGCAATCTGATCAGTTGTACTGGTCTACTACCTTCTGTGCATTTTCCTGAGCCGTATTCAGCACATCGTCAATTGAGCCGGAATCAAATGCAACAGAATTGATCATAGGAGGAATAACATCTGAAAGGATGCCGCCAATGCCAGGGAAGCTGGAGTCCGTAATGAAGTCCGAAGGTGCGTCCGGATTGGAAGGTGTCATGCTCTTAAGTTTTTCATTACTCTGATAATCCGCGCTCTGCTCAACAGAATTCAGATAGGCAGGATAACCATTCTTGAGGGACCACTGAAGAGCCGGGCTGCTGCCATCACTTCCTGCTGTATTCCACCATTTGATAAACTTGTACGCTGCCTCTTTTTCTGCATCACTTGCACTTGTAGAGATTGAGAAGCCAAGAACTTCAACGGAATTCATCTCACCCGCGTCACCTGTAGGAAGAAGCTCAACACCATAGTTGATGCCTGCTTTGTCCATACCGGCTGTTTCCCAGGGACCGCCGACAGTCATACCAAGCTGACCGGCTGTCATCATGGAATCTGTATCCTTCTCGGTGGGATTGGCTCCTGCCTTGATCAGATCAGAGTACATTGTAAGGAATTTTTTGTAGCCTGCATTGTCCTTGAAGTTTGCCTGCCACTTGTCGCCATCCTTCGTAACAGCAAGACCGCCGAAGCGCTGCATCATATGAGCGATCTGATAGTTGTAATCATAAGAAATACCGGCGCCATAAATATTCTTGTCCGGGTCTGCAATTTTCTTTGCATACTCAGCAAACTCATCCCATGTAGAAGGACCTTTCTCGGGATCAAGTCCAGCTGCCTGGAAGAGATCCTTATTCCAGTAGAGATAGAAACCTACAATCTGGAAAGGAATGAAGTAAAGCTTGTCACCCTCAGAGCAATAGTCAAGGTATGTCTGCTTGAAATCGCTCTTGTCCATACCGGTCTTGTCAAAGAAATCGCTGATGTCCTGATAATACTTGCCATACGTAAATCTTGTGGCGCTGGAGCTCAAAACAATCGTCGGTCCCTTGTCTACCGAATAGGCTGAAGACAACTGACTGTCCAGATCGGAAGTAATATCCATCTTTACAGTAATGCCATCCGTATTTTCCTTGTTGTACTGGTCCACAAGGTCGGTGAGCATATCTCCGTCAGCTCCGGTAAACGAATTCCAGAAGGTTATCGTTGTAGCACTCGATGAACTGTCTGATGATGAGCTGTCTGATGATGCCGATCCGCTCGAGCTGCCGGATGAAGCACCGCAGCCGACCATTGACACGGCAAGCAATGCCGATAGGCCTAATGCTGTCAACTGTTTCCACTTTTTCATTTATAAAGCCTCCTTTTGCTTTTTGAAATGTACACGCGTACATTTCTTACTGTCGAAACAATAAATCTGATTCGTGATTTTGTCAATTGCAATTTGTAATTTTGCTTGGTTTTTGTTATATATTCACAATATTATCGCTTTGAATTTGTGAAATATGAAATGTTCACGTGTCCGTTGTGTAGAATTGTTCGACGCGAATTGAGATCTGAAATAGGCGAAAAATGAAATGAGATTGTGGAAAATTTCTGTCCCGCTCCCTGCACTAGGTCTATAGTCCGCTACAAGATTGGCGGACTTTTGTCTCAAAGCTTGCTATAGGCCCACTACCCGCCGTGGGATTGGCGGACTTTTGTCTTGAATCTTGCTATAGACCCACTACCCGCCGTGGGATTGGCGGACTTTTGCTTTATG
>Ga0256404_1006571_pt1 | contig 19131 bp, 13 predicted proteins | sample RumenRJG_01DNA_FD_185990 | JGI IMG/M metagenome (GOLD analysis project Ga0256404, IMG submission 185990) | Bovine rumen microbial communities from Lethbridge, Alberta, Canada - RJG_01 | ecosystem: Host-associated > Mammals > Digestive system > Stomach > Rumen | place: Canada: Alberta | collected...
ACATCTCGATGCGGACGGGCTGACCCGAGGGTCCGCAGATGTGCTGCTCCTCTATCTGGCAGTAGATGTCGGCCACCTGCTCCATGCGCAGTTCGCGAGCCAGCACGACCACATCGGCAAACTGGGCGTAGAACTTCAGTGCCTCTACGTTCGAGATATTCAGCTGCGTGGAAAGATGAACCTCCATCTTCGGCCCGTCGGTCGAGCCGAGTGGTGTGCGGCAATACTGCATCACCGCCACGTCGCTCCCTATGACAGCCGAAATGCCTGCCTCGCGGGCTGCATCGATAATATGGCGCATGTCGTCGAGGTCCTCCTGATAGATAATGGTGTTGACGGTGAGATAGCTCTTGATGCCGTGGTCGGAACAGGTCTGCGCAATCTCACGAAGGTCGTCGATGGTAAACGCCGAGGCCGAATGGGCACGCATGTTCAGCCGTCCGATACCAAAGTAGATGCTGTCGGCACCTGCCTGAATGGCAGCCGCGAGCGACTCGCGCGAGCCTACCGGTGCCATGATTTCAAAGTCGGTTATATTCATTGCGGTAGCAAACTATAAACTCTACATCCTGCACTCTAAACTATCCTTCACCTCTTCCAGTGTACTGACAACAATGATATACTCGCGCCATTGCTTCCGAGTGACACCTTTCTGGTGCAGGTCGTCGAGACACTGGACAAGAGAGTCCCAGAAACCCTTCATGTTCCACAGGATAATGGGCTTCTGGTGGAAGTCAAGTGTCTTCATCGACGTGACTGTGAACAGTTCGTCGAGCGTTCCGATGCCGCCAGGCAGAATGATAAAGGCATCGCTACGATCCATCATTAATTGCTTGCGGTCGGTCAGATCATTGCAGGGAATGTGCTCGTCGAGCCACGGACTGAGCCGTCCCATCTCCTCAATGCGACGGGGCACCACGCCAACGACCGTGCCACCGGCCTGTTTCGCGGCCTTGCTCACGATGTGCATCAGGCCGGCATCGTGTCCTCCGAACACGATGGTATGACCCTTGGCGGCGGCCCATAATGCCAACTGCCGCGCCATTTCGGCGAAGTCGGGATCCAGCCCGTTGTTGGCTGAACAGAAAACACAAAGCTTCATTTTTCTGATTATTTTGTGAATTTTGCCGCAAAAGTACAAATAATTATTTAAAAATGAGTAACTTTGCAAGCAAAATCCACCATCAGATGAAGACTTTTGAAGAACTGGGCGTATGTGCCGAGGTGCGACGCGCCATTGAAGAGCTGGGATTCGTAACGCCCATGCCAGTACAGGAAGCAGTGATTCCTCACCTGTTGCAAACCGTACAGGACGAAGGTGAAGGTACGGAAATGCGCGATGTCATAGCCCTGGCGCAGACGGGAACGGGAAAGACGGCTGCCTTCGGCATACCGCTGCTACAGCGCATAGTCACCACACGCCGCGAGACGCAGGCACTGGTGCTCAGTCCGACGCGTGAACTGTGCCTGCAGATCACCGACGACCTGCGCGACTTTGCCAAGTATTTAGACGGCATTCACGTAGAGGCCGTCTATGGCGGTGCAGCCATCGAGCCACAGATACGCGCACTGAAGAAGGGAGCACAGATTATCGTGGCCACGCCAGGACGACTCATAGACCTGAAGAACCGTGGCTTCGTCCACATGGAAGAGGTGACGAGCATTGTGCTCGACGAGGCCGACGAGATGCTGAACATGGGTTTCTCGGATGCCATTAACGAAATCTTCGAGTCGCTTCCCAAGGAACACGCTACGCTGATGTTCTCGGCTACCATGAGCCGCGAGGTAGAGAAGATAGCCAAGCAATACCTGAAGAACCACGAAGAGATTGTCGTAGGTTCGCGCAACGAGGGTGCCGAGAACGTGAATCATATATATTACTTGGTACATGCCAAGGACAAGTACCTGGCACTGAAGCGCATCGTGGACTTCTATCCGAAGATTTTTGCCATCATCTTCTGTCGCACGAAGATCGAGACGCAGGAGATTGCCGACAAACTCATCAAGGATGGATACAACGCCGAGTCGCTGCATGGCGACCTCTCGCAGCAGCAGCGCGACCTGACGATGCAGAAGTTCCGTCAGCACCTAACGCAACTGCTCGTGGCTACCGACGTGGCAGCACGCGGTCTCGACGTCGACGACCTGACGCACGTCATCAACTTCGGCCTGCCCGACGACATCGAAAACTACACACACCGCTCCGGACGCACAGGCCGCGCCGGCAAGAAGGGTACGAGCATCAGCATCATCCACTCAAAAGAAAAGCACAAGATACGCGCCATCGAGAAGGAAATCGGCAAGGATTTCGTTGAGGCCGAGATACCAAAGCCTGAGGAAATCTGCAAGAAGCAGCTCTACAAGGTGATGGACCAGATTGTGAAGACCGATGTCGACGACGAGGAGATAGCTCCGTTCATGGAGGATATTGCACGCTACTTCGAGTACATGGACAAGGAGGAAATCATCAAGAAAATCGTGTCCATGGAGTTCGGCAAGTTCCTTTCTTACTACGCCGACGCGCCCGAAATAGAGAAACCGGTCGTCGGGAAGAAAGAAAAACAGCCGCAGAACGACCGGCAGAAACGCATGAACAAGGCACAGCCGGGCTATCGCCGACTGTTTATCAACCTTGGAAAACGCGACGGCTTCTATCCCGGTGTGCTCATGCAGACGCTGAACCGCTACGTGGGCGGTCGTCAGGAGGTGGGTCACATAGACCTGCTCGACACCATCTCGTATTTCGAGGTGCCCGAGAAGGATTCCCGCAAAGTGATGACACAACTTACCGGTATACGCTACCACGGACGACAAGTGCGCTGCAACGATGCCGACGACGACGCAAAACCAGCAACGACAGGAACGTCGAGACCGAACGAAAGGACGCGAAAGGCTGCAAAAAACCGCGATTTCATCGGTAAAAGCGATTGGCGTAGCCTAATGAAATCGATGGAACTGAAAGGCGAGAAACCCGACTTCTCAGAGGAAGGCTGGGCTCGTCGCCGACCAAAGAAAAAGAAGTAAAAGATCCGCTATTCGTAGACGGAAACCTCGCGCTTGCCGCGCAACACGTCAAGTGCGTTAAGGGCCAGTGCCTCGAGTTCGTCCTCGCCAGGGAAACAATAGGTGGGTGCGATGAAGTCGATGCGCTGACGCAGACGACTGATGATATACTCCGAACGTGCCATACCGCCAGTAAGGAGAATGGCATCGACCTTGCCGAAGAGCACGGCCGCCTCGGCCACGATATTCTTGGCCACATGGTAGATCATGGCATTCAGGATGAGTTCGGCATGCTTGTCACCCTCACTGATGCGCCGTTCTATCTCCATGGCGCTGTTAGTGCCGAGATGTGCGTTCAGTCCTGCTTTGCCGGCAATACGCTTCAGTAGCTGCTTCTCGGTGTACTTTCCACTGAAACAAAGGCGTATCAGGTCGGCAGCGGGCAGACTTCCGGCACGCTCGGGGGAGAAAGGTCCCTCGCCGTCCAGCGCATTGTTGGCATCAACGGCACGTCCGTGGTCGTGAGCCGCCACAGAGATGCCACCGCCTAAGTGGCAGATAATCAGGTTCAGATCCTCGTATTTCTTTCCAATCTCACTGGCAAAGCGGCGCGCAATGGCACGCTGGTTCAGCGCATGCCAGATGCAAATGCGGTTCATCAGCGGCGAACCGCTGATGCGTGCATAGTCGTTCAGCTCGTCGACCACACCCGGATCGGCAATGAACGAGCGGCAATGGGGGATATCCTTGGCTATTTCGTAGGCTATCAGGCAACCCAGATTACAGGCATGATTGTGCATGGCTATGCCCGAATGGGTGTCGTCGAGCATCAACTGGTTGATTTCATAGACACCACCGGCAATGGGCTTGACCAGTCCACCGCGCCCAATGACGGCATCGAACGCCAGGTCAACGTTCATGCGTTCCAACTCTTTCAGAATGAGTTGCTTGCGGTAGTCCAACTGTTCGATGACGTCATCAAACTGAGAAAGTTCTTCAGGCGAATGGCTGATGCTACGCAGCACCATGGGCTTCTCGTCCTCGAAGACGGCCATCTTTGTGGAAGTAGAACCAGGATTGACAGCGAGTATTAACATAGTATTGATAAGGTTTGAAGGTAGTTAGAGCGCAGCCAGTGCAAGCGAATAGAATTTCGAGGCAGGACTGTCACCGCGCGAGGTGAGCACCACAGGTACTTGCGGGCCTTTTAGTATAGCTGCCGTCTCGGCTCCGCAGAACAAGGTGATGGTCTTGTAGAACACGTTGCCGGCCTGAATGTCGGGGAAGATCACGGCATCGGCACGCCCTTCGAGCGGCGACTCCAAGTGCTTCTTCTTCAAAGCCGCGGCCGAAAGCGAAGTCTTCAAGTCTAACGGACCGTCGACGATACAGCGTCCGAACTCACCCGACTCAGCCTTTGCCACCAATTCGCGATACTCAACGGTATGGGGGAAGTGCTTTTCACTGACTTTCTCGGAACAGTTGATCAGTGCTACACGCGGTTCCTCAATGCCCATGCTACGGCATGTTTCAAGAATGTAGCACAGTTGCTGTTCGCGCTGCTCCTTGGTGGGACAGGGAATGACAGCCACATCGGTGCAGAACAGCAGGCGCTCGTACTGCGGAATCTGGGCACAGGCAACATGGGTGAGCACGCGTCCTTTGGGTAGGATGCCCGTCTCCTTGTTCAGTACGGCACGCAAGAGGTTGTCGGTGTTCAGCAATCCCTTCATCAGCACGTCGGCACGTCCTTCACGCACCAACGCCACTGCCTTTGCTGCAGCATCATCCACGTCGTTGGCGTCTACGCTCTGTACGCGCTCACCGTATTTTCCAAAGAACGATTTGGCCTCTTCGTCGGCACCGACAATGAGAATATCGGCAATACCTGCGTCTAACGCCCTGGCCACCGCCTCCTGTGTGCTATGATCGTTTGGACATACTACCGCAATGTGACGACGCTCAGTACGCGTCGACAAATGGTCTACTAACTCGGTAAAATTCTTTATTGCTTCCATAGATTCGCTGATTTGGACGCAAAATTACGAAAAAGTTTCCAACCGCCTGCACATTTTCGGTTAAAAAGTGCAATAAACGGTTCTCTATTACTCCGTTCGGGGAAAAAAGTCATCGAATAGGCTTTCTTTTCAACGCTTTTTCGTACCTTTGCACACAAAACGGAATAATTGCGACATTTTTATGTTAGAAGTAAAGAATTTGCACGCCCGCATAGGCGACAAGGAGATATTGAAAGGCATCGACCTCGTCATCAAGGATGGAGAGACACATGCCATCATGGGACCTAACGGTTCAGGTAAGTCTACGCTAAGCGCCGTACTCGTAGGCAACCCGCTCTATGAAGTGACTGAGGGCGAGGCCTGGTTCAACGGTAAGAACCTTCTTGAGATGAAACCCGAAGATCGTGCCCACGAAGGATTGTTCCTCTCGTTCCAGTATCCTGTCGAGATTCCCGGCGTGCCTATGAACCAGTTCCTGAAAGCAGCCGTGAACGAGAAGCGCAAGCATCAGGGACTGCCCGAGCTGAAGGCCAACGAGTTTCTGAAGCTGATGCGCGAGAAGCAGAAGATTGTACAATTGGACAACAAACTGGCCAACCGCTCGGTAAACGAGGGGTTCAGCGGTGGCGAGAAGAAGCGAAACGAGATTTTCCAGATGGCCATGCTCGAGCCGACGCTGTCGATTCTCGACGAGACCGACTCTGGGCTTGACGTCGATGCCATGCGAATAGTTGCCGAAGGCGTGAACATGCTGAAGACGCCCGAGACCTCGTGCATCGTCATCACCCACTACGACCGCTTGTTGGAGATGATTCGTCCCGACGTGGTTCACGTGCTCTACCAGGGCCGCATCGTGAAGACCGCCGGGCCCGAGCTGGCACAGGAGATACAGGAACGTGGTTACGACTGGCTTAAAACCGAGAACCATGAATAGCGAACAGCAATACATAGACATTTACAACCAGTGCCGGGGACTCATCTGCGAGTATTCGTCAGCAATGATGAATGCCCAGCGCGAAGCAGCCTTCGAACGGTTCAAGGCTACGGGCTTTCCCAGTCAGAAGGTAGAACGATACAAGTATACCGACATACAGAAGCTCATGGCACCCGACTATGGGCTGAATCTGAAGCGGCTGACGATTCCTGTTGACCCATACGAGGCTTTCCATTGCGATGTGCCCAACCTCTCGACGGCACTTTTTTTCGTAGTGAACGATGCGTTCCATAGCGGGAAGTCGCTGCCCGAAGGTGTCGTCATCGGTTCGCTGAAGAATGCTGACGCCGGTATGGCTGAATACTATAACCAGCTGGCAGCTAAGGACAACGACGCGCTGACCGACCTGAACACCATGTTGGCTCAGGACGGTCTGTTGGTCTATGTCCCACGTGGAGTGGTGGTCGACAAGACCATCCAGGTCATCAACATCCTGCGCAGCGATGTCGACTTGATGGTGAACCGACGCGTGCTCATCGTTGCCGAGGAGGGCGCTGAGATCAAGCTGCTGTTCTGCGACCACACCGCCGACGACCGTCGCTTCCTGGCCACACAGGTCATCGAGGTATTTGCCAAGGAGAATGCGAAGGTCGATCTCTACTGCATGGAGGAGACACACGCCAAGAACGTACGCTTGAGCAATGTCTACATTCATCAGGAAAGCAACAGCCGTGTGCGCCATAACATCATCACCCTGCACAATGGCATCACCCGCAACAAGCTCGATCTCATGCTGGCGGGCGATGGTGCCGAGTGCGAGTTAGGGGGCTGCGTTATTGCCGATAAGCAGCAGCACGTAGACAACAACACACTGGTTACCCATCAGGTACCTCACTGCACCTCGCGCGAACTATATAAATATGTACTCGACGAGCAGGCCACCGGTGCCTTTGCCGGTCGTGTGCTGGTACAGCCCGGTGCACAGAAGACCTCGTCGCAGATGACCAACCAGAACCTCTGCGCCACCCGCGAGGCCCGTATGTTCACGCAACCCATGCTCGAAATCTATGCCGACGACGTGAAGTGTGGCCATGGTTCGACTGTTGGCCAGCTCAATGACCTGGCCCTGTTCTACATGCGTCAGCGCGGTATTCCCGAGAAAGAAGCCCGCACACTATTACAGGTGGCCTTTGTACGCGAGGTCGTCGACCAGATTGAGCTCACCCCGCTGCGCGACCGCCTTCACCATCTCATCGACAAGCGCTTCCGAGGCGAACTGAACAAATGTGCCGGCTGCAAACTCTGCCGATAGCAGCACTTCCTACAGACTGACGACCAAGACACACCATGTACGATATCAAAGAAATACGAAAGGATTTTCCCATCCTCCAGAGGGAAGTTTACAATAGGCCGCTTGTCTATTTGGACAATGCAGCCACCACGCAGAAACCGCTTTGTGTGCTTGACGCCATGCGCGAGGAATACCTCAACGTGAACGCCAACGTGCACCGCGGCGTTCACTATCTTTCCCAACAGGCTACCGACCTGCACGAGGCCGCACGCGAAAAAGTGCGCCAGTTCATTCATGCCCACTCTACGACGGAAATCGTCTTCACCCGTGGCACCACCGAGAGCATCAACCTCTTGGCACAGACCTTCTGCGAGAGCCAGATGCAGGCGGGCGACGAGGTGGTCGTCACCGACATGGAACACCACTCGAACATCGTGCCCTGGCAGCTACAGGCACAGAAACGGGGCATTGTGCTGAAACACCTGCCGATTACTGACGACGGACAGTTGTGTTGCGACACAGTCGCAACCTACTTGACAGAGCGCACCCGACTGCTGAGCCTGCCCCACGTGAGCAACGTCTTAGGTACGGTGAACCCCGTCAAGGACATCATCCGAATGGCTCACGAGCACGGCATACCCGTGTTGGTCGATGCTGCCCAGAGTGCGCCCCACATGCGCCTCGACGTGCAGGACCTGGACTGCGACTTCCTGGCCTTCAGTGGCCATAAGATGTATGGTCCCACGGGCATCGGCGTGCTCTATGGCAAGGAGTCGTGGTTAGAGAAGCTGCCTCCCTATCAAGGCGGCGGCGAGATGATCGACAAGGTGTCGTGGGAGCACACTACCTTCGAGCAGCCGCCACTGAAGTTCGAGGCCGGCACGCCCGACTATGTTGCCACCCACGGACTGGCCACAGCCATCGATTACATCTCTCAGCTGGGACTCGACAACATCGAGGCACACGAACAAGAGCTCACCCGCTATGCAATGGAACAGCTCTCGACGATCGACGGTATCCGTATTTTCGGCCCGTCACCATCCACTATCCATCCTTCTACGTCGACCTCAAAAAGAGATGCCGTCATTTCGTTCCTCGTGGGCGATATCCATCACTTGGACATGGGCACGCTGCTCGATCGCCTCGGCATCGCCGTGCGTACTGGCCACCATTGTGCCCACCCGTTGATGCAGCGCATGGGTGTCACCGGCACCGTGCGTGCCTCGTTCGCTCTCTACAATACGAAGGACGAAGTAGACCTGTTGGTGGCAGGCATACGTCGAGTGAGCCAGATGTTCTGAATTTGAACACCCTATTTCCAAAGATACCAGATGTTAAAGAGCTATTACAACGAAGGGGCTGTCGAGGCCGGTTGCGACGAAGCAGGGCGCGGGTGCCTGGCCGGAGCCGTCTATGCCGCTGCCGTCATCTTGCCTCCCGACTATAAAAACGAGCTGCTCAACGACTCGAAACAACTCACCGAACGCCGCCGCTACCAGTTGCGCGAAGAGATTGAGCGTGATGCCGTGGCGTGGGCCGTGGGTGTGGTCGATCCCGATGAAATCGACAAAATTAACATACTCAACGCCTCGATTCTTGCCATGCACCGTGCACTCGACCAGCTCACCGTCAGGCCGCAGGCAGTCATCGTCGACGGCAATCGCTTCCGTCCCTACCGCGACCTTCCCTGTACCACCATCGTCAAGGGCGACGGCAAGTACCTCTCGATAGCTGCTGCATCGATTCTTGCCAAGACCTATCGCGACGACTATATGCTGCGACTGGCCGAAGAGTATCCCATGTACGACTGGAAAAAGAACAAGGGCTACCCCACACTTAAGCACCGCGAGGCCATCCGCCAGCACGGAACTACGCCCTATCACCGCATGAGCTACCGTCTTTTGGGTAACGAAGAACTATCGCTCGATTTCAAAGATTAACTCCATTGGGATGCTAAGAGGGGCTGTTTGACCTGCAAACAGCCCCTCTGTGCACACCAAACAGCCCCTGTTTGACCATCAAACAGGGGCTGTCAGCATATCAACGGAGTATTCGTTGCAACGCAAGGAATACTCCGTTATGTATCGTTTTATGCGTCGATGTTGGCGTAGGTGGCGTTCTTCTCGATGAACTCGCGGCGTGGCTCCACGTCGTCGCCCATGAGCATGGAGAATATCTCGTCGGCCTCGGCGGCATTCTCGATGGTCACCTGCTTCAGCAGTCGGTTCTCGGGATTCATCGTCGTCTCCCAGAGCTGCTCGGGGTTCATCTCACCCAGACCCTTGTAGCGCTGTGTGTGCAGTGCCGATGCGTTTTCGTCGCCAGCCACGTATTTGTCGATGAAGGCCTGACGCTGCTGCTCGGTGTAGCAGTACTCAGAGAACTTCTTGTACGTACACTTATAGAGTGGTGGCGTGGCGATATAGAGGTGACCGCCCTGAATGACCTGGGGCATAAAGCGGTAGAAGAGCGTCATGATGAGCGTGTCGATGTGCGAGCCATCGACATCGGCATCGGTCATGATGATGATCTTGTCGTAGCGCAGCTTGTCGATGTTGGCCTCGCGGTCGCCCTCGCCCTCAACACCGAAGCGAACGCCTATCGACTGGATGATGTTCATCACCGACTCGGCCTCGAACACGCGGTGCCACTGTACTTTCTCTACGTTCAGGATTTTTCCGCGCAAGGGAAGGATGGCCTGGAAATGACGGTCACGGCCCTGCTTGGCCGAGCCGCCTGCCGAGTCACCCTCGACGAGGAAGATCTCGCAGGACTTCGGATCCTTGTTCGAGCAGTCGGCCAGCTTGCCGGGCAGTCCGCCACCCGTCATCGGGTTCTTGCGCTGTACACTCTCGCGGGCCTTGCGGGCAGCGATACGTGCGGTGGCAGCAAGGACAACCTTCTCACAGATGAGCTTGGCCTCCTTCGGGTGCTCCTCCAAATAGTTGGTCAGCGCCTCGCCCACGGCTTGCTGTACGGCACCACTTACCTCTGAGTTGCCGAGCTTGGTTTTTGTCTGTCCCTCGAACTGGGGCTCTGCCACCTTAATAGAGATGACGGCGGTGAGACCCTCGCGGAAGTCCTCACCGGCAATCTCGATCTTTGCCTTCTCAATCTGCTTCGAGATGTTGGGATCGGCATCGGCGTAAGCCTTCAGCGTGCGGGTAAGAGCGGCACGGAATCCCATCAGGTGGGTACCGCCCTCTATGGTGTTGATATTGTTGACGTAGGAGTGGATGTTCTCCGAGTAGTCGGTGTTGTACATCACGGCCACCTCGATGGGCGTGCCCTGCTTCTCAGTCTTCAGGTAGATGACGTCGTCGAAGAGGTGGGTACGGTGGCGGTCGACGTAGCGCACGAACTCCTTCAGGCCCTCCTTGGCATGGAACACCTCCGGCTCACGCAGGTTTCCTTCCTCGTCAGGACGCAAGTCGGTGAGCGTGATGGTGATGCCGGCGTTCAGGTAGGCCAGCTCGCGCATGCGCTTGGCAATGATGTCGTACTTATAAGTGGTGGTGGTGAAGATGGTGCCGTCGGGCCAGAACTGCTGGCGCGTACCGGTCTTGTCGGTGTCGCCCACGATCTTCACGTCGTAGAGGGGTTTTCCTTTCTCGTACTCCTGCTGGTAGATGTGTCCGTTGCGGAACACCTGCGACAGCATGTGGGTGCTGAGGGCGTTCACGCACGAAACACCGACGCCGTGCAGACCGCCGGAGACCTTATAGCTGCCCTTGTCGAACTTACCACCGGCATGGAGCACGGTCATCACCACCTCCAGGGCGCTCTTGTGCATCTTCTCGTGCTCGTCTACGGGAATACCGCGTCCGTTGTCCTGTACGGTGATACTGTTGTCTTCGTTAATAGTTACCTCGATATGGGTACAGAATCCCGCCATCGCCTCGTCGATAGAGTTGTCGACGGTCTCGTTGACCAGATGGTGGAGTCCCTTTTCACTGATGTCGCCAATGTACATGGCCGGGCGCTTGCGCACGGCTTCCAATCCTTCGAGCACCTGAATATTACTCGCTGAGTAATTTTGCTGCTCTTGGTTCATTTGTTCTTCTGCCATATATTGATTGTAGTAAATCTGTTGAATTAGGCTGCAAAGTTACTAAAAAATCTTCGAATGTGCGAAACTTTTCAGAATGAAAGCATTAAAGAAACAAAAAATTAAAGAATTTTGCGGGTATCTTCCAGAATGCGAAGCAATTCGTCCATAGTCGTGGCACGAAGCATGGCAATGCGCGTCTGCCTAAAATTGGGGATGCCCTTGAAGAGAGGTGTTGCTGCCAGATGCCGACGGGTGTGCAGGATGCCGCGCGGCTCGTCGATCATCTCGACGTTGATGCGTAGCTGCTCTTCGAGGATGTCGAGTTTCTGGTCGTTGGTGAGCTGCTCGCGACTGAACAGCCAAGGACAGCCGAAGGTGGCACGCCCTATCATCACCGCGTCTACGTCATAGCGGTCGAAGGCCTGGTCGGCCTCTTCAATAGAGTGGATGTCGCCATTGCCGATGATGGGGATGGTGATGCGCGGGTCGCGCTTCACCTCGCCAATGAGCGTCCAGTCGGCATTGCCTGTGTACATCTGTGAGCGGGTACGACCGTGAATGGTCAGCGCCTTGATGCCACACTGCTGCAACTGCGGTGCCAGTTGGGTGATGATGAGTTGGTCGTGGTTCCATCCCAAGCGGGTCTTCACCGTGACGGGAAGGCTGACGGCATCGACGACTTTCTGTGTAATCTCCAGCAGCTTCGGGATGTTTTGCAGCATGCCCGCACCGGCACCCTTGCTGGCTACCTTCTTCACCGGACAGCCGAAGTTCAGGTCGATGAGGTCGGGGCCTGCCTGTTCCACAATCTTCGCCGCATCGACCATCGCGTCGATGTCGCGCCCGTAGATCTGTATGCCAACAGGTCGCTCGTCGTCGCTGATAGTCAGTTTCTTCACCGTCGACTTCACGTCACGCACGAGAGCCTCGGCACTTACAAACTCTGTATAGACCATCGAGGCTCCGAAACGCTTACACAGCCGCCGAAACCCAATGTCGGTGACATCTTCCATCGGTGCCAAAAACAGCGGGCGCTCACCAAAATCAATATTTCCTATTTTCATTGCTCATTCATTATTAATAATCACTTCTGCAATCTTCTCTGCCTGCTTCAATACGGTTTCCGTTGCTAATATCTGCATATCAGGTGGATAGCCATAACGACGTAACAACCGTTTGACAGCGACCTTCATTTTGGCTCTCACGTTCTCCTTGATGGTCCAGTCGATGGAGGCATTCTTGCGGATGGTTTCTGTCAGTACAACTGCCAGTTCCCGCAGTTTGTCCTTACCCATCAGTTCCTTGGCACTCTCATTGTTGGCTACTGCTGTATAGAAAGCATACTCGTAGGTGCTCAGCCCCATCTTCTGGGCATCTTCGTCTTTCTCCACAATGGTCTTGCTGAGTTTGATGAGTTCCTCAATAACCTCTGCTGCAGTAATTACCTTGTTATGATAACGATTGATGGAACGGTCGAGCATCTCCATCAGCGATTGACTTTCCACTACGTTGTATTTCGAACGAGCCTTGATTTCGTCCTCAAGTAGTTTGCGCAGCACTTCCATCGCAATGTTCTTGTGTTCCATGCCTTTCAGTTCCATCAGGAACTCTTCTGAGAGGATGGAGATATCAGGCTTCTTGATACCTGCTGCATCGAAAATGTCAATGACTTTCTCTGATACCAAAGCCTGATTGATAACTTGACGGATAGTGGTTTCTATCTCTTCGTCATTTCGTCCGTTGCCTGACTGGTTGAACTTACAAAGTCGAGCTTTTACGGCTTGGAAGAAGGCTACTTCGTCCTTCACATCCATTGCCTGTTCATTCGGGATGGCAATAGCAAAAGCTTTGCCTAAGGCTGTTACCTCATTGACGAAGCGCTTCTTACCATCCTCCAAGCCGAGGATAAAGTCCTCAGTCTTCAGTATCCGCGATAATTTACCAGAGGTGTTCTCTGTAAAATACTGCTGATAGTCCAGTCCATGAAGCATCTGCTCCACCACTTCCAGTTTCTCCTGCATCAAGGCTACTGCCTGTTCTTGCTGTTGTGTGGGGTCACCTTTGCCGCCAGAATCAGAATAGAACGATAAAGCTTTCTTCAGATCCGAGGCAATACCTAAGTAGTCGACCACCAATCCACCCGGTTTGTCCTTATATACACGGTTTACACGGGCAATGGCCTGCATCAGGTTATGTCCCTGCATGGGTTTGTCGATATAAAGTGTATGCAGACAAGGCGCATCAAAGCCCGTCAGCCACATGTCGCGGACGATGACCAGTTTCAATTCGTCCGTTGGGTCTTTCATACGCTCTGCCAAAGCATGACGCTGTTCTTTAGTGGTATGATGCTTGGTAATCTCTGGCCCTTCTGATGCTGAGGAAGTCATCACCACCTTGATGGCACCTTTCGACAAGTCATCCGAATGCCATTCAGGACGCAACTTTACAATCTCGTCATAGAGTGCAACAGCTATCCGTCGACTCATGGCTACAATCATCGCCTTACCCTCAAACACCTTCTGGCGTTCCTCAAAGTGTTGAACAATGTCGGCGGCGATGTTCTTGATACGGTTAGGACTACCGATAAGCGCTTCCAACTGCGTCCATTTCGCCTTGGCTTTCTGCACGTCGTCCATCGCCTCAGTTTCTAACTCCTTGTCCAAATCAGCCACTAATTTCCGGCCTTCGTCACACAGAGCCACCTTTGCCAATCGACTTTCATAGTAGATGCGCACGGTAGCACCATCCTCTACGGCCTGTGCAATATCATAGACATCTATATAATTGCCGAACACAGCCGGCGTGTTGATGTCGGTCGATTCAATAGGTGTACCCGTAAAACCGAGATAGGTGGCATTAGGCAGGGCGTCGCGCAGATATTTGGCAAAACCATATTTTATTTCTGAGCCTATCACCTCGTCGGCCTCATTCCTCACATCTACTGTCTTGGCCTTGAAACCATATTGGGTACGATGGGCTTCATCGGCTATCACGATGACATTACTGCGGTCAGTCAATTGCTCATAGATATTACCCGTCTCTGGTTGAAACTTCTGTATCGTCGTAAAGATGACGCCACCAGAGTTCACCTTTAAGAGTGATTTCAGGTGGTCGCGGCTTTCGGCTTGCACTGGTGTTTGGCGCAACAACTGACGGGAACCTGCAAACGTGTCGAACAATTGGTCATCCAAATCATTACGGTCAGTAATTACCACGACAGTAGGATTATTCAGACATTGTACGATTTTTCCTGTATAGAAAACCATCGACAGCGACTTACCGCTACCTTGTGTATGCCATACCACACCAGCCCGATGGTCACCTACCGTCTGTTCCTTCACGGTCTTAAAGCCGAAGTTGGCAGGCGACTCGGCCACTTTGTCGCCATCCATATTGATACCCGTAGCCCTTAATGTGGATTCCACTGCCTTGTTCACGGCATAATATTGGTGGTAGGCAGCGATCTTCTTCACCGTCTTGATGGTGGTAATGCCCGTCTTCAGGTCTTCCGTCTTCTGCTTCTCAAACACAGTAAACGAACGGATGATGTCGAGCAAAGTATCTTTCTCTAACATTCCGTTAATCAGTACCTCCAACTGGCTCATCAAGGGCGATGCTATATGTTCACCGTCCTCGCTCTTCCATGCTGTAAAGCGACTGAAGCCTGCCGACAGGGAACCAGCACGGGCTTCCAACCCGTCGGAGATAATAATCAGTTCGTTATAAGTAAACAGTGATGGAATCTGTTGTTTGTAAGTCTCTATCTGCCTGTAGGCACTCTCGATGGTGGCATTCTCGTCGGCAGCGTTCTTCAGTTCGATGATAACCAACGGCAGGCCATTCACAAAGAGTAGCACATCAGGGCGGCGGTTATGTCCGTTTTCGATAATCGTAAACTGGTTGACCACCGTAAACTCATTGTTCCACGGGTCTTCAAAATCAACTAACCAAACCCTTTCGCCCCGTTCCATACCGTCTTGATAGGTAGAAACGGGCACACCCTCTGTGAGCAGCCGATGAAACATCTCATTATTGGCCAGCGTGTCAGGTGATGCAATGCGCAGCACCGTTTTGATAGCCTCGTCGCGCACCTCTTCCTTTACGGAAGGATTCAGTCGTACCACCGCCCGCTCCAGTTTTTCGCGTAGCACCACCTCATCGAACGCTGCTCGCATCGGTGTCTCTCCGTCTGGCGCAATATTCGGTCCATAGAGATAGTCCCATCGCTTCGCCTGCAGCAGTTCTATCGTCATTTGCTCAATATCCGATTCCAAGAGTTTGGTCATAATCCGTTATTGTTTATCGGTTGTCATCTTATTCCCATGTTGTTCCAAGAAGAATTGTTTCTGCTGCTCTATCTCCCTGCGCAACTCCTCTTCTGTGGGCATATAAGTCATATATTTGGCTGCAAAAAGCTGTTCACTTTCATGAAGCACCGAATACCGTGCAATGGTCGTGTCGGTATCTGTACAAAGCAATACGCCAATAGTGGGTTGGTCATCATCTCCTTTTACCAAATCGTCATACATACGTACATACATATCCAACTGTCCGATGTCCTGGTGAGTAAGGCGGTGTGTCTTTAACTCGAAAATGACAAACCGCTTCATCTTATAATTGTAGAAAACCAAATCGATGAAGAAATCAGTAGTTTCAGTCACGATATGCTGCTGACGTTCCACAAAAGCGAACCCTCGACCAAGCTCCAAAATGAATTTTTCGAGGTTGTCAATAAGTGCTTGCTCAAGTTCTGTTTCGGAATAGATGGTATCACGACGGAATCCCATAAACTCTGCAACCATCGGATTTTTAATGTACTCCATTGGATCCCGTTCCGTTGCCTGAGGCAAATCCTCCACATTGGCAGGAAGTTGAGCCGCAAGCCTACGTTCATAGTATTGGGTAGAGATGTTACGGTCGAGTTCCCTTACGCTCCACCTTTGCTCTGCGGCAGCCGTAAAATACCATTCTCTAGCTTGCTGATTAGATACGGAAAGAATCCTTCTGATATGCGACCAAGTAAGATTTTGCACACACGTGTGCAAAATCTCTATATTATTGAACATCAGATAGAATTGTCTGTAATACGCAAGGTTACGTCGACCGTAGCCATTGCCATATTCTTGTGTTAGTTGTTCAGCTAACATCGGGATGAGTTGGCTTCCATATTCTGCCCGTGCCTTACCCTCTTGTTCTTCCTCAACTATACGCCGTCCCACATTCCAATAGGTCGCAATAGCGGTTTGTCCGACTGCCGCGTATGCTTGCTGTCGCCCCTGTTCGATGATGGAGCGAACCTCGTTGACGAATTTGTCCGGCAACATGATTTCCTGTTTTCTTCTTTCTATATCTTTTGCCATATTCGAATCTATTTGCAAAGATAATATTTTAGTTTGACAAGGAACTACTTTTTATTGGATTTGTAGAGATTGTCTCACCGCTTCGCCTGCAGCAGTTCTATCGCCATCTGCTCAATATCTGATTCCAAGAGTTTGGTCATAGTTGTCTAATCTTTAAATACGTAATTAGGATGATATTCTATATGGTATAACTTCAAGAAATCTTCATATTCTTCTCGGAAGGTTCGCTTTTCATGGTGTACCTTTTGGTTCATGACATACTCTTTCGTTTTCTGTATTTGCGAGGAACTAACAGAGAACACACCATAACCACCTTGCCAGGCAAATTTGGAATAGCGTGGATGTTGGGTTTTAATCCATTTGCTGCTACATTTCTTAATGTCCTCCACAAAGTCTGCCACAGAAATAGTTCGAGGCAACGTACAGAGAATATGAATATGATCAGGTCGCCCGCCAATCTGTATCACCATTGCGCCTTTGTTCACAATTATGCCGTCAAGATAGGCAAACATCTTGGGGCAATCTTCCTCTAATAGAGTGATTCCATCATTGCGTGTATGAAACACAAGGTGTATGTATATTTGTGATAATGATTGTGCCATGATGATATGTTTTGGTTGTCAGTGATTGTTGCCCATTGTTCCATAGGCGTTGCCCATTGTCCACAGGGCGTTGCCCTGGGCTATATGTGTTGCAGCCCTGTAGGCTGCGTTGGCGGTATGTTCCATTCTCAAACCACAGGGCGTTGCCCTGGGCTAAATGTGTTTTAGCCCTTCGGGCTTTCTGCACAACGTTGGTGTGCATACAAGAGCCTAAAGGCTCGAACAGATATAGCCCAATGCAACGCGTTGGTTGAATGAATATCCACCATTAACCCCAGAGCCTGAAAGGCTCATATAGATATAGCCCAATGCATCGCATTGGGTGACAATACGACATCCCCACCTCCCGCAGCCTGTAGGGCTGCAACAGATGTTTTGCACACGTGTGTGCAAATTCCCCTCTTGATTTTTTATGGGCTTGTTTACCATATCTTCCTTTTGCTTTCGTTGTGAAGTCCTTTGAGATTGTGAACACGCGTGTTCACAATCGTTATATTGCGATTTCGTTTGACATTAGTTTCGGTAGAAGTATATCTCGTTGTTCCGTAAGAGATGCTATTTGCTTTTGATTCTCTCTTTGTTTATAAAACATTGGTTCTACAACTTTGTTATATTTTTGTATTAGGACACTATCGACATAGGGACACACGAATGTGAAGATAGATTTAGGATCGATTCTTTGATGGCTACCACTTGTACCACCGACACCAGATGCAATCTCTTCGTAATTCTCATTATTATTAAGCCACCCATACAGGAAATACAAATACTCTATTCCTTTAGGCTTTATTATTTGGAATTCGGTTGAGCATATTGCATTTTGGGGAATGTTATCAAGCATCAACCATATACGTTTGTCTTTATGAGGGTTTAGTTTGGAAAACAATATACAATCTTGTGGGATTACATATTTATTGCTTTGTATTTCTTCTCCTAACTCTTGTATAGGCCTTTTGCCATTATCAAAAGCTGGAATGCTATAATGATAGAATACTGTCGCAGGAAGTTTCTGAGGATTCACAGATTCTTTATAATGTTCTGCAAAAGTAGAAACAGTTCCTTCCTCCCAATCCTCTTTGGCTTCTTCGATGAACCATTGGCGGAAGAGGGTTTCTGCCATTGCTTCGAGTGTCGCGTTCTCACGATTCAGTAAATCAATCTTGTCATCCAAAGAACTCAGAATAGAGGCTATTCGATTTTGCTCAGATAAAGGAGGACAAGAAAAGATATAGTTGCGCATCGTTTTCAATGATATATGCTGAATGGTAGACCCTGTGGACATTTGGTCTATATAGGCTTTGAAGCGTGGAGATTGCAACTCATAATAAAGATACATTCGATTAAGCATTTGAGGATTTGGATTCATATAGCAGGCTCCTTTTCCTAATATGCACTTTTCGCCTCGATACAATGCTATATTCCCTATCGTTCCATCAATAGAATATAGTATGGTGGTATCATTTAATGGAGATGAATATTTGAGAAACTCTTCATAAGTCGATTTCTTTGTTGGGTCATTATCCACAATAAAACCGTTTGCGATATTCTTTGCATTAACAAAGATATAATCGCCTCCTTCTTTGAATATTGGTGCTTTGTGTAGTCCGTCACTTAATTCTGTGCAGACATCTCCCAACTTATATTCTTTCCACTCGCTCATTAGTCTTGTCTTGATGTATATATATCTATATGATGATTAACATGTATATGATTTGGCGTTTTTATATACACGTCGCCCTTCTCATGTATAGGAAAAACCGTTTTCGTATACATATCAATATTATCTCCTAACTTATGTTCTTTCCACTCACTCATTAGCTTTTTTATTTATTTTCTTTTTTCAAACGAAATAACAAGAAAAAGAAATATACA
>Ga0256404_1006572_pt1 | contig 19130 bp, 17 predicted proteins | sample RumenRJG_01DNA_FD_185990 | JGI IMG/M metagenome (GOLD analysis project Ga0256404, IMG submission 185990) | Bovine rumen microbial communities from Lethbridge, Alberta, Canada - RJG_01 | ecosystem: Host-associated > Mammals > Digestive system > Stomach > Rumen | place: Canada: Alberta | collected...
TCGGTGACCGCCTGTTTCTTGTACTGTTTTTTATGCCATGATTATCGCCAGTGTCAGATGACCGTGATTGAGGTCAAAGAAAACGGGGCTATCCGCACGAAAATGCTTTCGTGCGACAGCCCCTTTTCTGTTATGATTCTCACACGGCGTCACAGCTGCACACCACACAGGGGCATTTTATCAGCGTTTCCTGGACGCTCTTGCCTTCGCTCGTTTTTCTTCATCCTGACGCTGCTGCCAAGCTTCGTATACAGCTTGTAGTTCTTCTACCGTCATGCCTAGATCCGTGTCCTCCGCAACCGTCGCGTGGAGTACCGTCCCCCTGCGATAGCGAGCGTGCGCGCCTTTGATGAAGAGACCACCGACCAACCCCTGCGTCCAGGCATTGTCATGGTTAGCGACCTTCTGGCTTTTCTCCCCTTCGAGCGAGATGACAACGCCGTTCAGTGCACGGATGGCACGAACCTCGACCGTGAGCGTGCCAGAGTGTCCGTAGACACCGGAGCCATGGACGTGAGTAATCTCCGCCTCTGCGGGTGTTCTCGAGACGAGAATCGGCACCCCGTCGATGGCAACTTCGCCCAACAGGAGCGCGTTTACCTCATCGCCGCTCTGTACCGTATCGGAGGAGATTTCCTCCTGCAGCTTAAGCGTGAGGACCGTCCCCTTCGGCAACACGGCGTGCGGTTCCCCCGCCGCGGCGAGACACGCCTGCTCCGGCAACACGAGGGCCGCCAACAGACAGGCTGTGAAGATGATCACCTCAATTGCGCGCCTCATCGGTCATCCTCGCTTGCGGTCGCACGCCGTACGCGGGGATAGTGCGTCACGGAGCGCGAGGAGCTCGTCTCATCGCGCGTATCCTGCACGGACGCCATCTGCGCCTCTGCGGATTCTGCGACCTGCTGCCGCCGCGGCGTGGGGCGTGTGACAACATTCGTCGTGCTGTTCTCCGCAATATAGGCGGTCACCCTGTCATGTCCCTGCTCGAGTGCGTCTTCCAGCACGTTGACGATTGGGGACTTGTAACCGACACCGCCAAAAACCGTCTTGTTATCGTCCGTACTACTCGTCTTAAAGGCGTAGAGACGACGACTGCCCGCTGCATATACCTTGTAAGCGAGCTTGCCCTTCGCCGTCACTTTCGCTTGGAAAAAGGAAACATGACGAGATGCATTCAACGTCTCAATCGACATGGCCACGACGAAATCTGCCCCCGTCTCCTCAGCAACGGACGCGAGCTGATCCTTATCCGGAAGTTCCTCATCATCCGCCGTATAATCGCAGTTCTCGAGTGCCCTCGCCATCTCAGCCTCGGGAACCATCTCATAGCCGTCCTTGTCGAAGCGGAAAGTATAGCCCGCGAGTACGGCCTCATCCACATAGCCCTTATGCTCTTCTGATGCATTGATATAGGGTAACAGCGCAACGCGGTTTCGCGCAGCCGCCACAGAGGAGAACGCCACCAACGTAAAAAGCGCAGCCATCAGTAAACAAAATTTCTTCATATCATCATCCTCCAGAGAAGCTCCTGCTGCCAGGTAACTGGATTCCCGGCCAGTACAGCATCATCATTCACTGAAAAACCACGCACGATAGCAGCCGAACTGGCATTTGCGTGATTCTTCTACACTTATCATATTCTACATGATTTCTTTTTTCCCTTTCAGATTAGATATTTTATTCTTCATCTTAACAAGAATCCAGGAATCTGAGCCATTCCATAAAAATATTGCATTCTCCTCCTGCAAAAAGCAGGAAGCTTCCACCTGCAGCGCGAATGTATCAAAAGTAAAGAAGGCACTGCTCAAGGAACCGCTGATTAAGGAAACGCTGATGAAATGAGGTGCTCCGGATTTACGCGGATGCGCTGTATCTCTCTAGGAGACAAGGAGGCTGCCGATGGATACGAAACTGCAAGACCTGCGCGCGTTCCTCCGCACGCATCCCCGCCCGCTGGCGCTCACGGCGGTCTGCTGCCTGCTGCTCGCCCTGCTCGCCTATGAGACGATGGCGGGCGATACGCCGGCGCTGCGGCGCGCGGCGGCGGTGCCGCAGCCAAACGCCTCACAGCCGAGTGCTCCACAGCAAGCGCCCGCTCCTGTGAAAAAAATCCTCGGCGCGGAGGAGGCGCGCACGGGAGCGCCGCTCACGAATCCGTTCTCCCTCCAGCATGAGACGCGGCAGGCGCGCAGCCAGCCAAACGCCGCGCCTCAAAAACCTGCGGCAGCCGCTCCCCCCGCAGCTGCTGTCGCGGGGCCGCCGCCTCCGGCCACCGCCGCGTCCTCGCCTATCCCCGCCGCACCGGCGCCTGCGCCGCTCGTGCTCGAGGGCATCGCGCGCAGCGCGGACGAGGCTGCCGCCTCGATCAGCGACGGTGCGCAGACGCATCTGCTCTTCGTCGGCGACAGCATCGGCGGCTATACGGTCTCCGCCATCGGCGAGCGCTCCGTCACGCTCACAGGCGCAGCCGGCACGCTCATCCTGCGCCTGCCGGATGACTGAAGCCCGCTGGTCAGCTGATGAATAGAAAGATACCTCGCCTGCGTGTGTTATGAAGCAGCGGCTATATTGCGGCCGTCCGCAATACAGCCGCCTGGAAAGGAGATCCCCATGCACCTGCCGCTCCCGAAAGTCCTCATCCTCCCCGCTCTGCTCGCGGCGCTCCTTTTGCCGCTCCCCGCGGCTGCCGCGCCCGTCTCGCTCCATTTCGTCGATGCCGATCTCGCCACCGTCCTGCGCGCGGCGGCGCGGCTCGGCGGCTACGGTCTCGTGCTCGACGGCGCGGTCGATGGCCGCGTCACCATCGACACAGAGGCTGAGCCCGCGCTCTTTCTCCCGCAGCTCGCACGCATGTACAGGCTTGCCGTCGAGCAGCAGGGCACGACGTTCTACATCTCCGCCGCCTCGCACCGGAACGCCCAGCGACGCCCCTATGTCTTTCCCGTCCGCTACGGCGCCCCAGAGCGGCTCGCCGCTGCCGTAAATTTATCTTTCCCCGCGGCAGGATTTGGACAGAAAGTGACGAATAGTAATAGTGATACAGAAAAGAAAGAGAATCGTCCTAGGACTGCCGCACAGTCGAGCGGTCAGGGGCGTGTGACCTGCGACGCGGACAGCCAGTCCCTCATCTTCTACGGCACACCAGACGAGGCAGAGGCCGTGCGCGAGCTGCTCCGAACGCTGGACGTCCCGGCTCGCCAGGTCTCACTCGAGGCGAAAGTCGTCTCCCTCTCCAAGGATGCCTCGCGGGAGCTCGGCGTCGAGTGGAACTGGTCCGCCCTGCCGCAGACGCCCGAGGTCAGCGAGTCATGGGAGACGCGCCGCCATATCACGACGACCGCGGACGGCAAACGCGTCACAGAGTATGAGGATCTGCCGAAGCGGGAGGTCCGCCGGACGTTCCGCGGCGGCTCCGCCATCCCCGGCATCCTCCAGTTCGGGCGCGGGCCGGAAGGGTATCCCTTCGAGTTCTACTACGAGGCGAACCTCCACGCCCTCGTGAGCGAGGGCAAGGCCAAGCTCCTCTCGCGGCCCAATGTCACAACGCTCACGGGCCGGGAGGCCGTCATCGAGATTGGCGGCGAGGTGCCCGTTCCTACGACCGAGACGACCGACCGGGCAACGACGACCTCTTTTACGTATCAGAAAGCCGGTATCATCCTCCGCTATACGCCCTGGGTGAGCGACGACGGCAGCATCACCGCCCTCGTCCACACAGAGGTCAGCTCACCGCTCTACGTCGCCGACCTCAAGGCCTACCGCTTCCAGAAGCGCAGCGCCGATACAACTGTCCGCCTCAGAGACGGAGAAACGATGGTCATCGGCGGCCTCATCGGCAGCGAGGAGGCACGGAGTCTCAGCAAGATTCCCTTTCTCGGGGATCTGCCCGTACTCGGGGCATTTTTCCGCAACGAGCGGAAGAGCAAGGAGGACTCAGAAATCATGATGTTCTTAACAGCGCATGTCCTTCCTGAGACAGCGCCAGATAAAGGGGAGAGATAAAAAGTATGGCTATCAAGATTCTCATCGCAGATGATCATGCACTCCTGCGCCAGGGCATCAAACGTGTCCTGAACTTCGAGGATGACCTCGAGGTGGTCGGCGAAGCCGAGGACGGTCAGGAGACGCTCGCCCGCACGCTCGTCCTGCAGCCGGACATCCTGCTGCTCGACCTCAACATGCCGGGACTTAGCGGCCTCGAGGTCACGAAGCAGCTGCAAGCCGCGAAGTGCAAGACGAAGATCATCGCGCTCACCATTCACGACAGCGACAACTACGTGCTCGAGATGCTCAAAAACGGCGCGCTCGGCTATCTGCTCAAGGATGTCGAGCCGAGCGTCCTCATCAAGGCCATCCACGTCGTCAACGAGGGCAACGCGTTCGTCTATCCGAAGCTCTCGGAACGTCTCTTCGGCGGTGCCGCCGAGGGCGAGGATCTCACGGAAAAGGCGCGCGAGATGTGGCGCGAGAGCCGCAGCGAGCGGCTCACGACGCGCGAGATGGATGTGCTCGCCTGCATCGCAAAAGGCTTCTCCAACCAGGACATCGCGCAGGCGCTCTGCGTGAGCGAGAAGACCGTCAAGAACCACCTCACGAACATCTTCCGCAAGCTCAACGTCAACGACCGCACACAGGCGCTCGTCTATGTGCTCAAGCATAAGATCATCTCTCTCGAGTGACCTGCCTGCAGCTGGCAAATCCCGCAGGCAACGGCGCTTTCGCTCCGCCGCAAAGCTACATGCACAAACGTCCACTTCGCGGACATTGTGCATCGCCCTTACAGTAAAGGAAGCACTTCATTTAATCAGCGCTTCCTAAAAGAAACGCCGCCCGCGCCCAACTGGTATCATATCAGTCGGTGCAGGCGGCTTTTTTCGTGCCGCTTTCTTTTGGAACTCCTGGTGCATTCGGCGCTTCCTTGAACAAAATACGCATCCGGCCGGCCTACAGCGCGGCGCCATACAATGCCGACGCCGCCGCAGCCTCCAGTGCAATCTTTCAGGGCGTGACGCAACCGCTCACGAGCGGAATCTTCAGATGGATCCGCGTGCCCTCGCCGAGATCACTCTCCAGCGAGATCTCGATGCCATGCTGCTCGGCGATCCAGGACGCAATCGAGAGGCCCAGCCCCGTGCCGCTCACGCCTTCCGCCTTCGTACGGGAGGTGTCGACGCGGTAGAACCGCTCGAATACCTTCTGCTGATCCTTCGGCGCGATGCCGATGCCCGTATCGGCAAAGGTCACGCGGAGCCAGCCGCCCTCGCGCACGCACTCGGCTGTGATGCGGCCGCCCGCCGGCGTATACTTCGTGCTGTTCTCGAGGAAGATGCGCATCATCTGCCGCATCATGACCGGATCGGCGTAGACCGTACCTGCATCGTTTCGCAGGAGCTCGACCGTATGCCGCTTCGTCACGAGCTTCATCTTCTTCATCACATCCGCGAGCAATTCCGAGAGCTCGAGATTCTCCTTGTGGAGCACCTGGCGCTTCTGATCGGCGCGCGCGAGGAAGAGCAGCTTCTCGATGAGCTGCTGCATATTCTCCGCCTCCGAGCGGATGGAGGAAATGCCCTCCTTGAGCACCTCGGCATCCGACTGTCCCCAGCGCGCGAGCAGATCCGAGTAACCGAGAATGACCGTCACCGGCGTGCGCAGTTCGTGCGAAGCATCCGAGACGAAACGCTGCTGCTGGTTGATGCCATCCTGCAGGCGGTCGAGCATATGGTTGAATGTGACCGCGAGCACTGTGAGCTCGTCTTGCGCCTCCGGTACATCGATGCGCCGATCCATGCGCTCGATCTCGATCTTGCGTGCCGTCGCCGTGAGCGTCCTGATGGGCTTCAGGATGCGGCGGCTCGCGAGATACCCCATGGCGAGCGCAAAGAGGAACCCGATCACCATCGCGAGGATGAGGAACTGCTGCACATGCTTGAGGAACTGGCGCTCCGCCGTGATCGTCCGCAGGAAGTGCAGCGTATAGATGGAGCCGTTATGCATGACATCGACTTCCTCATGGTAGATGCTCCAGTTCCCGATGTCTGCGACGCGCAAGTTCTTGTCCGACAGGAACGGCGACCATTCTCGCGTATGCGACGCCACCTCCTCGAGCGGCGGGAAGTGGGAGTCGTTCTCGAATACGACGCGTCCCGTGATGTCCGTCACGCGCAACACGACGCCCGGCAGCACCGGATCATCCGCCCAAAAAGACTGCGTGAACTCCGCCCCATTCTCGAGCTTCCTCAAAACCTGCTGCACCGAGAGATCGATCTCGCGCTCTGCCTGATGGTAAATGGAGAAATAGATACCTAGCCCCATGCTGACCATCGTGATGACGAGGATCAATGACAAAAGGAGCGCGTAAAGCGCCGTGATCTTCGTCGAGATGCGCGGCGTGCACAGGCTGTGCCGCAGCGATGCCAGTCGGCATTTAGTCCTTGATAACATAGCCTACGCCGCGAACCGTATAGATATACTTGTCGTTGAACCGCTCATCGATCTTCGCGCGCAGGTAACGGATATAGACATCGACAACATTCGTATCGCCGGCGTAGTCATAGCCCCATACCTCCTGCAGAATCTGATCGCGCGTGAGCACGTTGCGCTTGTTGCGCAGCAGGTACTCGAGCAGGGAGTACTCCTTCTTCGTCAGGTGGATCTCCTCGCCGTTGACCGTCACCTCATAGCGGCTCGGATAGAGCACGAGGTTCTTGCACGTCAGGCGCTCGCCGTCCGGCGTCTCCGGCACCTGATACTTGCGCAGCGCCGCGCGGATGCGCGCCATGAGTTCCTGAATGGCGAATGGCTTCGTGATATAGTCATCGGCGCCGAGATCGAGGCCCGTGACCTTGTCCTCGAGCTCATCCTTCGCCGTGAGCATGATGATCGGCACGCTCGAGAACTCGCGCACCTTGCGGCAGACCTCGAACCCATCCAGACCAGGCAGCATGACATCGAGGAGCACGAGGTCGAACCTCTCCTGGCCGATGCGCTCGAACGCGCGCTGACCGTTGTCCTCCGTCGCCGTCTCGAAGCCCTCATGTTCGAGCTCGATCTGCAGGAAACGCGCGATGCGGCGCTCATCCTCTACAATAAAAATGCGTACAGGCTGGTCTGACATATTGATTTCCTCCCATTGTCTTTAGTTTTGGCTTGATTTTCTAATCTTCCTGATTATAACTATATAACGAACAAACGAGAAAAGAAAGCCCCACCCGCTTTTTTAACAAAAATATCATTCATACGGATATGCGGACGCCGCACCTTCCCGCCGTCATCTCCGCACATAAAAAAGGCGCGCGGCATCTGCCGCGCGTCAGACGTGCCCACGCTCAGGAGAGAAACATCTCGCGGAAAAGCGCGATGAGATGACTCGCTGACTGCGAAAGCGTGCGGTTCTTGAGCCAGGCGACGACCGTGTGCGTCGTGATCTCAGGCTCCACGAGCTTCTTATAGGTGAGGTCGCCGTCCGTGAGCAGCGTCTTCGAAGAGATTGGCAGGATGGCCATCCCCATGCCCATCTTCGCGAGCAGGAGATCCTGCACGATGCTGTCGGAGACACAGAGGATGTTCGGCTCGAAACCGAGCTTGCGGCAGTTCGCCGTGAACATCGACTGCCAGCGCAACGGGATGATGAGCGGCTGGTCTTTGAGCTCCGCGAGGCGGACCTTCTGCACATCGCTGCCGATGTCGTGCGAGCGGTTCATGATGAGCACGAGCGGCTCGTTCGGCAGCACGATTGACTCATAGACGCGCGCATCGACCTGCGTGCGCGTGATGCCGATCTCGATCACGCGGTTGTCGAGCAGCTCGAGGATGCGCGTTCCCTCGCCCTCCCAGAGCTGGAACGTCACCTGCGGGTAGCGGCGGTGGAACTCCGTGATGAGCTCCGGCAAGAGCATCGCCCCCGACGTCGTGATCGTGCCGAGCCGGATGCAGCCCGCCACGCCCGAGCCGATCTCCGTGATCTCGCGCACCGTGCCATCCACCATGCCGAGGATATGCTCGACGCGCGAGTAAAGCACGCGCCCCGCGTCCGTCAGGCGGATGCGGCGGCTGCCGCGCTCGAAGAGCTGCACACCGAGCTGCGTCTCGAGCCGCTTCATCTGACGCGAGAGCGCCGGCTGCGCGATATCGAGCCGCTGCGCCGCGTGGCTGATGTTCCCTTCCTCTACAATGGCGTAAAACGCGCGCATATCCTTGATCTCCATACGATTGCTTTCCCTCCCGCGGGGCAGCCGGAAACAGTCCCGCCGTATAACACGAACAATATAACTCCTCTTCTCATCAAGTTATATTATACGTTTTTCTTCTAGTGCCCGCAAATATTTTTCAGAATCTGCATAGGAAACTCAACGCACAAACGTCCACTTCGTGGACATTGTGCGCCCGCCCTTACAGTAAATCCAGCCAATCGCGCTGCGCCTGCGGCTTGCGTTCTTGGGGATTTACATAGAAAAGTGTCGGCGGAAGCACTGCCGCACCCGTCCTTTCACTCGAAAAAATATCACGACAATTCGCGCTTGCGCCTTCATTTCTATCTGCGCTATAATAATCACAATAGAAAACACATACTACAGCAATATTCCCACGCGAATCGTCAGATAGGAGACTGCAAATCATGTCGAAACTCACGGAAACCATCGAGGCTGTCGCGCAGATGATCCTGCACGAGAAGGACTATCTCTCAAATCTCGACGCAAAGATCGGCGACGGCGACCACGGCATCAATATGGCACGCGGCTTCGGGGCCGTTCTCGACGCCCTCGACGAACTCGACCATCCGGAAAACCCAAAGCTCGTGCTGCACACCGTCGGCGAGACCATCCTAGAAAACGTCGGCGGCGCGGCAGGGCCGCTCTACGGCACGGCCTTCCTGCGCGCCAGCGATGCCTGCAGCGAGGACGAAAAACTCACGATTGCGTCCGTCGACCGCCTGCTCAGCGCGGCCATCGCGGGCATCAAGAAGCGCGGCCACGCCGAACGCGGCGACAAAACCATGCTCGACGTCCTCATCCCCATCCACGAGTGTTTCACTGCGCCCTACGCCGAGGGCAGCACGCTCTACGAATGCCTCGCCGACGCGAACCAGGCCGCCAACGAGGGCGTTGAATACACGAAGACCATCGCCGCGCGCAAGGGACGCGCGAGCTATCTCGGCGAGCGCTCCATCGGCTGCGAGGATCCCGGCGCCGTGAGCTCCATGCTCATGTTCCGCGCCGCCTATCAGTTCCTCAACCGCTGAGAGCTGGGCGCGCCGTCCCTCGCAGAAAATTTCACCAGCACCGGGAACCACTGCTGAAACAGTGGTTCCTTATTTTCTTTATTTGTAGTATACTTTCTCTTTAGAAGAAACAACGATCATCCAGGAGGAGGAACCATCTTGACGGAAAAGAAAGTACGCACGCGCTTCGCGCCGAGCCCGACGGGCTACATGCACATCGGCAACCTGCGCACGGCGCTCTACGCATATCTCTACGCAAAATCCCAGGGCGGCGATTTCATCCTGCGCATCGAGGACACCGACCGCACGCGCTACGTCGCCGACGCCGTCGATTTCATCGAGCGCACGCTGAAGCTCGCGGGCATCGTGCCCGACGAGGGCCCCGGCTACGGCGGGGACTGCGGCCCCTATGTGCAGAGCGAGCGCCTGCCGCTCTACAAGAAGTACGCGGAGGAACTCGTAAAGACCGGCCACGCCTACTACTGCTTCTGCGATCCCGATGAAGATCACTCGACGGGTGAGTTCGGCGGCTACGACCGCACCTGCCGCGACCTGCCGCAGGACGTCATCGACGCGCACCTCAAGAACGGCGACCCCTACGTCATCCGCCAGAAGATGCCGCTCGATGGCGCGACGACCTACGCCGACGTGCTGCATGGGAGCATCACCATCCCGAACAGCGAGCTTGAGGACCAGGTCCTGCTGAAACGCGACGGCATGCCGACCTACAATTTCGCCAACGTCATCGACGATCACCTCATGGGCATCACGCACATCATGCGCGGCGCGGAGTTCATCACCTCCACGCCGAAATACATCCTGCTCTACGAGTCGTTCGGCTGGGACGTCCCCGTCTTCATCCATCTCGCCCCCGTCATGGGCAAGAACGAGGACGGCAGCGTCAGCAAGCTCTCGAAACGCCACGGCGCGACCTCGTTCGACGACCTCGTGAAGATGGGCTACCTGCCGCAGGCCATCGTCAACTACGTCGCGCTGCTCGGCTGGAACCCGAAGAACACGAACCAGGAGATCTTCTCCATGCAGGAGCTCATCGAGCATTTCAGCCTCGAGGGCCTCAGCAAGTCGCCGGCCGTCTTCGACTACGCGAAGCTCGGCTGGGTCAGCGGCGAGTATTTCAAGGCGATGGACGATGCCTCGTTCGCCGCTATGGCGCGCCCCTTCGCCGGCGATCTGCCGGACTATCTCGAGGCCCATTGGGACGCACTCGCGGCCCTGCTGCGCACGCGCATCGAGCGCATCGGCCAGATCCCGGATGAGATCCGCTTCCTCATCGAGGCACCTGCCTTTGACGCCGAGCTCTACGTCAACAAGCGCAACAAGGTCACGCCGGAGAAGGCCAAAGAGCTCTTGCCCGCCGTCATCGCGCTCCTCGAAGCCATCCCCGAGGCGGAGTGGAACAACGAGAACCTCTACGCGAAGCTAGAGGCGCACATCGAGGCGACCGGCGTCAAGAAAGGACTCCTGATGTGGGTCGTGCGCATCGCGGCCGCGGGCCAGAAGGTCACCCCCGGCGGTGCGACGGAGATTCTCTCGCTGCTCGGCAAAGAAAATTCTCTCGAGCGCCTCAAAAAAAGTCTTGACGCGCTCGCATCTCTGTAATATAATAATATCTGTCCTTCAGCGCAATACTCTCTGAGTTGTGCAAAAGAGGATGGCACCTTCGTCAAGTGGTTAAGACACCGGCCTCTCACGCCGGGTTCATGGGTTCGAATCCCATAGGTGTCACCAGGGCACCTTCGTCAAGCGGTTAAGACACCGGCCTCTCACGCCGGGTTCATGGGTTCGAATCCCATAGGTGTCACCAGTAAATACAAGCCATGGCTGCGGTCATGGCTTTTCGTTTATCATTTTTTCTTTCAGAATCGCTGAGGCCCTGCGCGCGGCGGCACGATACCGCCGGACGCTCTGCTGCACGCGCAAAGACTGCGCCAGGAAAGCTTTCGGCGTGCGGCCCTTGCGTGCCGTTTGGCAGGCCCCCGCCTGCCGGGCCAGACACGCCTGCCGCAGCAGAGCGCTGCGCAATCACGCAGGAAATATTCCCCGGTGATTCCTCTCAAGGAGGCTTTCCCATGATCTTTCTCTCCATGCTCGCGCTCGGCGCGCTCATCGGCTTCGTCGGCGCCGGCGGCGCAGGCGTCACCATCACGCTGCTCAATGTCGGCTTCGGCGTCCCCATCCACGAGGCGCTCGCCGTCGCGCTCGCCTCGATGGTCTTCACGACGCTCTCCGGCGCCATCAGCCATTTCCGCCAGCACGAGGTCGTTGTCCGGACGGGCGCCATCGTCGGCCTCTTCGGCATCCTCGGCGCGTTCCTCGGCGCGGCTGTCTCGAATATCATGCCTGCGGGCGATCTCACCCTCGCCACCTCCGCCATGATGCTCCTCTCCGCCGCGCTCCTCTACCTGCGCATCTACCAGGGCGCATGGCTCGCGCGTCATTTTCCCGTGCGCCAGACGCTCCTCACAGGACGCCGCCTCTACGTCTACGGCAGCGTCACAGGCGTCCTCGTCGGCTTCCTCTCCGCCGCGTTCGGCATCGGCGCCGCCGCGTTCATCCAGCTCGCACTCATGGTCGTCTTCGGCGTGCCGCTCCTGCAGACTGTCGGCACCTGCATGATGGTCATCATCCCCATCTCCGCGGCCGGCGGCCTCGGTTACCTCCTGAGCGGCCACCTCGCGCCAGTGCTCTTCCTCGAGACGCTACTCGGCCTCATGGTCGGCGCCTGGTTCGGCGCGAAGGCGACGCACCTCGCGCCGCTGCCGCTGCTCAAATTCTGCATCGTCGGCATGTCGGCCGCCGGCGGCATCATCCTGCTGCTCTTCCACTGAAAAGCAGAAAAGACTGGACGCTCTTTTCACGGAGCATCCAGTCTTTTTTCTTTTCCGTGCGGCGCGCATCACCTCAGCGCAGACAGCCGCGCTCAAGGAAGCGCTGATTAAATGATGTGCCCTGAATTTGCGTGGATGCGCTGTATCTCTCTAGGAGACAAACCGCAGGCGTAGCAGCCAAAACGCTCCATCGCGTTTTGTGCTGAGGATGGTCGAGGGCGAGAAGACAGTGCAGACGCGTGAAGACGGAGTGCTGAATGAATCAGTGGTTCCTCAAAGATACGCCTCGAACGCCTCCATATCCGCAACGCGGATGCTGCGGCCGTCAACCGCAAGGATCCCGTCGCGCACCATGGCGCTGAGCTCGCGCGAGAGCGAGGGACGCGTGACCGCGAGATAGGCCGCGAGGTACTCGCGGCTCACGTTGAGCTCTATGACGCCGTCGGCGCGCAGGTTCTGGAAGAGGAACCGCACGATCTTCTCACGCAGGGATCCCGACGCGAGCACCTTGATCTTGTTGTGCATGAAATACGCCTTGCGCGCGAAGATGCGCATGAGGTTCTGCTGCACAAGCAGCGCGGGGCGGGAGAGGTCGCCGCCCGCAAGCGAGAAAAGCGCGCTCTCGAGCGCGAGGATCCGCGCGCCCGTCACGGCCTCGACGTACATGTCATAGGGAAGCCCCAGCACCTCGTAGACCTCGCCGAACATCTCCCCCGGCTCTTCAAGCTCTGAAAGGAAGATCTGCCGCCCCGAAAAGGTATCCTTCTTGATGACGAGCGCGCCCTCGATCAGCAGGTACAGCCCGCGCGGCGTATCCCCCTCGTGGAAGACGATCTCTCCCTTGGCGAGCGAGCGCAGACGCACGCGGCTCGATGCGAGCAGCGCCCGCGTCTCCTCCTCCGTCATGCCGCGCGTGAGCACGCTCCCCTTGAGTATGTCTAAGATCTCCTGATGGCTCTGCATCTTGTTCCCTCCCCGGCTTTTTGCTCTCCTCATAACACAAAAGCGGCACGCCTTGGCGTGCCGCGAACTCTCTGGTGCTCACTGAGGGACTCGAACCCCCGACCCCCTCCATGTGACGGAGATGCTCTACCAACTGAGCTAAGTGAGCTTGTCAACAGAGAGTATTATACTACATCACTGGAGAAAAATCCAGTATTTTTTTCGTGCGCGCCGTTTTTTCTGTGTCCACGTTCAACGGGGCTCAAGAAAACACCAAAACCCCTGCCGCGTCTCACGCCTCCCAGCGCACGCGCTGCGCGATGTCTTCTTTCTCCTTGGGCTCCGGCTGCGCTGCGATGCCGCCGAACGGCATCTGCGCGATGAGTTTCCAAGAGGCGGGCACGCCGAAGAGCGCCTTGACGCGCTCATCGATGACAGGATTGTAGTGCTGGAGATTCGCACCGATTCCCTTTTCGCGCAACGCCGTCCAGACGGCGAGCTGGAGCATGCCGTTCGCCTGATTCGCCCAGACGGGGAAGTTCGCCGCATAGAGCGGGAACTGTTCCTGCAGGCCAGAGACGACCGTCTCATCGTAGAAATAGAGCACCGTGCCCGCCGCAGCGCGGAAACCGTCGATCTTCTCCCGCGCGACCTTGCCGCCGAACGCCTCGTAGGCGTCATCCCAGAGCGCATCCTGCTTCTCTCCGAACGCGATGACGACGCGGGCGCTCTTCATGTTGAACGCGTCCGGAACGAGCTCCGTCGTCTCCTCGATGAGCTGCCTGACCTCCGCTGCCGGGATGGGCAGTTCCTTGTTTAACTGATACACCGTGCGCCTCTCGCGCAGTCCTTCCAAGATCGACATGAGATGACCTTCTTTCTCTTCACTTCATTCCGCCTCGTGCCCTGTGACGCAGCGCCTGCGGGCAACCGACTTTATTCTATCACTTGCACGTTATATGTATGGTGCTTATCCATTAAAAATAAGAAGCATCCTTCATCCCACGCCGGCCGCGCCCCTGACATACCGCCGCCAGACGAGAAAGCTCAGGAGCAGCAGGATGCTGCCCGCGAAGTAGAATACCGCATGCATGCCGAGCCACGTCGCGACGAGGCCGCCGAGCAGCGGCCCCGCCATCGAGCCGACCTGCTGCACGGAAAAGAGCAGGCCGAAGATCCGCCCCTTGATCGCCGCCGGGGAATTCTGCGCGAGCACCGCGTTGATGGACGGATGGATGCCGCAGAAAAAGAGTCCGCCGACGAACTGCATGACAGCGAACGGCACGAGCGTGTCTGGCATGCCCTGCACGAGCATAGCGCAGCCCGCGAGGAAGAGCGCCGCGCACATCGCGCGGAAGAAGCCGCGGCGCTGGCCGAGCTTCCCCCAGAAGGGCGCCGCGAGCGCGCCCGCGATGCCGCCGAGCGAGAATACGAGGCCCGCGACGAAGACGATGTTCGGCAGGTCGCCTGCGAGGTGCGCGATGTACGTCGTGAGAATCGGCTGCAGGATGAGGATGACCATCTGCACGACCGTGCCGCAGAGCAGCATGTTCCGAAGGAGCGGCATCTTCCAGACGCTCGGCTGCGGCACGTCGTTCCCCGCTTTCTGCGCCGCCATCGCCGCGAGCGACGCCGGCGGCTCCTTGATGAAAAAGGCGAACGCGAGGAAATTGACGAAGAGCGCGCCCGCCGCGAGGAAGAACGACATGCGCATGCCAAAGCACTCCGCGAGCACGCCGCCCAAAAGCGGCCCCACAACGCCGCCCGCCGTGAGCACGCCCTGCATGATGCCGAGACAGAGACCGAGCTTTGCGGCCGGCGCGTAGAGCGTCATGATCGCGAGATCCATCGGCCAGAGCCCCGCGGCGAAGCCCTGGAACATCCGCATGGCCGTGAGCTCGCCGGGCGTCTCGACGATGCCGCCGAGGAAATAGCTCACGGAGAGCAGGAAGCTCGCGCGCATCGCCATGACGCGCTTGCCGCGCGTGTCCGCCAGCCGGCCCCAGATGGGCGCCATGACGGCGGACACGGCGAACGTCGAGGAAAAGATGATGCCCGACCAGAGATTCACATGCTCCGGCGCGACGCCGAGCTCCGTCGTGAGATAGAGCGGCAGGAACGGGATGAGCATCGTATAGCTCGACGACATGAAAAGGATATTGCAGACGACGATAGCCAGAACGGCTTTCCAGTTCAAAAAACTCCTCCTCTCAGCAGAGACAGGCGTGATGCCCCTCGCTCCATCAGCGCTTCCCGGCGGGATCTCCCGCCTGCCGCGTGCTGTGCGCGAGCAGCGTGTCGCGCAGCCTGCCCTCGATGGCGGCGAGCTCCTGCTCCGCCGCCTGGCGCTTCGCGCGTCCTTCCCGCTGAATCTTGACGCTCTCCTCGATGGTCGCGATGAGCTCCTCGTTGACCTTCTTGACCGTCGCGATGTCGACGACGCCGCGCTCGTTCTCCGCCGCCGTCTCGAGCGTATTTGCCTTGAGCAGCGCGGCGTTGCGCTCGAGGAGCTCGTTCGTCGTATCGCTCACGGCGCGCTGCATGTCGAGCACCTGCCGCTGCGAGGCGAGGCCGAGCGCGATGACGAGCTGATTCTTCCAGAGCGGGATCGTGCTGTAGATGGCCGTCTGCACGCGGTCGATGAGTGCCTTGTCATTGTTCTGGATCAGGCGGATCTGCGGCGCGGTCTGGATGGCGATTGTGCGGCTGAGCTTCAGGTCGTGCACCTTTTTCTCGAAACGCGCGACGCTCTGCTCGAAATCCGCGACGACCTGCACGGCCATCGGATCATGCGCCTCCGCCGCCTGCGCGCGCAGCTTCGGCAGCGTCTGCTCCCGCATCTCCCGTAGCTTCTCCTCGCCCGCCGTGATGTAGAGCTGGAGATTCTTGAAATAAGCGAGGTTCTTCTCATAGAGGCCATCGAAGAGCGCGACATCCTTCATCATTTTGAGCCGCGCCTGCTCGAGTCCCGCCTCGATGCGGCTGACCTGCGCCGAGAGCTTGTCGTAGCCCGCCTTTTTCTGCCGAACCTTCTGGGCGAGCCCGCCGACGAAGGGGAGCTTCTCGAGAAAGCCTTTCTGCTGCCCCGCGTCGTAGGCGCGCACATCCGTGACGAGGCTCGTGAGCAGCTCGCCCACAGGGCCCGCGTCCTTCGTGCGCACCTCACTGAGGATATGCTCGGAAAAGTCCGCGATCTCCTTCTGCGCGGGCGCACCGAACGTGAGCGCCGTGCGCGCGTCCGTGAGGTCGATCTTCTCCTTGATGGACTCGACCTTCTGCCGCTCCTCGGGCGTGAGCTGCGTCACCTGCCGCGCGACGGTCTCCGCCAGGGCGGCGGGCGCCTCCGCTGGCGCTGCCTCCGCCGCGTCCCCGCGCTTTGCCTTCATCAGATCCTCGAGATTGATCTCAGCCATACGTTTTCCTCCAGACTCCCCTCTCAGCAGGGGCGGTAGACCTTTTCATAGAAACGCTCGAGCGGCATGGTCGCGTAGCGGATGCCCTCGCAGAGGCCGACGATGGTCGGGATGCCCGTACCGCAGAACACCATGTAGAGGATGCCCATGCCGATGCGCCCCTGGAAGAACTTATGCGCGCCGAACGTGCCGAGCAGGATGGCGAGCACGCTCATCACGATGCGCTGCCGCCGCACGTCGGCCTCGAGCGGCACGGGGATGACCGTGCGCTCCTCGGGCAGGCGCCGCGCGAGCCGCCTGCCGCGGCCGCAGCCTGGATGACGCTGCCACGGTGCGCCCTGCGGGGCCTGCGGCGTCGCTCCCGCTGTCTGCGGCGCGCCGCCCGGCGGCACTGCCTCGCCTGCCGCCTGCGCCGCCCCTGCCGCTGCTGGCTCGCCCGCCTGCGCCTGTTCCTCAGGCGAGGCCCCGTCAGCCGTCTGCGCCTCCGGCACACGCTCGATGCCCTCCGCGTCGAGCGTCTGCTCCATCACCTTGAGCTCGGCGTCCACATCGAGGAGCTTATCGGTGAGCAGTTTTTCAAACGATGCGGTATAGACCTGGCCGAAGCTTGCGACCACCTCGCGGATGTGCCGCTTCGTCTCCTCGACCTGCGGCGTCGCGAGCCCCGTTGCCTCGAGCTCCTGATACTCCGCCGCGAGCTGCGCGGCGCGATCCTGGTAGTAGTCGATGAACTTGCGCGCGAGCGCGATCTTCTCCGGATGCTGCCGCAGATACCCCATGATGCGCGCGCTCACGGGCTGCAGCGCCGCGAGTGCGCGCGCGAGCCGCTCGTCCTTCACCGCATGGCGCGCCTGTTCCACAGCGAGATAATCCCGCTGCGCCTTCTCATAGAGCTCCGTCGCGAGCGCCTGCTCCTCGGCAGGAACCGCGGCGAGCTGCTCGGCAGAGAGCGCGGCGATGCGCTGCGCCTGCGTGCGCGGCCGCCGCGCGAGGGCGACGCCGGCACAGCCGATGGCCAGAACCATCGTCCCGACCGCAGCCGACGTCTGTCCCTGCCACCCCTCAACGAGCGCCGCTGCGAAACATACCAGCCCGGCAATCTTCCAACCACTCATAAGCGCACCCTTCCTTTGCCGCAGCCAACGGCCGCGTTTCCTTGAGGAAGCACTGATTAATTCGGCACTCCGTCTTCACGCGTCTGCACTGTCCTCCCGTCGCCCTACAATCCTCAGCACAAAACGCGATGGAGCGTTTTGCCGCTACGCCTCCGGTTTGTCTCCTAGGGAGATACAGCGCATCCGCGTAAATCCGGAGCACCTCATTTAATCAGCGCTTCCTTGATTATCTCCATTCTATCACAAACGTCACGCCCACACATCCATTTTCTCTCCGCGCGCAGCAAATGCTCGCTCCCCAGCTGCTCCGGCCGCCGAGACAAAAAGAGCGCGGCCCCCGCCTGCCGTCCAACGGCAGTGCAAGGGCCGCGCAATGCAGCGAGCACCTTTGCCTGCATTTTCACTCCGCAATGCCCGGCGTCGTCATGGCGCGCGGCGAGAGGATGCGCTCCATGCGCTCCTTCTCGAGCAGATGACGCTCCATGATGACCTGGCGGATGGGCTTGCCCGTCGTATAGGCCTCCTTCGCGAGCGCGGCGCTCTGCTCGTAGCCGATGTGCGGCAAAAGCGCCGTCACGACGCCGACGCTGCGGTCGAGCCACGCCTTGCAGCTGGCCTCGTCGGCCTCGAGATCTACGAGCAGCTTGTCGACGAAGGTGTTGACGCCGTTCGTGAGGCAGTTCAGCGCGCCGAAGAGATTGTGCGCGATCACAGGCTCCATGACGTTGAGCTCGAACTGCCCGTTCTCTGCTCCGAGCGTCACCGCGAGGTCATGCGCGATCGCCTGATAGCACGCCTGATCGAGCACCTCGGCGATCACGGGATTGACCTTGCCCGGCATGATGGAGGAACCGGGCTGGCGCTTCGGCAGCTTGAGTTCCGACAGGCCGCAGCGCGGGCCGCTCGCCATGAGGCGGAAGTCGTTCGCCATCTTGATGAGCACGAGCGCCGTCGCCTTGAGCGCGCCCGACATCTCGGCGAAAACATCCGTATTGTTCGTCGCGTCGATGAGGTTCTCCGCCGTCACATAGCGCTCCCCCGTGACCTCCGAGAGCTTCTCGCTCACGAGCGGGATGTACGCGGGCTCCGCGTTGAGTCCCGTACCGATGGCCGTGCCGCCCATGTTGACAACATGGAGGCTCTCCTGTGCCCGCGCGATGCGCCGCACGCCGCGCCGCACGGCGGACGCATAGGCGCCCATCTCCTGACCGAGCGTGATGGGCACGGCGTCCTGCAGATGCGTGCGTCCCATCTTGAGGATGTCCTTGTAGGCCTCCGCCTTCCGCTCGAGCTCCGCTGCGAGGCGGTCGAGCGCCGCGCGCAGCCGCGCCGCTTTGCGGCTCAGGCAGACCTTGATGGCCGTGGGGAACACATCGTTCGTCGACTGCGCCATGTTCGCGTGGTTGTTCGGCGAGACGATGTCATAGCGGCCGCGCGGCTCGCCGAGCAGCTCGAGCGCGCGGTTCGAGAGCACCTCGTTCATGTTCATGTTCACCGACGTGCCCGCGCCGCCCTGGATCGGGTCGAGCGGGAACTGGTCGAGGAGCTTGCCCGCGAGGATCTCGTCCGCCGCGCGCACGAGCGCCTC
>Ga0256404_1006573_pt1 | contig 19129 bp, 17 predicted proteins | sample RumenRJG_01DNA_FD_185990 | JGI IMG/M metagenome (GOLD analysis project Ga0256404, IMG submission 185990) | Bovine rumen microbial communities from Lethbridge, Alberta, Canada - RJG_01 | ecosystem: Host-associated > Mammals > Digestive system > Stomach > Rumen | place: Canada: Alberta | collected...
CATGTACGAAGCACAGCGACAGCCCGCTTTGTGGGCTGCTTCACTGTGTGTACATGAACGCTTTGCCGAGCGTCGGAAACGTATGGTGGGCAGTCCACTTTTTCATGCACTTTTCCCAATAGTAATACAATGAGATTCAATATATGCTAAGAGAAATTCTTAGTATCAGGCTGGGTGCTATCGATCGTGAGATTAGTAGCACTCTTTTCAAATGTTCAATAGTATAATATTTATCTTTTATCAATGATATTCTTGAAATGATGAATAATTGAAAATATCAATTTTATATTATTGTCTTTATCAAGATTTGTCGTTTGCATTATTTCAATTATATATAAAATATCTTTTGATAATTACATCTTTCAATAATTGTGTTTATTCAATTTTGAAATACTTTATCTCTTAATTATTTTCAAACATAATTTATTGAAAATTAGATATTTACAAATTTTCTAATAAGACTTTTTTAACACAAAAAGTCATGTAAAAATGAACATAGGTCAAGCTATTTTCATAACTTTGCATGATGGTAAACAATGGGTTTGGGAATAACGTGCAGCAAGTTGTACTTTTGTGGCCACAAATTCCCTTCGGTCATCCGGGCACAAAAGTTTACTTGCCAGCAAAGCTAGGATAATACTCGCAACTCGTATTATTATAATGATAGGAAATATGGAAAGAAGAACATACCTGTGCAAGGTAAGATTAAGGAAAGAGGAGTATGAACTCTTCAAGAAGAAGGCTTCTGGCTATCAGACGATGAGCAGCATGATTCGCGATGCCGTACATCAGTTTAACGATGTTGGTACAGTCAAGCGCATCGAAGCCTTAAATGAAATGACAGGACTATACAGAAAGTATCAGCAGGATCTAAGCTGGTTAGGCGGCAACTTCAATCAGGCGATGAAACGGGCAAATGAGCTTGCCATCGGCGACTCTCTTGACCAGAGATACTATGAGCTGGTCATTATCCCGCAGTCAAAGCGTATTCTTTTGTTCCTGGAGGAACTGAAATCTGAGCAAACGAAGATTGCCAAGAAGCTTATCAGGCTGTAGTCCCTACCTTTATTTGTGGTTGTTGAAAGTCTTTCTATTTGTTCTTTTTATTATTTCAACAACAGCAATCTTAATCTATTATACTTTTGAATAATTGCAATTATGATATTTTCATAACGTGAAAATGTCAAAGGGGCAATATTTCAAAGATGATTATTTGAAAATTGCAAATATTCAAATTTGTCTTTTTGAAATTTTGAACTATGCACCTATTTATATATATGTAATATGATAGCAACGATACTACCTTCCAGCTCAAATTTCTATGCTGTGGAGTATAATGAGAGAAAAGTGGCCCAAGGGAAAGCAGAACTTCTGGAAATGACCAACTTTGGCTACCTTGGAAACATTGGCACATATACTTGCGGAGATCTCATCAAGTTCCTGACCGATTATTCCTCTTCTAACAAAAGGATCGTAAAACCTCAATTTCACGTGGCCATCTCATGCAAAGGACAGGAATACTCAAAAGAGGAATTGGTGGCCATCGCGCACCAATATATGAAAGACATGGGATATGGGAGTCCTGGACAACCTTTACTTATTTATTCTCACCATGACACGACCAATAATCACATTCATATCATAACAAGTCGTGTAGATCCAAATGGGAAAAAGATTAACCACCATCATGAAAGACTTCGTTCGCAGGAGGTCATTAACAGGATTATGGGCGTTGACGAGTCTGTAAGGCTGAGTGAATCTGTATCTGAAGCACTAAAATATAGGTTCTACACTGTACAGCAGTTCATGGCTGTTCTTGAGACCCAGGGATATGAATGTTACATGTCGAATGACAAGATCGTATTGAAACGTGGGGGGATTGTTTTGGAGAAAGTTCCTGAAAGCATTATCATGGCCAGGCTTTCAAACGAAAGCCCTGACAAGAAAAGGAAGGTTCAATTAAAGGCTATCATGAGAAAGTATCGTGATATGTCATCAGGCAGGAAAGAGCTTCAGGATACGATGAGGAGTAAGTTTGGTGTGAGTTTGCTCTTCATTGGCCCTAAGGATCAGCCAACGGGGTATTTGATTGTCGATCATAAGGCTAAAACGGTATTCAAAGGTAGTGATGTATGCAAAATAAAAGACCTACTCCAGTTTATGTCACAGGAGGAACGGTTCAGCAGGATTGATGCCTTCATAGATGATATGCTGGAAGATAACAGCAATCTTACTACCATGGAGTTAAACAAGATGCTCCGAAGACAGTTTCATTCTAAGATCTTGAATGGGTGTGTGCTGTTCAATGGTCGTTCTTACCAACTTTCTGAACATGTGATGACCACCTTGCATTCTAATGACCGACGTGCATGGTTGCAATCCTTCCAACCCTCATCGGAGCAGGAACGGGATTTTCTGTGCAAGATGGGCAAATTTAGCCATCCAGAGAAAATTGAGTTGGAAAAGAAAGATGAAGAAAAAACAAGAACCACTGTTGCTTCATTATCAAGAATATTCCAAGAAACGCCGGATGAGAACCTAATGGAGAAGATTCATGAAGACGGCTATATGGTGGCATTTGTCGAAGACAACACCTATTGCATCGACTTTGAGAATCATACCGTCATCAATTTGGCAGAATACGGATTGGATGCTGCACGCCTCCGTAAGAAACCAGAGGAATCGAAGGATAATGTCATTCTGAATGTTAATGCCCGTGGTGTTGGGCGCAATATTGGAAAGCTGGTTAATCAACGAGGCGGTTCGAGTGATGGAAATCGTGAATGGGAAGTAGGCAGCACTGGTAATTATGATGACATTGATGATGTACAGAGACTGAAAAGATAGGTCTCGTTGAGTGTGTTTGTACTTCCAGAATCAATGTTTTTGGCAGAATATGGAATAACTGTCAGAAAATATTTGTAACTTTGTATTCGATTTCAAACAGATAAGCGATATGCCTACCAATAAACATGCCATCATCAGATACCATGTTTTGGACAGATGCTTTAGCGATGTCTATAAACATTACTTTGTTGAGGACCTGATAGAAGCCTGCAACAAGGCATTGTATGAATATGATGGAAGTAAAGGCATATCGAGGAGGCAGATATTCGATGATATCAATTTTATGGAAGACCCGGAGGGCTACCATGTTAAGCTGAAAAGAATCAAGGAGGGCAAGCGCACCTATTACCGTTACGAGAATACGGACTACTCCATTGACGACAAACCTTTGTCGGAAAAAGAAATCGTTCAGCTTGAACAGACAATTGCGATGCTTGACAGATTCAAGGGCCTGGCTGGTTTTGGTTGGATGGATGAGCTGTTGATGCAGCTGCGATACCGATTCTCTGTACGTGGTGAAGATAAGTCTGTAATAGGTTTTGAACAGAATGATCAGCTTGTCGGTTTGAAATATCTTACGCCTCTCTTCAATGCCATCATCAACAAACAGGTGGTTCACATCGATTACAAAGATTACAGGGAGAAAGTGCATTCTTGGGAGATTCATCCCTATTATCTGAAGCAATACAACAACAGGTGGTTTTTACTTGGGCTGAATGACAAAAGAAAGACCATTACTAACGTGGCTCTTGACAGGATAGAAAGCATTTCCCTTTCTTCCATTAAGTATATCCGTAACTACGACATTGACTTTGAGCGGTATTTCAATGATATTGTGGGCGTAACGATACCAGAGGACGAAGGTAGTAAGGTGGAAACCGTAGAACTGAAATTCAGTCCTAAACGATTTCCTTATGTCAAGTCTAAACCTTTACACAGAAGTCAATTGACTATCAATGAAGAAGAGCGAATTGTCGCCATCGAAGTGCGCCCGAACTGGGAACTGGAGACATTATTACTTTCCTTTGGACCCGATGTTGAAGTTTTAGCTCCAGCTTTATTGCGTGAGAAGATAGCCCAAAAAGCACTTGGGTTATCAGATATTTATCAAAAATAGCAAGAAATTCTCCTTTTTCTTTATTCTATGATTTGCTGTGCAGAATGACTGCACTTCAATGTCGTATCTTTGCATCGTGACTAATTAATTATGCATATGTTGCGATTGAAAGAGATTCTCAAAGAGAAAGAAATGAGCGAGCAGGTCCTGGCAAATAGTCTGGGAGTGACTCGCCAGTATGTCAACGCTATCGTTAAGGAGCGTAGCACATGCTCGTTGGAGACACTTAGCAAAATTGCGGAAGTGCTCTCAGTTCCTATTGTTAGTCTGTTTGATGGCTACCAAGAACCCGAGGCTAAACAGAAAGTGATTGGCACCATCAAGATTCCAAACTCTGATATTGTTCTCTACGTATCTATGAGATTGTAAATCTTTATTGTTTACGTGTAAATGCTATTGATTTACTTATTTCTCTTGATTGGCTGTTTTTGTGCGAAATGTTTTGCATTTCAACGCAAAATGTGTAACTTTGAACTACAAATATCGTAGTATGATGGTTGGAAATGTTGGTATGAAAGAAAATGAAATCATGCGGGCTGTTCGGGAAAGGCTTATGACTTACATGTACATAGTGAGTTTACATTTGACTTTCTTTAAGATTCAGCCACTTGAAATCTTAAATCTTGCTTAATCGTAGCGAATTCTGGCCGGAAATTCTTTCTTTTGCCAAGTTTTACCTAAATTTGCATATTTATATGCAAAAAAATGTAATGATTAAAGACCTAAAGAGATATGACACCACAAGAAATAGCACAAGTTATCTGGAACATTAAGGAAATAATCCGTGATGACTATCAGGACAAGGATGTTGACCAGGTGATACTGCCTTTTACACTTCTCAGACGTTTAGATTGTGTCTTCGAGGGGAATGAAGAAAAGGTTCAGCAGATTATGTCGCAGGTGCCGGAACACATGCGTGACGCTCACCTCCCCAAGATTTTCAAGGCTCGTACTGGACTGTCGTTTTACAACACTTCTGGCCTGTCGTTGAAGAAGATGATTGCTAATCCTACTGCCATCGCCGACAACTTTAAGACATATCTTGATGGATTCTCCCCGAACATTAAGGACATTCTCTACAACTTCACAGGTGGTGAGGAGAATGGATTGAAGCCTATCTACGCCACGTTAGATCGTAAAGGACTTCTCTATCAGGTATGCCAGCGTTTTGTGCAAGATGCAGACCTTAGTCCTGAGTCTGTAGATAACCACATGATGGGTACGGTTTTCGAGACCATCATCCGCTATACAAAGGAAACCACAGCTGCAACGGCTGGTCAATACTATACTCCTCGTGAGATTGTCAGGCTACTCGTTGGACTTGTAATGACTGGCCAAGAAGATAAGATTTATACAGAAGGACAGAACTTCTCTATCTATGACCCCTGCTGTGGTACTGGTGGTATGCTGACGGTAGCCAAAGATTATCTTACTTCAAAGACAAATCGCCCAATGATAGTCTCCCTTTGTGGCCAGGAGTTGAATGAGCAGACCTACGCTATCTGTAAGTCAGATATTTTGATGAAGGGCGATGATGCAAGCGAGATTAAGCAGGGCAACACGCTTGACAATGACCAGAACCAAGGTAAGACGTTCAACTTCATGATTGCAAATCCTCCTTTTGGAATGGATTGGAAGAAGAGTGAGGCTTTCATCCGCAATGAGGCAGAGACTCCGGGCAGCCGTTTCGCCCCTGGTCTGCCTGCCACATCTGATGGTTCTTTGCTGTTCCTTCTTCACATGATACACAAGATGGATCCAAGCGGTGCCCGTATTGGCATTGTGCTTAATGGTTCTCCTTTGTTCAATGGAGGTGCAGGTAGTGGATGGAGTGATATTCGTCGTTATATACTTGACCGAAACCTGCTTGATACGATTGTAGCTCTGCCAGGAGAAATATTCTATGGCACAGGCATCAGCTCCTATCTTTGGATTCTTGATAACAAACGACCAGAGGATCGTCGTGAGAAAGTGTTGTTCATCAATGCCGTCCATGACATCTTCAGTCGCCCCATGCAGCGCAGCCTTGGCAACAAGCGTGTGGAGATGAGCGAAAAGGGCATTGAGGATATTCTCTCCATCTACAAGAACTACCGTCCAGCACATCGTATCATCGATCCCGAAACCAACGAGGAGGTGCAGGTGGCAAAGTTGCTTGACTATGATGACTTCCGGTATACTCAGGTTACTGTACAGCGTCCTTTGCGTCTTTACTACAACGATGTGTGCAATCTTATCAAACGTTGGGAGATTGACAATGCCATCGCTAAAGGCGATAAATCTCTCTATGGGGCTATTCTTGCAGACTATGACGATTCTGAACAGCGTGATGATGCAGCCTTTATGAAGGAGGCAGAAAGGATTCTTCGTCGTAAGAATCTACCTCAGACCACTATCAATAAACTCCGTAAACTGGCGGTTATTGATGAAACGGCACCTATCGCATACGTTAAACCTGGTGATATGGAAAGTGGCCCTGCTGCTGATCCAGCATTGAAAGATACCGAGATAATACCCTTTAAGAGGGATATTGACGAATATTTTGAGACAGAAGTGTTGAAGTTCGTTCCTGATGCTTGGCTTGACCGCACACAAGACAAGTTGGGAGTGGAGTTCCCATTCACGCGGCTTTTCTACAAGTATAAGCCGTTACGCTCTACTGAAGAAATACTAAAAGATATTCTGGCCATTGACAAAGAGGCAGACCAAGATGTAATGAAACTTGTTGAAGAGGCATGAGACAGTACGAATCATATAAAGACTCTGGTGTGGAGTGGATTGGTAAGATACCGAGCCACTGGGGCAAATGTCGTTTCAAAAATTTTGCAGACTTAATAACTGTTCCTTCTTCGAGTTCAAGGAAAATAGGTCTGGAAAACATAGAAAGCAAGACGGGACGTTTTATATCTACAGACTCTGAATTTGATGGAAATGGAGTTGCTTTTTCTATAAATGATGTTGTGTATGGGAAATTGAGACCATATTTACAAAAAGTGTGGCTTGCTGAATTTGAAGGAAATGCTGTTGGTGATTTTTTTGTGTATAGAAGCAAACCTAATTGTATTCCCAAATACCTTCATTATCTCATGCTTTCAGATGGATTTACTTCAGAATGTAACGGAGCAACTTTTGGTGCAAAAATGCCAAGAGTCCCATCTAATTTTATAGAAAGTCTCCGGTACTATCTGCCTCCTGTTAAGGAACAACAAGAAATGATTTCTTATTTGGATGAAAAAACATCTCGGATTGACCATATCATTAAATCAAGGGAAGAAAAGATAAAACTCCTTGAAGAACTGAGAACTTCCGTCATATCCCACGCAGTTATCGAAGGCATCAGAAAAAATGTAGAAATGAAAGATTCTGGTATTGATTGGATAGGTAAGATCCCTAAGCACTGGGAAGTAAGGAAATTAAAATATATCGCTCGGTTGCAAAGTGGTGATACGATACCCCCATCGATGTTTACAGACGATGGTTATCCCGTATATGGAGGTAATGGATTTAGAGGATATACAAATAAGTATAATAATGAAGGAAAACATATCCTAATTGGAAGACAAGGTGCTCTGTGTGGCAACATTAACTATGCAGATGGTAAATTTTTCGCAAGTGAACATGCTGTTGTTGTTTATCCTCACAACAAAGAAAATTTGAGTTGGCTTGGCGAACTACTAAGAGTCTCAAATTTAAATCAGTATTCTACATCGGCAGCACAACCAGGTCTTGCCGTTAGTACAATAATCAACATAAGTTTTCCATATCCTCCAAAAGAGGAAAGGGATGAAATTGCTGATTATATTGACAAGAAAACTTACGCAATTAGTGCATCTATTAATAAGGCTCAAAACGAAATCTCTCTTCTAAAGGAGTATCGGGCATCCCTTATCACCGAAGTAGTAACAGGAAAAAGAAAGGTCATATAATATGAAAGTATTATCAGTTCAGCAGCCTTGGGCATCATTGATTTGCACGGGGGTAAAAGACGTAGAGAATAGGACTTGGCAGCCAAAAGAGGTGCCAGGACGTATCTTGATTCATGCAAGTGCAAAAAAAATTCCAAGGGATTATGACATGAAATACCTCTTACCAGAGGAAATCTCTGTCATTTCAAACATGAAACTCTTTGGCATTTGCCCTGATTATAATGAGTTGTACTACTCCTCAATCATAGGCTATGTAGATGTGGTGGGATTTACCAACGACAGTGATTCTTTCTGGGCTGGTCCTGGGCAAACTCATTGGAAACTGGAGAATGCCTTTCTTTTTGACGAGCCTATTCAGGATGTGAAAGGTAAACTGGGACTTTTCGACTATCCTCTTGACGAGAATAACCTTCCACCAGCTCACAAAGTGGAGCACAACTATCCTGTTTTGGAAGGTGAACACCTTACCGTACATCTTGGTGACACTGCATGGATAATCTTCATGGAGAATGATTCTGTTTTCACCATCGACATAAATGACCCCTATGTGATTGACACCATCTGTAAGGAGGATTCATTTGAACTGAAGCCGGTAAAGGAAATAACCTTCATCAATGGTAAGGATAAGATTACACGTAAGGTGAAAAACTTTGGTTGGGATGCCTATAAGGATGCCGATGGCAACGACTTGAAATACACCACAAAAGATGGTGAGGAGGAAATGTTGTGGGCACTTGCTGTATATGAACTTGAAAAATAACTTACTACTATAACGATTATGCCAAATCCTTTGAACGAAACCTATATGGAAGAGCACATTACGGACTACCTGAAGAATAGTCCGCTCTATGTGGAGAGAACTCCACACGATTTCGACATTGCTAACCTTTTCGACAGGGAAATGCTTACAACGTTTCTCAAAGCGCAAAAGGATAGTTGGCGACGTGCATTGCGTGTCTATGGTTCAGAAAAAGATGCCGTGGATGCCGTGATGAGGGAACTAAACCGTAAGATTGAGCGCGGTGAGAGTTACATGAAATACCTGCGTGAGGGAATGAAGTTCAATGGTATCACGTTCAAGTTTGTACAGTTCAAGCCGGACATGAACCTGAACGACGAACACCAGGCCCTCTATGAGCAGAACCGCTTTGCCGTGGTACGCCAGATGAAGTATTCTTTGGCACAACACGACAAGGATAACGAGTTGGATCTCTGCATTCTGGTGAACGGACTCCCCATCATTACCATTGAGTTGAAGAATAAGGGTACTGACCAGACCGTGAAGGACGCAATGGATCAATACAAGAAAGCCCGGGACAAGAATAACGCCATGTTGCGCCGTTGTCTCGTTCATTTTGCCATGGATGACAATTGCGTGATGATGACAACCAAGTTGAATGGTGATGATACGGTGTTCCTTCCATTCAACAAGGAGTCGAAGAATCCCGTTGATGATAGCGATCCAGACTATGCCACCTGCTATATGTGGCAGGATGTGTTGCAGGCAGACTCGCTGTTGAACATCTTGCAGCATTTCATCAAGCAGTACCGTACCAAGCCTTCCGCACCACTGACCACCATATTCCCACGCTACCATCAGCGGCGTGTGGTGAATAATATCATCAAGCAAATAAGGGTGGATGGCGTTGGACGTAATTTCCTGATTCAACACAGTCCTGGATCTGGAAAGACTAAATCAATGGCTTGGTTGGCACACCAGCTGAGCAACTTGATGAATCCGGATAATACTCCAGTATTTGACAGTATCATCATGGTGACTGACCGTATTGTGCTTGACCGTAACCTTGCGGATGATGTGAAAGCATTCGAGGAGAAGGCAGGAACGGTGAACGATATACGCCGTGGCTCCAAGAAACTGGCTAAGGCTTTGGAAGAAGGCTCGCGTATTATCGTCAGCACCGTTCAGAAGTTCAGTTTCGCCATAGACCATATCGACCATCTGGCTGGAAGTAAGTTCGCCGTCATCATCGACGAGGCACACACAGCCATGGGAAAGGAGGCAACGAAGGATGTCAATACTGCTCTGACTGAGAACAAAGCACTTCAGGAGATTGTGGATGACTACGACCCCGAACTGGAGACTGAAGTGGATGAGGTGATGGCAAAGATCCAGGCATCAAGAAAACAGATGAAGCATATCTCATTCTTTGCCTTTACTGCCACCCCGAAAGACCGTACCTTTGTGCTCTTTGGAGAAAAGAATGGCAGGGCGTTCGACTACTACACAATGAAGCAGGCTATTGAAGAAGGCTTTATCCTTGATGTGTTACAGAACTATACCACTTTCCAGACGCTCTTTGAACTACAAAAAGGTGCAAAGGTGACGGAGGAAGAACTGGAGAAGCTGTATAACAAGAAAAAGGCCCTCGCACTGACCATGCAATATGTGAATGAGCATAAGTATGTCATCAACTACAAGGCTGACATGATTATCAACTGGTTCTTGGAGAAGACCATGAAAAAGTTGGAGGGTCGTGCCAAGGCTATGGTGGTGACACACAGCCGTGCAGATGCAGTGCGCTACAAACTGGCCCTTGACAAGTTGCTTGCCGAAAAGTACAACAATGCTTTCAAGACGTTGGTGGCTTTCTCTGGTGTCGTGGATCTCAATGAAGCCAAATACACTGAGGAGTCGATGAATGGATATGGCATTAAGGACAACGCTATCAAGATTCAGTTCGAGGAGCCGGAGTACAAGATTCTTATTGTAGCCGAAAAGTTCCAGACAGGCTTCGACCAGCCTTTGCTTCATACCATGTTTGTGGATAAGCTGATGGGTGGCATCCAGTGTGTTCAGACGTTGAGCCGTCTGAATCGCTGTTACCCAGGTAAGGAAGATACACTTGTGATTGACTTCGTAAACAAGCATGAAGACATTTATGCTGCTTTCAAGGACTATTACGAAGCCACTTATCTTGACGGTCACATGGAACCGCAGCGTCTGTATGACTATAAATCCGACATTGAGGAGTATAAGATATTCACTTGGGAACAGGTGGAGAAAGTGGCTGCTATCATATCTGGAAATGACGAAAAGCAGATAGAGGCTCTGTCTCCTATGATGACAGCACTTGCTGACAACAAAGTGAAGGCTCTGGAAAAGGATGAGCAAGAGAAATACCGCAAGTTGGTGAACCGTTTCAACAGACAATACGGTTTCCTGGCACAGATAATGAACTTCATCGATCCTGACCTTGAAAAGTTCTACATCTTCTGCAAGCTGTTCTACAAGTTCCTACCCTATACTCAGGACACAGCTCCTGTTGACATACTGAGCAAGATTGATCTTGACAAGTATCGCATCCAGCTTTCTGAGGAAGGTGCAATTGATTTGCCCGATGAAGAAGGAGCACTGAAACCAGGAATGGCAGGAAGTGTACGTCAGGGAGAAGTGGAGACTATTTCTCTGAAGAACTTCTTGGAAGAGGTGAATGAGCCTTATACAGGATTCCTGACAGAGAATGACAAACTGATTCAGTCCATCGTTGATGAACTGATGAATGACCCGCAGGTAATTCAGTCCTTTAATGCAAGTAATACCGTGGCTATGCTGATAACAACGCTAAAGAGCCGCTTCGAGGATATTGCTTACGAAAAGGTTGACAAATACCTCAATCTGATGGATGTCATTCAGAACAACCCGTCGTTCTCCAATGACCTCTTTACCAAACTGGTTGACTTTATCTTTGAGTTTACCCGTAAGGATGAGCAGCCTGAATATAATGAGGATCTGCTGAAGGAAGTGATGATAGACAAGATGGCAGATGAGTTCTCTGCTCTGTGCGGTCATGCCTACCGTAGCTTAGAAGAAGTGATTGATGCGTTGTTCACAGTATTGAAAGCACATACTATTGAGAGACTGGATGGGCAGAATAACACTACTGCAAACATTCTCAATTCTGTGTACCGTGCCGAGAACAAGCCTGTTTATAAACAGATTTACTTCCAGAACCTAGTTGGAAAGTTCGAGGCATTTTTAAGAAAGATATATTTCCTCCGTGAAGGTGAAGATGTGCCTAATGACGAGAACGGCCATCAAGGTCTTGTAAATACAGTGAAGAAATTCCCTGTGCTTCAGAGACTCTATCACAATACCGATCCGAAGTACCAGAACTTCAAAGTGTACTACGAGAACTTCTACCAATGGCGCAATGATGAAGCTCATACCGCTCCGGAAGTGAAGGACGAGGAAATTGACGCAGCAATACATATTGTTGTCTCCCTCTATGTGTTCGCAACGATGATCAGCATTACTGATTTGGAAATGGGTAATAATAACGTTTTCTAATGGTATGGAAAAAGTAAAAGGTTATGTATATATCCTCACGAACAAAAGCTTTCGTGACGATTGGGTGAAGATCGGCAAGAGTTCCAGACCTGTTGATGTGAGGAGTAAGGAACTGGACAACACCGCAGTCCCTCTCCCCTTCGATGTCTATGCAACCATGCAGACCGAAAAGTTTGCAGAGATTGAGAAAATCATCCACAAGCAGATTGACCGGCTGACAGATTTGCGTATTCGTCAGAACAGGGAATTCTTTAATGTGCATCCAGCTCAGGCTCTTGATATTCTTCTTGATCTTGCTGTGGCCATAGATGATGCAGTTATCATGAAATACGAAGGAGGCAAACCATATCAGGTCTATCCTGAGATAGAAAAACCTGAGAAAAAAGAGAATCATGATAAAAAACCTCAGAGAAAGCCCTTTGAGTTTTCTATGGTGGATTTGTCTGTTGGTGATATTGTCGTATTTGATGCCCTCAATCTTGAAGTGAAAGTTGCCGGAACCAACAAGATTGAATATGAAGGTCGCCTTTGGAGTCTTTCGGCTTTCTGTGGTACATACTTACCAGAAGAAAAACAGAACAGCTCTGGTGCCTACCAAGGTCCTAAGTTCTTCAGCTACAACGGTAAGACCCTTTGGGACATAAGGTTGGAAAAAGAAAAGATGCAGAATGCTTTTCAAGAATAAAGACTGGTATTTGTTTTATTAAAGATATGTCAGAAGCAAAAGATTTTGCCATCGGAACTGTGAAAGCGGTCGCTTCAACTATTCCAGGAATCTCCTCTATTATGAAAATATGGGAGGAGATAGAATATGGTGAGTATAAACGAAGACTGGAAGAATTCATGTCTTCCGTGGACTCAAAGATCAATATGCTTACTGACATGCAATTGAATAGTTTGAAGAACAACCAACTGTTTGCTACAGTTCTTCTTATCTCAGGCCAACTGGCTATGAAAACAAATGATGAGAAAAGAAAGCTATTAGCGAATGCAGTTGCCAACAGCGCAAAGACCAATCTTTCAGAAGATAGGGTTATTATTCTACTGAATTGTATCGAAAAGTACACTCTTCAGCACCTGAAGATGCTTAGGTTCTTGCAGAATCCCAAGGAATACACAAATGAGGACTTTCTTTTTGGAGGTTCTCCTGCCCAAATATATGAACAGTACTATCCAAATTCAGATAAAGACTTGGACCGGATAATAATAAGAGATTTGTATCAAGATGGGTTTTCCTCCGTTGACAGCATTCATACAAACTGTACAGCATCGGGTGTGCTTAGTAAAAAGACTACTCCACTCGGAGATGATTTTATACAATTCTTCAATATCGAAAAATAAAATGCTTAAGAACATGAAAAGATATTTGACTTTTTTAGCTTGTCTCATAGTTGCTTCAACTTTAAAGGCACAGAACTACAATTCGTCCAATTCTTTGGCAAGAGTGGCATTGGTTTATTACTCCCAGGACGCAAAGGGGTTCTTCCAGAAGAAAGAGAATGTCAATCTTCAGGAAGTTTCCCAAGTAGTGTCATCATACGGTTACAACAAGAAGTCACACGAGCTGTATCTGGAGACAGAACGGGCCAACTGCATCGTTACGGTCAATGATGATCTTCACAAAATTCTCAAAAAGAGCAAAAGTATTCCACAAATGAAGGACGATGAGCTTACTGCCAAATCTGCAGAGGTCAGTAAGAAACTTGAAGAGAAATTTGCCTTATTGAATCAGGCAAGGGAGAAACATATCAATGACTCCATACTGAAAGCTCGAGAAGATTCTATTAAAAAAGCTAGGGAAGACTCCATTCGCTTGGCTAAACTGGCAAAACAGAAGGATGACTATCGCAATGCACATGACTGGATGTGGGTACCCATCAACAAAACACGGTTGTCATGTTCACTATGTGACAAGACTGTTTATAACGAAGACACCTTGTTCTGTACAGGATTTAGAAATGACACCCTCTTTCACATTACGAGGGAGGACATGGCATTAGATGAAACTTATTTGAAAGTGCACAAAATGCATGTGCCAGCATCATTGAAATCCAATGACAAGTTTAAATATCATTTCGAGGTTTACGGAGATAGTCTCAGGGCATTTAAGTTGTCTGCACTTGAAGATCCAGAGTCCTTTAACTCATTTACAGCTTATAATGCATTACAGAGAGTTAGTGCAAAAGCTCCAAATGGATATTTCGAGGACTGGGGATGGAATGACGAATATGGTTCTATTACTTTCCACTTCAAATACACAAATACCAATAATAAGACTATCAAATATATTGAAGTATTCTGGGTTGTTACTAATGATGTCGGTGATGTAAGAAAGACTGGTAGTTTCAGAGGAACTGGGCCTTTGGCCGAATGGGAAACTGCAAGTTGGAACTGGGATCACTCTATGTATTATGTGGCTGGTGATGCGACGAATATGAATATAACAAAAGTCATCATTACCTACATGAATGGTTCGAAGATAACAATACCAAAGAACAAATTATGGTTTAACTAAACTCTTTAAAATATAGGTAATATGAAAAATCTTTTGTTTTTAGTTACAGTGATAGCAGTATTTGCATCATGCAACAATTCTCCTGAAAGCAAGGCAAATGACTTGATAAAAGAAGAAATGAAAAAGTCTCTTTATCATGTTGATTCTTACGACCCTGTTGAAACGATAGTTGACAGTGCATTCTCTCCATAAGATGATCCAGAATTAATCGGTTTGTTAACAGACGCAGCTGATTTAGGTAGAGAATATGAGAGTTATGAGTCAAAGGCTAAACGCGCCAAGTCTTCTATGGCTATTTGGAGCGGTCCTTATCAATCCGAATACGACCGGGTCCGATATAACGAGGAAAAACAAGAATATGAAGAAGCTTATGCGAGAGCAGAAAAAATAAAAGAAAAGGGAAGAAAGATGTACGCTGATATTTGTTCAAAATTATCAGCTCAGCCAAAGTTCATCGGTTTTAAGGCTATACATAACCTCAGTTCGGGATAAGAAAGTTGTCTAAAAAGTTGGTAATCTGAGATATTTTTTGTACCTTTATAGGTGATTTCCAGTTACTTATAAAGTCAGACAAAAGAATAAGCTCATGATTACCGCCGACAAAATTACAGAAATTTTCTGTGCCGTGGATGAATTTTGCAAAGAATTTGACAAGCAGATAGACAAAAAGTCCCTGATGTCCTCCGATGGCAAGCCTCGCCGCTACCGCAAGTCCTCTCTCTCTGAAAGTGAGATCATGACCATCCTCATCGTGTTCCAGTTCGGCTCGTTCCGCAATTTCAAGCACTACTACTTGTTCTTCATCAAGCAGCACATGAAAGATTCCTTCCCCAATGCTGTATCATACAACCGTTTTGTGGAGCTCGAGAGTCGCGTGTTCTTCCAGATGATGTTCTTCCTCGACCTCTCAGCCTTCGGTCGCTGTACAGGCATCAGCTTCGTTGACTCCACGATGGTGCCGGTCTGCCACAACCTCAGACGTTACGCCAACAAGGTGTTCAAGGGACTGGCTACCGACGGAAAGGGGACTATGGGGTGGTGTCATGGCTTCAAACTGCATCTGGTCTGCAACGACAGAGGGGAGATCATCACATTCTGTTTCACGGGAGCCAACGTGGACGACAGGGATCCGAAGGTCTGGGCAGTCCTGGCCAAGACGCTCTACGGAAAGCTTTTTGCCGACAGGGGATACATCTCGCCCAAGCTCTTTGATATGCTTTTCGAGCCATATTTATGCAATGAGTTGTTTCGCAGAAGGCCAAGATCGTCTTTGAGGAATGCTGGATGATGTTTTTACGTATCAATCAAACAAAATTGTGGGTCAATTTGACAAAATGTGAGGGGTGACACGTAGGCTTTCGTGTTTTTTTCTTATATTTGCAAAATAAATTTGGTTTTATGGAAGAGATTGCACTGTCGGTGTTTTTGAGTGGTTTCGCCACGGCCTACTTCGCCCTGCACGCCTACCAGTTGTTTCGCCGCGAGGACTGTTTGCGGATGCAACGGGTGATGGCCTGCATCTTCGTACAGTGGGCGCTCTTCAACCTGAAAGATTTCCTGCTGACCATACACGATTACAACGACCCGAATATACAGAATATCCTCGTCTTGATTGACGGGACTTCGCTCATTGGATACACTTGCCTGGTGTATGAGCTGATAAGTCCCGGATGGGCCACGTTGCGCAAGGTGCTGTGGATGCTGGCAGCGTATGTCCCCTTCTTTGCTGCTTATGCCCTATGGCGCCATGAGGGGGTGATACGTTGTTATATGGTGTGTTTGTTCTTGGCTGGCGCTATCATCTTTGTGTTGTGGCTGCGCAAGGCGAGATATTACGCTCGATACATTCGTGAGAGTTTCTCGAATATCGATGAGATAGACATTTCGTGGCTTCGTGCTGTGGCGTGGTTGTTCGTCATCTGCCAGTTGCTGTGGGTGGGTATTTCCATCGTGCGCCACCCGCTCACGGATTGCCTCTATTATGTGATGTCCATCGTCTTGTGGCAGATTACGTTGGAGCACATGATGCGCCAGAAGCCGATAACGGTGGAGGTGGCCGAAACTGAGCCAATGGTGGAGGATGCGGAGCCTATGACCCCGCGCGAATATGGATTCGCCCAGCTATTACCTTCGGTGGTCGAAGGCGAGGAACTCTATCTGAACCCCGCGCTTTCGATCAAGGATCTGGCTTTGCGCATCGGTACCAACCGCACCTATCTGAGCGACTATTTTGTGAACGTGCTCCACACGACCTTCTACGACTATATCAACGGCCTGCGCATCGTGAAGAAGTGCATACCGCTCTTGGAGGAACACCCTGAGTACACGCTCGAACGCATTGCCAACGAGAGTGGTTTCCAATCGATTTCCACCTTCCGACGCGCATTTCAGAAAATCAAGGGTTTCACGCCCAGTGAATATCGAAAACGACATAATAATTCATAACAATCATTTAATCAAAAACTATTAAACTATGTCTATCGGAAATTTGTACATCAGACCTATGGGGGTGCTCATGATGCTTGTACCCTTTGTTCTTGCCATCTTGGCGATATGGCTTCGTTCGGTGAAGCCGAATGCTCGCACTGCTGGCTATGTCTCGAATGCAAGTCGCTTTGCCTACTGGCTGTTCATCATCACCGTGCTGAGTTTGGTGGTGACCGTCATTGCGGGGTGGATTGACCCTCATCTGGGTTTCTTCGGCAATAACGGGTTGTGGTTCTTGGTGGTGCTTTCGTTCTTGTTCTTCTTCTGCTATTACGTGATTGCCTTCAAACCTGTGGATGCCGACCAGTTGGAAGAGGCGCAAGATCAGGGTGCTGTGCTCTTCGAGACGGCGGGCCTTGCGGCTGCTGGCATAGGAACTGGATTGTCGGCTACCATCAGCTGGACAATGAAGATGCTGGCGAGGGCTCCGATAGACATCGTGCGCCGTTCGGGCAATACCATTTGGTACAGAAACGCGAACGCGGGCGGCTTTTTGGGAAGCGTAGGGGGCACCCTGCTCATTTTGGTTGCTGCTTCGGTCATCTTGGCATTCGCCGCCATGTATTTTCTACTCTTCGTGGTTGTGCTCACGTGGCTGCTGGTGGTGTATAAGTTCGTTAAGAATTTGATATACCTGGGGGGACCGAGAGGCTAAAGCAATTTTACAATTTACGATTTACAATTTAATAACTCAAAAACTTATAAACTCACAAAATTATTTAAACCTATGAAGAAGAATCTTTTCAAATCGATTGCCTTTTTGGCAGTGGGAGCCCTCTCGGGCATGGTGTTCAACAGTTGCAAAGGCGGTGCTTCGGGCGGCGGAATCGTGGAGGAGGCCATCAAACAGGCTGAACAGACGATAACGGCTGAAGAGTCGCCGATATTCGGCAATCTGCCTTTGCTGTACGAGCAGAAGTTGGAGGCCGGTACCATCGTGGGCAAGCATTTCAGGGAACTGAAGACGGAGGACATGGATGAGGCTGTGAAGAACAAGTCGTTGCGCGACGAGGCTGAGAAAAAGCTGGAGGAATACTACAAAGCGAAGATCAGTGAGGCTGTTACTGCCCTGGATGGGAAGGACATCAAGGTGGAGTATGACAAGAACCAGTTCTCTGATGGCAAAGTAACGCTGAAGGTGACGAATGCTGAACGCGGTTATTTCAACTTGGCCTTCGATGTGACTATGGCAAAGCCTGTCAACAAGGAGGTTGAATTCAAATGGGTGTTCATGGATGCCGAGGGCAACGAATTGGAGACCTACAGCGACTATATCACGCCTGGCGAGAAGATCAACAAAGAATGGATGGTGACGGCTGACAAGGATTTCAGTAAGAAGTTTGACCACCTTTACATAAAATTTTAAAATTAAAAAATTAAAGAATTAAAAAGGGCCACCGACTCGGGAGAGTTTGGCGGTCTTTTTTTATGTTTTATTAACGTGAGTTCGACGTAAGAAAAGTGTTAAAAAATTTGTGGGAATGGAATATTTTTAGTAACTTTATAGGTGATAATCAAAGAGTTACAAACAAATACCCATTCCCATGACGACTGCAAATTTAATAGAAATTTTCTGTATTCTCGACGAATTCTGCAAATTTTTTGCCCCAGAGTTGAAAAAACATACTATTCAGGTGCCAGGCAAGCGTCATCGCAACCGTCCCAGCCGCATGTCCGACAGTGAGATCATGACGATACTCATACTGTTCCATACGCGCCGTTTCCGTGACCTGAAGTTATTCTATCTGGGTTATGTCTGCCAGCACATGCGCAAGGATTTCCCCAATCCCGTATCCTACAACCGCTTCGTGGAGCGTCAGGCTCAGGTGGGACTTCACCTGTTGCTGTTCCTCCAGACCTGTGCCCTGGGCAAGTGCACGGGCATATCCATCATCGACTCCACGCCCCTGGTATCCTGCCACATCAAG
>Ga0256404_1006574_pt1 | contig 19128 bp, 13 predicted proteins | sample RumenRJG_01DNA_FD_185990 | JGI IMG/M metagenome (GOLD analysis project Ga0256404, IMG submission 185990) | Bovine rumen microbial communities from Lethbridge, Alberta, Canada - RJG_01 | ecosystem: Host-associated > Mammals > Digestive system > Stomach > Rumen | place: Canada: Alberta | collected...
CAGCCGACCCGCGGTGGTACGACCTGCTGGGGCATCCGTTTGACAGCCGCCCCACGCAGCCCGGCGTCTACATCCACCAGGGCAAGAAGGTGGTGGTCAAGTGACCTGCACCCCTAAAAAACCACGGCATTTTCTGGCTGGCGGCTTGCCGGTCAGCCAGAAAATGCCATTTTTTTGACTGGGATGTCCTTGCGAATCCCCCATGCTTCGCGCCACTTCGTGGCTGCTCACATGGGGCTAATGAAACATTGCCTCTCCGAGGCGTCCGCGTCTTCGACGCTAATCCATAACTGTCTAGTGTTGCGCAACCTCTCCGAGGTTGGCTGTGGTGGGGGGCACCTTCCCCCATGTTACGCGCCACTTCGTGGCTGCTCACATGGGGTTACAGAAATGTGCCTCTCCGAGGCAGCGCGTCTCCGACGCTAATCCATAACTGTCTAGTGTTGCGCAACCTCTCCTCTCCCCATGATTCGCGCCACTTCGTGGCTGCTCACATGGGGTTACAGAAATGTGCCTCTCCGAGGCAGCGCGTCTTCGACGCTAACCCATAACTGTCTAGTGTTGCGCAACCTCTCCTCTCCCCATGCTTCGCACCACTTCGTGGCTGCTCACATGGGGTTACAGAAATGTGCCTCTCCGAGGCGTCCGCGTCTTCGACGCTAATCCATAACTGTCTAGGGTTGCGGTCATACCACCATCAACCGCTCCTATCTTAGGAGGGAAACTGCCCTGCTGCCTTCGGCTGGCGGGTCAAACCCCACCCCCAACCCCCTCCCCTTTGCGAAAGGGGAGGGGAGCTGGCCTGCTGCCTTCGCCTGGCGGGTCAAACCCCACCCCCAACCCCCTCCCCTTTGCGAAAGGGGAGGGGAGCTCGGAGATGCCCCTTTCATTCCCCTTTGCGAAAGGGGAGGGGAGCTGATATTTTATGGTGCTTGAATCAAATGTGAGGTTTTGATGGCGTTCAGTGAGCGTCGAGCCAGTTGGTCGCTGCGGCATGGCTGGCTGTGAGGCGTACGCGCCCGTTGTAGGCGGCCTCCATCTCGTGGATGACGATGCGCTGCACCCGGTCGAGTTCGTCAGGGATGACGTCAAAGTTGAGTTCGTCATGCACTTGCAGTATCATCTTTGACTTGATGCCCTCTTGCTGAAAGCGACGGTATATGGCCACCATGGCTCGCTTGATGATGTCGGCCGCTGTGCCCTGAATGGGGGCGTTGACAGCGTTGCGCTCGCTGAAGCTGCGCACCACCGCGTTGCGCGAGTTGATGTCGGGCAGCATGCGTCGCCGGCCGTCGAGTGTGGTGACATAGCCCTTCTGCCGGGCCTGCTGGATGCTGCGGTCGATGTAGTCTCGCACTGCCGGGAAAGTGTTGAAGTATCCGTCGATGAGCATTTTTGCCTCGGCGCGCGGTATGTCGAGCCGCTGTGCCAGCCCAAATGCCGAGATGCCATAGAGTATGCCGAAGTTGGCCGTCTTGGCTTTTCGCCGCTGGTCGGGGGTCACCTGATCGAGCGGCTCGTGATAGATGCGTGCCGCGGTGAGCGCGTGGATGTCGCTACCGGCGGCAAAGGCGTCGAGCATGGTTTTGTCTCCGCTGAGGTCGGCAACCAGTCTCAGCTCGATCTGTGAGTAGTCGGCGCTGAAGAAGACATTGCCGTCGGCGGGGATGAATGCGCGCCTGATCTCGCGGCCTTCATCGGTGCGCACGGGGATGTTTTGCAGGTTGGGGTTAGAGCTGGACAGTCGGCCAGTGGCGGTGACTGTCTGGTTGTAGGTGGTGTGGATGCGACCTGTGCGGGGGTTGATGAGGCCGGGCAGCGCATCGACGTAGGTGCTTTGCAGCTTGCGTTTGCCTCGCAATTGCAGGATCTTGTCGACAAGCGGGTGGCGATCTCGCAGCTTGAGCAGGATCTCCTCGGTGGTGCTATACTGACCTGTGCGTGTCTTTTTGGCCTTGGGGTCGAGTTTGAGCTTGTCGAACAGAATCTGTCCCACTTGCATGGGCGATGCGGTGTTGAATGGCTCGCCCGCCAGTTGCTGGCACTCCTCTTCTAGCGTGTGTATCTGTTGGAGCAGTGCCTGTGAGTAGTTGCGCAGCGCGTCGACATCGATGCGCGCCCCAGTCAGCTCCATGCTGGCCAGCACACTGATGAGCGGCAGCTCGATGTCTTGCAGCAGGTGCATGAGCCCCTCCTGCTCCAGCAGCTGGTCGAGCACCTGTGGCAGCGCGCGCGTCGCCACGGCCCTCTGGCAGGCCCACTGTGTGAGCGACTGTGGCTCGGCGTGTGTGGGTGTCTTCCGGCTGCGCCCTGTGGCGTGCGGCAGCCTGTCGTCGGCAGTCACATGATAGTCGAGCAGTTCGGCGGCGATGTCGGCAGTGGTGTGGGTGCGCTCGGGCTGCAGCAGGTAGTGCGCCACGCCGGTGTCGTAGTAGGGTGCACTCATCTTGCATCCTGCCACATCGAGCATCACCATCAGCCGCTTGACGTCGTCCGAGATGATACATGCCTGGCTGGTGAACAATGGCGCGACGGCCTGCAGCATGAATCCCATGGCGTCGAGCGGCAGGTAGTAGGCATGGGTCGGCCTGGCGCACAGGGCGAATCCCAGCAGTGTCGCTCGCATGGCCTCGTCGCCGGTGCTGACGGGCAGAACGGCCACCTGTGGCTCTTGCATGAGCCGGCCCACGAGCTGTTCGGCCAGGATGGTGTCGGTGACTAGCTCAAATTGCGACTGCTCGAGCTCGGCCTTGATGCCTTGTGAATGGATTGTGCCCTGAGCCAAGGTGCTGGCCGAGGCTGTGTCGGCGGCCACGACCGATTCGGTTTCGGGCATTGCAGGTGAGCTGGCAGGCAGGTCGAAGAGCGACAGCTGGCCGTCGCCAGCTTGTTGTCTCGTGGCTGTCGTCCCCTGCTTCTTGCTTGCGGTCGCACGCTGGTCAGATGTCGCCGCGCCATGCCGCGCCGCTGCATTTTGCATTGCGCCTTGGTCAAGTCCGACGTTGGCCTCGCCGCCCACGATGATGCGCTCGGTGAGTGTGCGGAACTCCAGCTCGCCGAACACCTGCCGCAGTGCGTCGAGGTCGGCGGGCCGTCGCATCAGCTGCTGGTCGTCCCATGTGATGGGCACGTCGGTTTTGATGGTTGCGAGCCACTTGCTCTGCTTGATCAGCTCGACGTTCTGCTCGACATTGTTTTTGAGGGCTCCCTTTAGCTGGTCGGTGTTTTCCAGCAGATTCTCGACCGATCCAAACTGTTTGATGAGCATTTCGGCCTTTTTGGGTCCCACTCCCGGGCATCCGGGTATGTTGTCGGCCGTGTCGCCCATCAGTGCGAGCATGTCGATGACTTGACGTGGCGACTGCAGTCCATACTTCCGGTTGACCTCGTCGACCCCGAGCACTTCAGCCTTGGCAGGGTTGTAGAGCTTGACACGGTCAGTGACGAGCTGTGCAAAGTCCTTGTCTCCGGTGACCATGTAGGTCATGAATCCATGCTGCTGTGCCATGTGTGCCATGGTACCCACCACATCGTCGGCCTCAAATCCGTCGACACTGATGACAGCGATGTGATAGGCCTGCAGTATTCGCTTGATATAGGGTACTGCCGTGAGTATGCCTTCGGGTGTCTTGTCGCGGTTGGCTTTGTACTGTGGGTATGCCTCGTGTCTGAAGGTTTTTCCGCCCGGATCAAAGCATACTGCGATGTGCGATGGCTGCTCTCGCTTGAGCAGATCCTGCAGCATATTGACAAATCCGAACACGGCAGATGTGTCGATGCCTGTGCTGGTGATGCGCGGATTGCGGATCATGGCGTAGAAAGCGCGGAAGATGAGCGCGTAAGCATCGAGCAGGAGGAGTTTCTTCTGTTGCATGGTGGGCTATTTTTCAAAAAACTCGATAAAATTAGGTCTTTTTTGCCGATTTGAGAAATATTTGCCCGTTTTTTTGGCCAATGTCGGTAAATTATGACTAATTTTGTCCCCGCAAATGACAAAATTGGACGACATCCGGCAATCGCTCAACGCCGACCTGCAGCGGCTCAACGCCATCATCGAGGACACATTGCACAGCGACACTGCGCTGATGAACTCGATCGTGGCTCGCTATCTTGCCACCAAGGGAAAGCAGCTGCGACCGATGCTGACATTGCTCAGCGGGCGCTTGTTCGGCGGGGTTAACGAGCGTGTGTTGCATGCCGGTGCGGCCATCGAGATGCTGCACAATGCATCGCTGATTCACGATGATGTCATCGACCAGGCCAAACAACGGCGAGGCGTCGAGACCATCAGCAGTGTGTGGAGCAACCATGTGGCCGTGCTGGTGGGCGACTTTTTTGTCACCGGCGCACTGCGATGTGCAGTCAAGGCCGACGACCCGCGCGTGCTTGAGTCGCTGGCTAGCATGGGTGGCGACCTGTCGCTGGGCGAAATCAACCAGTATGACAATGCGCGAAGCCGCAACATCGACGAGGCGACCTATCTCAATATCATCGGCAAGAAGACGGCATCGCTGTTTGAGAGCTGCGTGGCCGTCGCAGGATATGTCAACAACGGCCCAGCAGAGCAGATCGAGGCTTTGTGCCACTATGCCCGTCTGTTGGGTCTGGCCTTCCAGATCAAGGACGACACGTTCGACTACTATGACGACACCCAGGTGGGCAAGCCCACAGGCAACGACCTGCGTGAGGGAAAAATCACACTGCCGCTGATTTATGCCTTGTCGCGCACCGACCTTGCCGAGCATGACGAGATGCAGGCACTGGCGCACAAAGAGCTGCTCACGGCCGACGACATCACCGCGCTGGTCGACTTTGCCAAGCGTGCCGGTGGCATCGACTATGCCTACCAGACCATGCACGGCCTGCGCGCGCAGGCCGACGCGTTGCTTGACGCCTTCCCCGAGGGCGACACCATCGATGCCTTCAAGCAAATCTTCTGCTATATCATCGACCGAAAGGTCTAGTCAAAAAAGGTGTCTATTCAGCGATTCCTCTTTCCCCCTCCCCTGGGAGGGGTGAGGGGTTGAGTGTCAGAGCAGGTAATCAGTTCCCCTCCTAAGCTAGGACCCGTTCGGTCGGATTTGTAATCCGACCGCATTTGAGTATAAGGATTTGCAATCCGAAATAAGCGCATTATAAATGCTTATACTCAATCCTGCTGGATTGCAAATCCAGCAGAACTAGGCTGACACACTCCCCCCGGCCCCGTGACACTCCCGTTCGGTCGGATTTGCTGCGCTTCGCTTGCCCTTCGGGCTCCCGTTCGGTCGCGAGCACTTCGTGGTTGTAATCCGACCGCATTTGAGTATAAGGATTTGCAATCCGAAATAAGCGCATTATAAATGCTTATACTCAATCCTGCTGGATTGCAAATCCAGCAGAACTAGACGCTAACCCATACCATCATTGCTGGGTCACTACACTAACAGAATACTTGATAACCCTGCTGTTCTTATGTTCTTATGTCTAAGACCACATAGGCCTCGCGAAAGCTATTTTTGTCCTTATGTTCTTTTGTCTAAGACCGCAGAGGCCTCGCGAAAGCTATTTTTGTCCTTATGTTCTTATGTCTAAGACCGCAGAGGCCTCGCGAAAGCTATTTTTGTCCTTATGTTCTTATGTCTAAGACCACAGAGGCCTCGCGAAAGCTATTTTTGTCCTTATGTTCTTATGTCTAAGACCGCAGAGGCCTCGCGAAAGCTATATGTTCTTTTGTCTTTAACCGCGAACCTAGGGAATTTTTACTGCCTCACTGCCGAACTTCCCCAACGACTGCACACGGCCTGTCGAATCGGTGCAGATGAGTGTGGGGGTGCGTGTGATGCCCAGGCCCACCAGATTGTTGTCCATGATGCCGCCAGGTGCCCACCAGTGTGTCCAGTGGGCCGTCTCGGCCCCCACGGTGCGCGTCCACTGCGCGGTGTCGGCGTCGACCAGTATGTCGGCAAGCATTATCTGTCCGGCACGTTGTTTGGCCCACAGCCTCATCGAGTCGAGACATGCCTTGTGGCTGTCATCTGCCTTCGACCATAGCAGGATGACGGCATTTTTGCCCTGTGTGTCGAGCTCGTCAAAACCCTTGTTGTGGCGATAGAGCGTCATGGGGCTTAACGGCTGCACCGCCCGCTGTGGCTGCAGCTGTGCCTCGAGTGTGGCAACCAGTTGCCTGGGGCGCGCATCGGGACTGATGGCCTGCAGCAGCGGTCTGACCTTCTCGGGATTGTCAAGCTGGCTGTATTCTGCCACCAGCAGCACCGTCGACAGCAGCTGGTCGGGATGGTCGGCGATCTGTTTCTCAATCAGCTTGTCAATCGCGCTGCGGTCGCTGCTGTTGATGGCGTGTATGTTGGCCTTTCGCCAGCTCATCCACTGCTCGGTGAGCTCGTTGCCCCGGATGTCGATGGTGGGCAGCTGCAGTCCGTCGCTCTTGACGGTGATTTCGTCGCCGTCTCGCACCACCATCTGGGCAATCAGTTTCCCCTGGATGTCCCAAATCCACAGCAGGGTGTATTGCTGGCTCGCTCCGACATACTTGACCCTGTTTCCCTCGGTCAGTTTCACACGATCGGCCACCATGCCGTCGTCGCTGCTGTAGGCGATGGTTACGATGCCGTCGGGCACGCCGTCAAGCTGTGCCTCGATGGTGAACTCGCTGGATGTGCTGCAGCTCATGAGCCACGCCATCAAGCACAGGGCTGTTATGGTAAAGATTTTGTTCATTCTAGAGTTTTGTAGTTTTTGGTAGTGAGGTCGTTTTTGTAGTATAGTAGTTTTTTTGTAGTAGAGTAGTGGAGTAGTAGAGTAGTGGAGTAGTGGAGTAGTAGAGTAGTAGAGCCGATACCTTCGCCTGACGTTTGCGCCTGGCCCACCCCGCCCCCAACCCCTGAAACTGTATCATAATTACGATTCTGAGATTTAGCCGCCCTTACGGGCGGGAAATCTTTCAAAATCCGAAACAAAATCAAACAGGTAATTTTCTCATCTATTGTAATTTAATAAATTGTGAGATTTTGAATAAGATTTTGATAGATTTCCGCACGCAACGCGTGCGCTAATTATGATACAGTTTCAGGGGAGATGGGAGCCGATACCTTCGCCTGACGTTTGCGCCTGGCCCACCCCGCCCCCGACCCCTCCCCTATGAGGGGAGGGGGTCAGTTGCTTTTTTTCTGTTTCAGTCGGAATCCGACCTTGACGTCATGGTAGTTGTCGCTCAAGAACGCCAGTGCCTTGAGTGTCTCGTTGTCGCTCAGACCGCTGATGATGCGCATCAGTGTCAGCAGCTTGTCGGTGTCAAAGCACAGGTGCAGGTACTTGCCCTCTCGTCTGACCTGTGCTGTGAGCGAGACGGTCAGCCACTTGAGCGTGATGGTGCCGCGTGTGGGGCTGTAGCTATATCGGCCTCGCAGGTTTTGTCCGGCCACAGTCATTATCCAGTGTCCGTCATTGGTCAGGCACAGCGCGTCCCATCGCTTCTTGATTTTCAGCCGCTTGAACGCCTTGTCCAGTTTGCCCTTGATCTTGCTTTGTGCCAGCGGCTTGCCCAGCTTTCCCAGCACACTGGTGCCCTGTGCCTGCACGCTGGGCTTGTCATATTGCCAGATGCCGGCGATCAGCCGATTGGCCGCGATGGTTTCGCGCTCGATGTCCTGCTCGCTGAGCGTGAACACCGAGTCGGGGTCAAACAGCGTGTCGGTCACCTCTTGTGCCGCGACGGCACAGCATCCCATCATCAGCCAGCATGCGGCGACGAGATTAATCCTGCTCCATCTAGCCATCGTTGTCGACATATTTTTTGTACCACGCCTTCTCGTCGAGCAGCTCGCCCTCGTAGTATTGCTGCATGTTGTCGATAAACCAGTCGCCGCGTTCAAAGACCAGCGGCAGAATCAGCAGGGTGGCAGTTCCGGCGTCGCCCGGCAGGTGTGGCACAATCTTGACGCGTGCCAGTGCGGTGGTTGCGGTGATGTTCTCGACACCGACAATGTCCATGGTGGGATTGGTCCAATCTTGCCCTTGCACCCAGTGGTCGGCATCGATGACGATGTCGCCAGTGCGCTCGGCGATTTTCATCGCCTTGTCCTGCAGGTCGTTATATTCCTTCGACATGAACTTGTGGTCGAGTGCGAGCAGGTCGTGGTTCTGCTCGTTGAACGCCTCGTTGTAGATGTCGGTCAGCCGCTGCCGGATGCTTTGCTCGCTGTGCTTGTCGTCGCCGGTGGGTGCGACCTGCTGTGTCTCGGCCTGCTGTGTCTCGGCCTGTGTGGCGGCGCTGTCGCCAGTGGTGCCATTGCAGCTGGCTATGGCTAGCAAGCTGATGATTATTAGGGTGAAACGATTCATTTCTTGGTTCGTTTGGTTGATAATACTTCGTTGTAGAGTGTGGTCATCTTGTCGTAGAAGATGTCGTAGTTCAGTGCCTTGTCAAAGTCCTCCTGTGCTTGTCGGCCCATGGCCATGCGCTGGTCGGGGTTGTCAAGCAGTGTGGCGATGGCCTGCGCCAGCTGCTCAGGATCGCTTGGTGGCACCAGCAGCGCGTTGCGTCGGTCGGCGACATACTCGACTTGCGCGCCGTTGTTGGTGGTGATGTGTGGCTTGCCCTGCATCATATACTCGAGGTTGACGATGCCCAGTGCCTCGGGCTCGACCGACGGCAACACGCCCATGTCGCACTGCTGGATGATGTGCGCCATGTCTTCCTGAAAGCCCATGAGCGAGACGTTGTGCACCAGCTGGTTCTCGACGATGAAGCTCTTGAGTTGGGTCATGAACTTCGGTTTTCCCTCGCCGATGACAGCCAGGTGATACTTGTCCTTGTCGAGTTTGGTGACGGCCTTGAGCAGCACGTCGACACCTTTCTCTGGGGTGAGTCGTCCGTGGAACATGATGAGTGTCTTGTCGGGCGCGATGTGCAGGTGCTCGCGCAGGTTGGGTGCCGGCGAAGCCAGGGGGTTGTCCATGACGCTGTCACGGATGATGCATGCCTGCTCGGGCCGGAAGTTTCTTGCATGGCTCATCCACTCGTCGTAGGCCCTGTGCGAGACAAAGACAAACTTGTCGATGGCATTGTAGAGGCGGCGGTAGAGGTAGTTGGTCTTTGGCCGGCAGATGCCGTGCACGGTCATCACGACACGCGTGTTTCGGTTCTCGCTGATGCGGCGTGCCATCACTGCGGCAAAGGCGTCGCTGAAGGTGTGCACGTGCACGATGTTGTGACCCTTGCGCAGCAGTCGCGCCAGCCTTGTCGGGCTGTCGATGTCGGTCATGCCCTTGAGCGGGAGGATGGAGATGGGTATCTCGAGCCGGCGGAAGTGCAGCAGCACGGGCTCGTTCTTCTTGCACACGACCTCGGCATAGAATCGTGGGTCGCCCTTGAGACGCGACACCATCTCGTAGGCATATTCCTCGGGTCCTCCCCAGTATTTGTTGGACACGACGTGAAAGATGTTTATTTTCATAGTTTCTAGCGGTTTAGCATGATGTTAAGCAGCCGATTGACATCGGCGATGTCATAGGTGTAGTCTCGGCTCAAGTCTTCGTACCACGTCGGGTAGTCGTGCGTGTTGAGCATCTTGTTGATCAGATGATTGAGGTCGGCGATGTCGACCAGCCCGTCGCGATTGGTGTCTCCCTCGACGTATGGGCGAAACCTTGTGCGGTCGAGGTAGGCCAGATGTCGGTCGAGCCACTGCCTGACGTAGGCCAGCTCGCCGTCAAAGTCGAGCGTGTTTCCCGCCAGGTCGGTGTCTCCGCTCCAGCGCCTGCTCTCTCGCTCCAGCGCCCCGGCCCTTTTCAGGCGGTCGATGCATCGTGCATAGCGGTTGTAGATGCTGTCGCTGCTCAGCATCCCTTTTCGCAGCGTATGGTAGCGTTCAGTGGCCTTGACGGCAAAGCTGTCGGGATTGTGCTCGTGCAGCCGTTGCAGCAGTCGGTTGAAGTAGCTGATGTTCCGCTCGGGCTGTATGGTGGCTGCCTCGTGCACATGGTCGTTGACCCAGTTCTGGCCGGTGGTGCAGTCCAGGTCCCATGCAGCCAGTGTGAGCCGCTTGTCGACGCTCTGGTCATAGACAGCCCAGTAGATGTTTTTCGAGCCATTGTCGATGGCCAGCAGCGTGTTGATCAAGATCCAGTAGTCCATCAGCACCGGCAGGTCAAAGTACTCGCCCACATGGGCGCAGAAGTCGCTGTGGCTGCTGTCGATGACAAATCGTATGGCGCTGGCCAGTGTCGCGTAGTCGGTGGGCATCACATCGTCCGGGTCGGGATACTTGACCTCGATTCCATACCATGTGGTGTCGTTGTTGTTGTAGGGGTGATAGCGGCGCATTAGCGTGATGTCGGTGGCATATTTTGTCTTCCACAGCATCCCGCGGAATGTGCCGGTCGCCTCGTCATATTTTGCCAGCTTGAGCTGCTTGCGGTCCATGGCCTCGGTCAGGGCATACAGTCCCTGATAGTTGTCGCCCAGCATCACCTCGACCATGTCGCCCCGCACCCCCAGCAGCGCCTTGGGCTCGCGGTCGGCATAATAGGGTCTGGCGGCCATGTCAAGCCACAGCTCGGTGGCGACGCGGTTGCGGATGCGCAGCATGTCGATTTGCCCGGCATCGAGCAGCCAGCTGTTGTCGTTGCGCAGCCCGAAGAACTGGCAGTCGCGCTTGGTCGAGTCGGGGTTGATAAACTTCAGGTGATAGTTGCGCTTGTTGCGGTCAGGCATATTGGTGCTGCCTCCACGGTGCTTGACCCTGGCCAGCAGGGTCTGTGCCGCGGAGCTGTCGGGCCAAGCCAGCTCGACGGGAGCCACCTGGTAGTAGTTGTTGAAGTCGCCCTGCAGGCGGATGACCGGCAGATAGGTGAAGCAGATGTTGTGCGCGATGCGCCCGCCGGTGACGGTGTCGACGGCAGTGAGGCCATAGTGGCTGGTGCCACTGATGGTGGCGAACGTCACCGGCCCCCGGTCGGCCGGCTGTCCATCGACGGCGACTTCTGTCCACGGCAGACCCTCGCATGCCACAGCGGCCGTCCAGTCTTGTCCGAACAGGCTCTGCGGCACCGAGCACAGCCACGTGTCGGTGGAGCGGTCATAGAAAGCCCGACGGCCACCCAGCGTGATGCCGGTGGCCATCGCGCTGATGGCCAGCATTGCCACCAGGGTTGTCAGCATTGTGCGCCCGCACATGTTCATGTCAGCGTTTTCCGAGGATGACGTTGATGACCATGTTGATGTCGATCACATCGGCGATCCCGTCACCGTTCATGTCTTCATACCACACCGGACTGATGCCCTTGAGCAGCTCGGAGATGAGCTGATTGACGTCGGCGACGTCAACGGTGCCGTCACGGTTGCAGTCGCCCATGATGTAGGGCCTGAACCGTGCGTTGTCGAGATAGGGCATGCGTGTGTCAATCCAGTTCTCGATATAAGCCAGCTCGCTCTCGAAGTTCAGCGGCTGGTTTGAGATGTCGAATGTTCGGGTCCATCGCACCCGCTCTCGCTCGAGTGCCCCCGAGCGCCGCAGCGGCTCGAGCCGCGTGCGGAAGCGGTTTTTCAGGCTGTCCTCGTTGAGCACCGTCTTCCGCAGCAGCTGGTAGCGCTCGACCGCCTTGACCGAGAAGCTGTCGGGGCTGAGCTCATGCAGCCTCAGCATCAGGTTGTTGAACGTGTTCAGGGCTACGGTGGGTCCCACGCTGGCCGGATGCAGGGTGGTGTTGATCCAGTTCTGGCCGAAGGTGCAGTCCAGGTCCCAGGCTGCCAGTGTGAGCTTCTTGTCGACACTCTGGTCGTAGGTGGCCCAATAGATGTTCTTGATGCCGCTGTCCACGCCCAGGATGGCGTTGATTAAAATCCAGTAGTCCATCAGCACCGGCAGGTCAAAGTACTCGCCCACGTGGGCCCGGAAGTCGGCATTGCTGCTCGCTGCCACAAAGCGCACGGCGTTGAACATCGTCTGGTGACGGGTGGGCATCACGTCGTCGGGGTCGGGATACTTCACCTCGATGCCTCCCCAAGTGGGCCGAGCGTTGTTGTAGCCGTAAGTGCCGGTCATGCGCGTGATTACATCGATGCTCTTGGTCTTCCAGAGCATGCCATGAAACTGTCCGGCATTGACGCTGTCGGGCTCAGTGTACTTGACCAGCTTGAGCTGCTTGCGGTCCATGGCCTCGGTCAGGGCGTAGATGCCCCGGTAGCTGCCGTTGAGAAACAGCTCGATGAAGTCGCCTCGCACGCCCAGCAGCGCCTTGGGCTCACGGTCGGCATAGTAGGGTTTTGCCCCCATGTCCAGCCACAGTTCGGTAGCCACCCGGTTGCGGATGCGCAACATGTCGATTTGCCCCGCATCCAGAATCCAGCTGTTGTCGTTGCGCAGCCCGAAGAACCGCCGGTCCATCTTGCTCGAGTCGGGGTTCAGAAACTTGATGTGGTAGTTGCGCTTGTTGCGCTGCGGGCCGTTGGTGGTGGCACCGCGGTGCTTGATCTTGCTGAACATCGTCGTCGGCCCCTGGCTGTCGGGCATGTTGGCGACGATGTCGCTGAACTGGTACTCGTCGTTGAATGTGCCGTTGAACTCAAAAATCGGGTGGAACGTGAAGTAGATTTTTCCGGACACAGTCACGCTGTCGCCGATGTGTGCCACCACATGATATCCCTTGCCGCCGGCAATCGAGTCGAAGGTGTAGCTCGTGCCGGGCACAACTGTGTCGCCGTCGATGGTGATGTCGGTCCATGGCGCACTGGTGCTGAACGTAGCGGAAAAGTCGGTGCCGAACGTTGCCTCGGGCACCGAACACAACCAGTTGCCTGTCAGGCTGTCAAGCACTGCGCGTCGGCTACCCAGTGTGATTTGCGCCGACAGTGTGCCGACAGTGATGCATGCCAGCACGGCAAATGTGAATTGTTTTAGTCTCATAGTTTTTTTATAACTATCTTTTGGCTAAAATATTGTGTGATAGAATACTTTGTGTGACGAGAAAGTGCCGCTGTCGGCCTAATGCACGACAAACTTCTTGCCGCCGCGCACATAGATGCCTGGCGGCAACAGTGTGCCGGGGAGCATCTTCTGACCCAGCAGGTTGTAGGTGTCGCCACTGTCCATGTCGTGGTTGTCAGGCACGATGTCGTCGATGCCAGCCGGCGCAAACGTGGTGATGTCGAGGTGGCGCATGCGTCGCGTGAACCAGTCGGCGATGTAGGCTTTCTCGGCCTCCCAATCCAGCTCATGACCACCAAGGTCGCTGTCGCCGCTCCACCTGTCACTCTCGCGTGAGGCTGCCCCGCACCCGATCAGGCGGTCGATGTGGGTGTGATAACGCGCGATGAGCGAGTCGGTGTGCAGCGGGCCACGGCGCAGTGCATGATATCGGTCGATGACTCCCTGGCGGAAGTCGTCGATGAGCAGATGCAGCCGACCCAGCAGGTTGTTGCCCACCTTCATATTCACTTCTGGCCCGACGCGGTTCTGCGGGCGGAACGGCGTGTTGGTCCAGTCCTGACCGACAGTGCAGTCCAGATCCCAGACGGCAAGCGTGAGCTTTGTGTCCTCTTGACCGTCATACACGGCCCAGTAGATGTTCTTGGCGGTGTTGTCGATGGCCAGCAGGGTGTGAAGCAAGATCAGGTAGTCGCGCATCACCGGCAGGTCATAGTAGTCCTGCGCCTGTCGCCGCCACAGGTAGTCATAGCCATAGCGCGCAAAACGTACTGCCTCGTGCAGAATGGCGTAGTCGGTGGGCGACACCTCGTCGAGCTCGGGATATTTGGTCTCAAAGCCGTTCCAGGTGGCCGAGCGGTTGTTGATGTCGGTCACTCCGGTGAATGTGGTCCCGCTGCCGTATGTCACTGCCTTCCAGAGCTGTCCGTGGATGACGTGCCGGCCGGTGCTGTCGGTCTCATACTTCTTGAGCTTGAGCTGCTTGCGGTCCATGGCCTCGCTCAGGGTGTAGATGCCCTCATACTGTCCGTTGACCAGCAGCTCGATGAACTCTCCTCGCACGCCGGTGCGCGCCTTGGGCTCGCGGTCGGCATAATAGGTCTTTGCCGCCATGTCGAGCCACAGCTCGTGTGCCACATGGTTGCGGATGCGGCTCAGGTCGGTCTGGCCGCCGTCCAGCAGCCAGCTGTTGTCGTCGCGCATCCCCAGCAGCTTGCGGTCGACTTTCTGGCCCTGCCCGTCCTCGAGCTTGATGTGGAAGTTGCGCTTGTGCCGGTTGTCGCCCAGGGTGGTGCGCCCGCGCCACTTGATGCGTCCTTGCAAGTGCAGGGCCTGTGCGCTGTCGGGATGATGCAGGACGAATGTGCCGTGTTGATATTCGGTGCTCAAGGGTGCCGTCACTTCGAGCAGAGGCAGGTAGGTGAACAATATCTCCATGTTGAGCGTCTCACCTCCCCAGACGTCAGCAGTTATGCGATGGGGAGTAATACCATCCATAGCTGCGAAGGTAACCGTCGTTCCGTTGGCTGTAATGGGTATGCCATCGAGTGTGAAGTTGCTCAAATGACGGTATGTATATGCCGTGTCGACAGTCACCAGTGCACTGTGATCGGTACCAAACCAATCGTCAGGAACCGCACACAGGTAGCGTCCTCCTCCCCATCGGTCATGTACAAGGCGGTGTCCGTCAATGAGCAACTGGCCTTGACAGGAAATTCCCGCCAACATCAGGATAGATATGTACCAAGCAGCCCTGAGCATGACCATTATTCGCTCTTGAACAGGTCCTTGATGCCACCGATCGAGCCCATCAGGTTGGTGGCCTCGTAGGGCAGATAGACGGTCTTGGTCTTGTCGCCGCTGGCCACCTCCTCGAGCATGCCGATATACTTCTGAGCAAGCAGGTAGTGGGCAGGGTTGGCGCTCTTGCCCACGGCCTCGCTCACCTTGTCGATGGCGATGGCTTCGGCCTCGGCGCGGCGGATGCGCGCTTGCGCCTCGCCCTCGGCGCGCAGAATCTCGGTCTGTTTGTCGGCCTCGGCCTGGTTGATGCGCGCGGTCTTTTGGCCCTCTGACTGCAAGATGGCGGCAGCCTTCTGTCCCTCGCTGGTGAGGATGGTGGCTCGCTTGTTGCGCTCGGCCTGCATCTGCTTCTCCATGGCCTGCAGCACGCTCTGCGGGGGCGTGATGTCTTGCAGCTCGACGCGGTTGACCTTGATGCCCCACTTGTTGGTCGCATCGTCGAGGACGGCGCGCAGCTTGCTGTTGATCGTGTCGCGCGAGGTCAGTGTCTCGTCCAGCTCGAGCTCGCCGATGATGTTTCGCAGGGTGGTCTGGGTGAGCTTCTCGATGGCGTTGGGCAGGTTGTTGATCTCATACACAGCCTTAAACGGGTCGACAATCTGGAAGTACAGCAACGCGTTGATTTGCATCAGGATGTTGTCCTTGGTGATGACGTTCTGCTTGTCGAAGTCATAGACCTGCTCGCGCAGGTCGATCGAGCTCGTGTAGACATAGCGTCCTGCCGACAGCGTGACGATGGGTTTGGCACGGTCGATAAAGGGGATGATGATGTTGATGCCGGGTTTCAGCGTGGCATAGTACTTGCCCAGGCGCTCGATGATTTTGGTCTCGCTCTGCGGGATGATGACAAGGCTCATCTTGACCAGCACCAGCGCTAGCACCACGATGACAGCCAGAAAGATTGAGAATGTTGACATATCTTTTAAGTTTTAAGTTACGAGTTACGCTATTCGCTGTTCGCTGTTCGCTGTTCGCTGTTCGCTATACAGGCTAATTGACTGGCTCGACGGTGATGATGATGCTCTCGCGGCTCACAACGCGCACCGTTGTGCCCGCGGCGATGGCATTGCCGTTAGCCGAGACCGCCTTCCAGTCATCGCCGTCGATGGCGACACGGCCGTGCCCTCCGGCGACAATCGCCTCACTCACACGTCCCTCACGGCCCAGCAGCGCATCGGCATTGCTGGCACGGTCGGGGTCGTTGCGGTGAAAATAGCGCAGGGCAACAGGCCTGACAAACAGCACACTCAGCACCGACGCCACAGCAAAGATGATGATTTGGGTTGTCAGACCCAGGCCGCACAGTGCGCACAGCAACGACACTGCTGCACCGATGGCGAAACACAGGATGAAGAAGTCACCCGAGAACAATTCCAGAATGAGGCATGCCACCGCGATGATGGCCCACACTTGCCACATGTTTTGAGACAAAGATTCAATCATAGCTGAACTGAATTTTAGATTTGAATTGGTAAAGGTAATATATTTTTCTTATCCCGTCAAATTTCTGCAAATATTTAACATTTTTCGCCCAAAGGGGCGGGGTCGGGGGCGGGGTTTGAATCGCCCACCGTCGACCCAGCGGCTGGCTCTCCCCTAGTTCTGGTGACAACGATGCAAGTTGGGTCAGGCAAAACGATGAAGCTGGGTCACTTTTTGTTACTGGCGGCAAAGTTAATGTTTTTTTCTTAAACTGTCACCTTTTAATTCAAATCTCGTTGCCGTGTGCACGATGCGGTCTAATATCGCGTCGGCGGCTGTTGTGTTCTTTTTCAGCACGTCGTACCATGCTGACACAGGCAGTTGCGACGCTATGATGGTTGCCCGTCTTCCGTACCTGTCATCGATGATTTCCATAAGGTCGAGCAGTTGCTGTCCTTCAAGAGGCTTGACTCCGAAGTCGTCGATGATGAGCAGGTCGACTTGCCCGAGCCTGTCGAAGAGCCTGGACAAGGTCATGGCCACTCTGGCGTCGTCTATGGCCTCGAGCAGCTTGGCCAGATTGTAGTATCTGACGGTCTTTCCGTCCATGCATGCCTGGTGTCCGAGCGCTGTGGCCAGCCAACTCTTTCCCGTGCCGGTGGCCCCGGTGATGATGACAGCGTCTCCGTGTGCCAGGTATGCTCCAGTGGCCAGCGCCATGATGGCCTGCCGGTCGAAGCCCCGCGCGCTGTCGAAGTGTGTCTCGGCCAGCGTGGCGCAGTAGCGGAACCGCGCCTCTTTGACCAGTCTGGTCTGGCGTGAGTTGCGGCGGTGGTCGCTCTCGGCCTGCAGCATCAGCTGCAGGCCGTCGGTCAGCGGCATGGTGTCGCACTGGCGTGTCTCCATCAGTGTCTGCCAGCATTTGCGCATGCCCGGGAAGTGCAGCTCCCTGAGCTGCGTGTGGATGTTGTTTGCAGTGTTCATAGTCTTGTTGTCTGTGTTGGTTGTTTTTGCGTTTATTTATAATGCCCCGCCCCCCGGATGTTGCCGTGGTCGGGCATGGTGTAGTCCTGTTGCGCCGCGTCCGTCCTCACGCCAGAGTCGATGAGCGCCTTGATGTAGCCGTAGTTGCACCTGTCGCGCTCGAGAGCGGTCAGACATGCCGCGTCAAGCGTGGAGCTGTCCGTTGAGCGCGCCAGCGCGAGCAGGCCGTCGGCTGACCGGTAGTGGCGCTCGGGAGCTCCCCCTGTGGTGAACATCACTTCCATCGCGCGCTTGAAAGCGGGGCTGACCCGCCCGGCGCGCCCTATGTAGTACTGCGGCGAGCGTTCGCGGTAGGCGTTGCTGTGCGAGGCCAGGTGGTCCTTGAGCATAGTGTAACCTCCGCGGCTGGTGTCGCGCTGGTGGGTGGCCACACACTGCCCGTCGATGAACACCTTGACGATGGAGCGGCTGAAGCGCACCGTGGCGTTGCGTCCCATATACTGGTATGGCACGGAGTAGTAATGGCGGTCGCACCCGAGTTGCACGCAGCCGTTGTTGGCCACTTTCACCTGCGCGCTGTAGCTGAGCTCGAAGCGGGTGGCCGGCAGTGGCTGCAGGTTGGGCTTGTCCACCGCCGCGAAGCGCTCCTGCCGGCTGTAGTCGGCCGTCTGCATGCGCTTCTGGTTGTGGGCCTTGACCAGCTCGGCGATGGCCGCGTTGAGCGAGTCGATGTCATAGAACGTGCGGTTGCGCAACGGGGCGTACACGCGCCGGTAGATCAGCTTGACCGCATCCTCGACAAGCGCCTTGTCCTTGGGGTGGAGCGAGCGCGCCGGGTTGATCACGCAGCCGTAATGGTTGCCCAGCTGCTCGAAGGCCTTGTTGAGCGTGGGGCTGTAGCGGTCGGCCTTGACCACGGCCGCCTTGAGGTTGTCCGGCACCAGCTGGCGGGGCGCTCCACCAAGAGCCTGCAGGCAGCAGTCAACGGCATAGCAGAAGTCCTCGGTGCGCTGTGACGGCACGGCCATGGCGAAGGTGTAGTCCGAGGCCGCCAGAACGGCCACGAACACCTGGACCTTGACCAGCTCGCCCGTCTCCCGGTCGACATAGCCCATCGGGTCGCCGGCAAAGTCCAGGTAGAGCATGTCGCCGCCCTGATGCAGGTCCTTGAGTACCGTCGTCACTTTGCCCTTGAGAGCCACGGCGTTCTGACGGTAATGGCGGCGGAACTGCGATATGCCGTAGCCGCCAGGCACTTCAAGCCGGTACTCCTCCCACAGACGCTGAAGGGTCATGTGCTTATGCCGCATCTGCTCCTCAAAATAGGGCAGGCGGCCCATGAAGTCCTTGAAACGATCATCAGTGTAGGCCGGTGAGCCTCCGTTGAAACGGAAGTCAAGAGCCTCGTCCTCAAGCTCGACCAACTGACGCAGAGGCATGCTGTCGGCCTCGGCCAGCGAGATGTAACGGTTCACCGTGTTTTTGCTTATCAGCAGACTCTTGGCTATCGAACGGTTCGACTCGCCCTGCAGATGGCGCAGAATCACTTGCTTGATTGTAGTCATGTCTTTTGTTGTGTATGCCATAACTCATGTAGATTTGATTATCTACATGCAAAGTAACTAAAAAGTGACCCAACATGCTCCGTCGCATGGCTGATTTTCAGCTGGATGGCCCCCAAAAATGACCCAACATGCTCCGTCGCGCAGGGCGGCTCGCGACACTGACCCAACATGCTCCGTCGCATGGCTGATTTTCAGCTGAATGGCCCCCAAAAATGACCCAACATGCTCCGTCGCGCAGGGCGGCTCGCGGCTGGCTCGCGACACTGACCCAACATGCTCCGTCGCTAGTGCCCTTTGACCCAACATGCTCCGTTTTTTTGCGCAATTCGGAACAATTTTCGACCATAAATACGACATCTCAACCATTCAGGCGGACGACCAAAGCCTCCGTTTTCCTGACCCAACATGCTCCGTTGTATCCAAGT
>Ga0256404_1006577_pt1 | contig 19114 bp, 16 predicted proteins | sample RumenRJG_01DNA_FD_185990 | JGI IMG/M metagenome (GOLD analysis project Ga0256404, IMG submission 185990) | Bovine rumen microbial communities from Lethbridge, Alberta, Canada - RJG_01 | ecosystem: Host-associated > Mammals > Digestive system > Stomach > Rumen | place: Canada: Alberta | collected...
TGGCCAGGGCCTTAGCCTCATCAGGGTTAACCAGGCCATGGTCCGCTATCATGTAAGGCGGGTTGGTGGTAATAACGTCAAAAGAAGATGCTCCGAACAAATTGGAAGCATCTTTAATATCTCCTGTTACTATGTCGATCCGGTCTTCCAGATCATTGTAAGCTACGCTGCGGCGAGCCATGTCCGCGCTCTCCTCCTGAATCTCCAGACCCGTCAGGTGGTCTGCCGGGGTCTTGGCAGCCATGAGAATGGGAATGATCCCGGTTCCGGTGCCTAAGTCCAGAACCTTCTCTCCCTCCAGGGCAGAGGCGAAACCGGATAGTAAGACTGCATCCATTCCGAAGCAGAAGCGCTCCGGGTTCTGGATGATCTTATAGCCGTTTCGGTGGAGCTCGTCTAAGCGTTCATTCGGTAAGAGATCAATTGTCATCCAGCTTCGATTTCTCCTCGTTCTTCTCTAACTCAGCCAAAGCCTTCATCTCTTCAGCCGAAAGCTTAACCTTGTCTTTCTTCTTATGGGGCTTGTATTTAAGCTCTTCTATCTTATATTCCTTAAGTTCCTTCTCGTCATTGATATCCACGAGAAGCTTAACAGTCTGGCGCAGGACATTTACGGAGGCAACCTCCCCCTTCATACCGTCGAAGGTCTTAACGAAATCCCCCACATCCGGAAGCTTTGAGTTAAGGTATTCGTAAGTATCCGCCTCGTGCTTTAAGCAGCACATAAGTCTTCCGCACACACCCGAGATCTTAGTGGGATTAAGGGACAGATTCTGCTCCTTAGCCATCTTGATGGACACGGGAATAAACTCGGAAAGGTGGGTACTGCAGCAAAGAGGTCTTCCGCAGATACCGATACCGCCAAGGATCTTGGTCTCGTCCCGGACACCGATCTGGCGAAGCTCAATCCTGGTCTTAAAGACGGCGGCTAAGTCCTTAACAAGTTCTCTAAAATCGATACGGCCGTCTGCCGTAAAGTAGAAGAGAACCTTATTATTATCAAAGGTATACTCTGCATCTATAAGCTTCATCTCCAGCCCGTGTTTCGCGATCTTCTCCAGGCAGATCTTAAATGCATCCTTTTCCTTCTCGTGATTCTTGGCTTCTTTTGCGTCATCCTCGGGAGTAGCAACCCTTATAACGCTTTTAAGAGGTTGGATAACCTTACTGTCATCAACCTCTTTATTTCCAAGTACCACGTCACCGTACTCCACCCCTCTGGCAGTCTCCACGATAACGTGCTGTCCTCTCTTTATCTCAAGCTGCTGGGGATCGAAATAGTATATCTTCCCGGCATTACGAAATCTCACTCCTATAACTATCATTATCCTGAAACCTTCCTGTTTAATTCTCTCTCATCGTAAGGAATAAAAGCTCAATCACCAGGTCGAAGTTAACATTGGCCTTAATCCTTGTCTTTGCCTTCTCCAGGGCATCCAGTATAGCCTCTATCCCCTGGTATGAAGACTCATTTGCCTGTTTCCTGATATCTGAAAGCTCGTCCTTAAAAATGAGTCCGTTGGCATCGGATGTTGCCTTAAAAAGAAGGACGTCACGGTACCACACCATGATCAGATCCAGAAAATCATTTATGGAAACCTTATATTCTGCAATATCTTTTAAGAGGAAGAGCACATCGAACTGCTCCATCTTCTTTATATTCTTAACAAGGCGCAGGGCCTCGTCTTTGATCTGGTTAAATTCTTCAGAGCCTGCCAGCTTCAGGGCCTTACCTACATTACCCTGGGCAAAGGCCGCGCAGATACGGGCCTGGTAATCCGGAACACCTTCTGACTTAAGGTATTTGATCAGGGTCTTATCGGCTACGGGAGTCAGCTGAACCCGCACGCATCTGGAGGTGATGGTGGGCAGGAATGCTCCGAAGTTATTGGTAAGAAGGAGTATCACCGCATATTCCGGGGGCTCCTCTATGGTTTTGAGCAGGGCATTCTGAGCCTGCTCCGTCATCTTCTCCGCTTCTCTTATAATGTATATCTTATAGCGGCTGCTGTAGGGCTTTATAACTATGTCGTTATTCAGCCTGCGGATATCGTCTACGCCGATAGAGCCCGGTTTCTCGTGGTCCAGCACGATGATATCCGGCTGGTTATCGGTAATGGCCTGCTTGCAGGAATGACATCCTCCGCAAGGCTCCGGTCCTCCCTTTTCACACTGAAGAGCCATGGCAAAAGCTCCGGCTATAAGGCTCTTGCCGGAGTAATCTTCGCCGTCGAAGATATAAGCATGGTATACCTTGTCTGACTCTATGGCCTTTTTAAGAAATTCTATGGTTTTTTCATGACCGATAATGCCTTTATAATCCGTCATCTTATCCTCCGTAATCAGGTTAAAATATCCAGAAGCAGTCCTCTGATCTCTCCTACTTTTCCGAGGATGCTAAGGTGGTCTTTTTCTTCCTTCATAAGCTCGGTAGCCAGGTCGTCTAAGTTCTTGTCCACCAGCTTAACGATACCGTATACACGGTGCCGGCCTTTTCTGTCCAGGAAATTCTCTCTGGAAAATTCATGTGAACGGCTCACCACTTCATTCATGAAGCTCTTAACCAGCTCTCTGTAATGCTTCATGTCACGAACATCCATATGCTCCGCCAGTTTCTTTCCCTGGGTGGTTATCTCATCCATCAGGGAGCTGAGCTTGTTCTGGAGGTCCTTTTCCTCGATATTGCTGATGAGGGTAAACTTAAATTCGCCGTCGTCGGCCTGAACCTGCGTCGGCGCTTCTGTCTGTGCAATGGGAGTAGTCTGATTAATCTTGATGTCCATAGCCGTACCCTCCGATATAATCTAAAATCTTATTACAGGTTACTTCTATATTCTCATTATTAAACCGGATTCCAATTCCGTTCTTCTCCAGCTTCTCCTCCGAAAAATCCTCCTGGTCGGCTAAGTATCTTCTGCAAAGCTCCGCATATTTGGGGCTGGGCTGGCTTTTCTCACGATCCAGGGCCCGCTGCAGCCTGATACCGTCGTCGACTTCTAAGTAAATGGGAACTATCCTGTCTTTGCCGAAATATGATACCAGGCTTTCGTATCCTTCCAGGGTACCTATAAGCAGGTAGCTTTCATTCTCCAGATCGATCTGACCGTCATCTGCCAGAAAATAATACCAGATCCCGTGAACCGTATTATATGACCGGTATTCGATAACCTTACCGGTGTCCTTCATCCTCTCGAAGGCGTCTACGGAAACGAAGTGGTATTCCCTTCCGTCCTTCTCCCCTCCTCTTATGGGGCGGGTAGTGTATGATACGATGGATCTCAGTCCGTACCTGTTCTCCTCATTCAGCTTCCTGTAAAGAGTGTCCTTTCCCGAGGAACTCTTTCCCATCAAATAAAAAATCTTTCCCATTAATATCAACCTTTAGACATGTTTAGTATAATATAGACCCCTTTAAATGACAACCTTTATTAGGTCTGTGATATCACTTACCGCATCCAGGACAGCTTCCGTAACTTCTTCTCCCGGGGCGATAATGGGAATCCCCGGAGGGTAGTGGTAGATAAATTCCGCCGATATCCGGCCTAAGGCATCTGCCGGTTTTACTTCCTGTGAATCCGCCGTAAATGCGTCTCTCATGGTCATTTTGGTTAAAGGACGGGGGTAGTTATCTTTGCTTTCCGTCCTATGAAGGCATATACTATCATTCTTTATTTCGGCATTTTTCCCTATTTCGTTTAATGCAAATGCAAGGCGGTCAAAACCTTCCCTTTCATCCATAAGGGATGTCATGGCGATAAGGTGGGTCTCATCAGCCATCTCACATTCCAAATGATATTTCTCCCTTAAGGTGCGGGAAAGCTGACTCCCTGTACAAAGCTTAGGTGCCGGAAGGATCACCAGCTTACCCTTGTCAATGTCATAGACAGCGGCCTTGCCCTTATATTCTTCTCCTATAAGTTCGAAGCCCTTACACCTGCTTATGGTCTCCCGGGCTTGCGAAAGAAGGTCTGCGTAGGCCGTGAACCGGGTCTGCCCTTCATTTTCAAGGAAGGAGATGCATCTCTCCATGCCTGCCATAAGGATGTAGGAGGGGCTGCTGGTCTGGTACAGGGCCAGGTACTCCTCTAATCGTGGGATATCAACCATGTCACCGGTTACGTGAAGAAAAGCGCTCTGGGTAAAGGCCGGCAGGGTTTTGTGGGCTCCGTGGAGTACGATGTCGGCGCAGGATATGGCACTTTCCGGGAATAAGTCACTGAACTTAAAATGGGCTCCGTGAGCCTCATCCACTATAAGCAGGGCATTTCTTCTATGGGTAATCTCAGCGATTGATTTGATATCCGACACAAAACCCTCATATGTAGGACTTGTAATAACCACGGCCCTGATATCCGGGTTTTTGCCCAGGGCATCTTCCACGTCTGCCGGATCTATGCCTCCGAGAAGGGGCCCCAGCTGCCGGGGATATACATACTCTGCCTTAAGGCCTGCCGCTATGGCGGCGCCATATACTGACCTGTGGGAATTTCTGGCCAAAAGAACCTTATCTCCCGGGGCAGTTACTGCTCCAAGGGCTGCTAAGATCCCACCGGTCACTCCATTTACAAGGAGAAATGACTCCTTTGCCCCGTAAAGGGCAGCCAGACGAAGGGAGACATCCTTTATCAAACCCTTCATGTCATGGAGGTTGTCAAAACCTTCTATCTCCGTGATATCTATGTCATAGGGGTTAAAACAGCTAATGCCGCGTCTTTTATGACCCGGCATATGAAAAGGATAGTAATCCTTGCTGCTGTATTCAATTAAGCTGTCATATAAGCTTTTGCTCATTAGTCCATGGGCACTACTGCACCCTTGTATGAATCCTTGATGTAATTCTTGATCTCATCGCTCTTTAATACTTTAACGAGCTCGTTGATGGCTTCGTTCTTCTCGTTACCCTCTTTTACAACGATAACATTTGCATAGGTCTTAGCTGCTGCTGAATCAGCTGCCTCGATGGTAAGGGCATCCTTTGAAGCGTTAAGGCCTGCGTTAAGAGCGTAGTTTCCGTTAAGAACTACTAAGTCAACCTCGTCGATGTGTCTTGAAACCTGCTCAGCTGCGAACTCCATAACCTTGATGTTCTTCTTGTTCTCAACGATATCCTGTACTGTAGCTGCTACGCCTGCTCCCTCTTTAAGCTTGATGATGCCGTTAGCCTCAAGGAGAAGAAGGGCTCTTGCCTCATTTGTAGAGTCATTGGGAACTGCGATGGTTGCGCCGTCTTTGAGCTGGTCGATGGCCTTAGTCTTACCTGCGTAGATTCCAAGGGGCTCATAGTGAATAGCTGCGATGGAAACAAGCTTTGTCTTGTTCTTTGCATTGAAATCATCCAGGTAGGGCTGATGCTGGAAGTAGTTGCAATCGATCTCTCCTGCATCTACTACGTTATTAGGCTGTACATAGTCTGTGAACTCTTTGATATCAAGAGTGATGCCGCTCTTTGCAAGGATCTCTTTTGCCTTTGCAAGGATCTCACCGTGAGGTGTAGGTGTTGCTGCTACTGTGATAGTCTTCTTAGTTGCTGCGCTTGATCCTGCTGCTGCTGAAGATCCTGCTGCTGCAGATGACTTAGCTGCGGAAGATCCTGCTGCTGTGCTTCCGCCGCATCCAGCAAATGCTGCACTAACCACGATTCCTGCTATAAGCAGGGCTCCAATTCTCTTTAATCCTTTTCTCATCTTTTAATTCCTTCTTTCTTAGTTTTATATACTTTATTGTTTGTTTCTTTTATCTGTCTTTTTTGCAATCCTGGTTCCTATCTCCTGAAGGATCTGAACCATAACCACCAGTAAAACTACCGTGATGATCATCATATCCGTCTGGTATCTCATGTATCCGTAGCGGATGGCTATATCGCCTAAGCCTCCGCCGCCTACGGCTCCTGCCATGGCCGAATATCCCAGGATAGTAACCAGTGCGGTGGTGGCTCCCGTAATAAGAGAGGTCTTAGCCTCCGGGATCATTACCTTAAAGACTATGTTACTTACCGAAGCTCCCATACTCTGGGCTGCTTCTATAACTCCTGCATCCACTTCCATCAGTGACGACTCTATGATCCTGGCCACAAAGGGGGCTGCCGCTACCACAAGGGGTACTATAGTCGCCGTGGAGCCGTAACTCTTTCCTACGATAAACTTCGTTAAAGGAATGACCAGTATCATTAATATAAGGAAGGGTACCGACCGCAGTATATTTGTAATGAAGTTAAGTATACTGTGTACCGCCGGCATGGGCTTTAAGCCGTCCTTCTTAAAAAGCACCAGGCATATGGCAAGGGGAAGCCCCAGCACATAAGCAAACAGGGTGGAAAACACCGTCATATATAAAGTATCTCTTATACCCTCAAGGAGCATCAAAACTATAGCATTATCCATTGAACCCCTCCAACTTCCTCAACTGTGAGGTTTTTGCTCCGCAGATAGTATAGAACCTTCTGCACCTGAGCATCGTCATCCGGCAGCTGCAGAACGATCTGCCCGTAAGCCTGACCGTTGATATCCTTGGTATTGGCAAATATGATATTAACGGGAACCCTGCACTCCAGCACCATATTTGCAATAACCGGCTCGTAGGAGGAGCCCCCGTCGAATACGATACGGATACACCTGTCGGTGTTAAGTTCAGAAACTTCGTCGCCTCCCTGGTATACCAGCCTTCTGGCCACTTCCGTGGTGGGTCTGGTAAAGACATCTGAGACAGCTCCCGTCTCAACCAGGTGTCCGTTGTCAATAATGGCAACCTTCTGGCATATATCCTCAACCACGCTCATCTGGTGGGTGATCATCACGATGGTGATGTTCATCTTCTCATTAATCTCTTTTAAGAGCTTCAGGATAGAGTCTGTGGTGCTGGGATCTAAGGCGCTGGTGGCCTCATCGCAAAGGAGGATGCTGGGCTCTGTGGCCAGGGCTCTCGCAATGGCCACACGCTGCTTCTGTCCGCCGGAAAGCTGAACGGGATAGGCGTCTGCCTTATCTGAAAGTCCAACTATCTCCAGAAGCTCTGCTACCTTCTTATTAGCCTCTTCCTTCTTAATACCTAAGATCTCCAGGGGGAATCTCACGTTATCCCGGACATTTCTCTGCATCAGCAGATTAAAATGCTGGAATATCATGGACACCTTGTGGCGCAGCTCCCGAAGGTCCTTATCACTGAGCTTGGATAAGTCCTTGCCGTCTACGATAACGGTACCGGAAGTGGGCTTCTCCAGGTAGTTGATACATCGAACCAGGGTGCTCTTACCCGCACCGCTCATTCCGATGATCCCGTATATATCTCCTTCATTAATGGTAAGGTTGATATCCTCAAGGGCTTCAACCGCTGTATCCTTGGAAATGAAGGATTTGTATAAGTTCTTAATCTCAATTACAGGCCTGTTACTCATATATTTCTTTCTTAAGCCCTCCTAACATACTTCGTCATTCTATCACAAGTTGATATATTTTGCACTATATTATTTCTTATCACCGGTGATAAACCTGACAAGGGGACGGTCCTTTTGTCATAAAAAACCTGACAAGGGGTCAGTCCTTTTGTCATGTTACCCGATGTAGCGGGAAAGCTCCGGCATCCAGGTTCCGAAGAATTCCAGGTCTGAATCAACAGCCTCCGCTACCGGAGAGATAACCTGAAGTATACGCTCTATAAGCTCCGGAAAGTCCTTCACCTTTAACCGCTTCTCCCTTGCGTAAGCCCTCCACCTGCCGACGAGTCCCTTATTCCCTTTTAACCCCTTAAAGTCGATGAGTTTCTCAGGGGAATAAAATCTCCTCATATAATCTCCCAGTTTTCTTCCCTCCAGGCATACGCCGGATACCATGCAGAGGAGGTCAAAATAAGGCTCCATGGAATCTGCAAAACCTCCTTCCGATGTAAGAAGGATAAGCCTTTCCATAAAAATTCCTTCCGGGCAAATTACTGGAATGGGAATAAAGCCGCCTTCTCCGGACAAAAGAGGAGTATCTTCTTTATTGGAAGAATCGGCACCCCAGTAGAGTGAAGCCTCAGATGTATCCCTGCTGTCGAAGAAAATGATGTCCAGGTAAAGGCTGCTGGTGATATTGTTAAGTTTTGATTTAACTACGAGATTTCGCCTTGTGCTGCCTGGGCTCTCCGCTTCTTTACCTCCCAAAATATCGGCTATTTCCACAGGGGCTTCCTCCGGGTTATCAAGGATGGCTGCCCTGACTTCCTCCTCTTTAATATCATGGAATACCAACTCCAATCGGGGGATGGTCTTAATGGTCTCCCGGGCGAGATTTTGTATTACGTAACTTCCCTTAAGAAGGGAGTGATCTCCCAGTCCCTTATCCCGGATTCGGCTAATGATCTCCTCTTCGGTCCGCACTGCCGCCTGCCACTGCAGGGTGTCTTTTATATCCATATTCCAAGTACATCCTTTGCTTTTTTATAGATCCGCCTCTTCGCCGCATATTCAAAGAGGAGCTTGGGGTCTTTCTCCGGGTCTTCTATGTAGGCACGAATAGCCTGGGTGTACAAGCCCCTCTCCATCTTGTTCTCAAACTTTAAGCAGTCACAAATGGTTCGCTCCTTATTATATACCCGAACCCGGCAGCCCCCTATCTCCCCTTCCGCTGCTCCCATCAGGAGAACGTCGCTTTCATAGTAAAAGGGTTTTACAAAGGGATAGGCTATATCGAAACGGGATTTGGATGTATCCTTATTAACGGCTATATTCCAGCTCAAAGGCGGAATGGAGGTATAGCCATGGAAGTATAGGGCGCTTTCCATGCATAAAACCCCGTCGGGAAACAAGGCTGATACCAATTCTTCTTCAGTGGAATTAGTCCCGGGTAATTTATATAATCCATTTTTAACTTTTTCGAGTTGGCCCTTCTCCATCAATTTTTGAATTTGGCGATAATCCAGCTTCATTTCTTTAAGCTGAGAGGTCTTCAAAAAGCCTCCGTTTTCCTCTGCTTTGCTTCTAATAATTTCCAAATTGTTTCTCATCGCATTAAATCTCCGCTCGTAGAATTTTTCTGCTGTTTTTGGCGAGCCCGTGAAAGGGTCCTTTATTTTATTGGGTTTTGTAAATAATTAAATCTTGTTTTAGTTGGAGCGAAGTTGGCGGCCGCCCACAATTAGCAGGTTTTTTCCGCTCGTAAGTATTTCGCACTGATATTTTACATCATTTTTGGCTGATATTTCAATATAAATTAATTTCATGTTTTTTGCCCCTTAAGGCGGGGAGCCCGGCAGTGTTCTATCCCTTATGTACCACGAATTTGAGACGATTTTTACATCTTTTTTCCGCTTTGAGCCACATTATTTTGTTGAAAAGGCCTTTCTTTTATAATATGATTTTATCGGAGGGTCAAAATCATGCCGGAAGAATTCAGTAGTTTCAGACCAACAAAAAAGAGAACACCAAGCCGGGCAGAATGCGAGGCTATAATAAAGAAGATACTCACAACGGAGGCTCAGGCCAGAACCGTTAATTCAACCTTCAAGAGGCCATCGGATTTCATGGGGTATTTTGAATCTCTGTACCCGCCCTCAGCAGCCCTTACCAAGCAGGTACAGCGTGCCATAGCGGCCCTGGATATGGCAAGGGACTCCAAGGGTTATTACATTATTAATAAGTCTAAGGAACAATCCAATCAGGATAACGATATCCGGAGGCTGTTAACAGAAGCGCAGTACTCCGTTGATCCTCTCGAGACGGACTCTACCGTCTTCCTTAAGATAGAAGGATCCTTTGTGGACTTTGTGCTTCATAAGCTGTCGGATTCCATTACCATGAAGCCTTATATTACCACCATGGTTCCCTGCTATAACGGAATTCTCATTTATACCAAAGATAAAGAAAAGGTAATAGAGCTTTTCAACAGCCTGAATCTGTAATGTTTTTACCCGGAGGACTATATGAAATATTGCAATATCAATGACTGCAGATGGAATTCCCGCGACGGGATGTGTACCTACTATTCTTTCGACGGGGAGGATGAAGATATCCCCGCGGATGAAGAGAGCAGGCTATGCAGAATAAAAGGAATAAAATCGCCTCAGAATCCTGAAGGTAAAAAGGTAAGTTAGTCTTGACAAACTTCTCTCAAAGGTCTAAAATTCACTTCGTCAAACTCTTTACATATGTAAAGAGTCATCATTAGTAAACCAACAAATGTATCATAGAGTGTATATGGAGGACTACAATGTCAAAGCTTAGCGTTAAAAAGCCTTTCACAGTGCTGGTGGGTATAGTACTTGCTATTGTGCTGGGCGTGGTCAGCATGACTCAGATGCAGCTGGACCTGCTGCCTAATATTTCACTGCCCTATCTTCTGGTAGTAACCACTTACCCCGGTGCAAGCTCGGAGAAGATCGAGGCTGAGATCTGTCAGCCCATGGAGGCTTCCCTGGGTACCATCACCGGTGTTAAGAATATCACCAGCGTTTGTAATGAGAATTACGGAATGGTTCAAATGGAATTTGAAGACGGAACGGATATTGACTCTGCCATGGTAAAAGTATCCGGTGCCGTAAACACCCTCAAATCCCAGCTGCCCGAGGATGCGGGCACTCCTTCCATTATAGAGCTTTCTACGGATATGGTGGCAAGCGTATATCTTGGCATCAGCGCGGAGGGCAAGGAGATAGAGGAGCTCTCCCAGATGGTCAAGGACGACATCACTCCATATTATGAGAGACAGAACGGTGTAGCTTCCGTAAGTACCATGGGTCTTATTAATAAGTACGTTCAGGTGGAGCTGGACCAGGCTAAGGTGGATGCCCTTAATGATAAGATCTTAGGCACTGTGGACGGAGCTTTTGAGAAGGCTGTCAACCAGTTAAACAAAGCCAAGGATAAGCTGATAGAATCCGGCGAGACCATGGAAAAGAACAAGGATAAGCTTATTGAGAACCAGCAAAAACTTGATGAGAACGAGGGCAAACTGATCGAAAGCTGGAGCGACCTGTCAGATCAGGAAGAGGCCATAGGCAGCGGAGTTGCCGCTCTGGAGAAGAAAATACAGGAAATGCAGGGCAATAAGGCAGCCCTTGATGCAGCAAAGGCTGCAAAAAACAAGGAATTATCGGAAAAAGCATCTCAAGCATACGAAACGTATCAAGCTGCCGTAGCGGGAGGCGCACTACCTGCTGAAATAGAAGAAAAAAAGGCTGCATATAATAAAGCTGAAGCAGACAAACTTGCCGCTGCTGAGTCCTTTGCAAGTCAGGACGCACAATTATCTGTCGGCATAGAACAACTGATCAATCAAAAGAATCAGATGAATTCATCCTATGCTCAGATTGATTCTGCCAGAGAACAGCTTCGGGAAAGCAGGAAATCCTTAGAAGACGGTCAGAAGCAGATCGACGAAGGCTGGGAGTCCTTACACGACGGCGAGAAGCAGCTCAGTGACAGCTGGAAGGACTACAACGACTCCGTTAAGTCCTACCAGAAGCAGCGTAAGGAGGCTGAAAGAAAGGCTAACGCAGATCAGCTCATTACCTTGGATGCCCTTTCCCAGCTCATCTACGCCCAGAACTTCGAGATGCCCGCAGGCTACGTAGATGATGATAAGGATAATTCATGGCTGGTTAAGATCGGCCAGAGCTTTGATAAGGTATCGGACCTTGAGAACGTAGTCCTTAGCAACATCAATAAAGTCGGTGACGTTAAGCTTGGCGATATAGCAAACATAACCGTTCTGGATAACTCAGAAGACAGCTATGTGCGCATGGGTAATGAAAAAGCCGTTATCCTGTCCATTTTCAAGAGCTCTACTACAGGTACCAACGACCTGAGCCGGACAGTTAGTGCCGCAACCGACAAACTTATCGAAAAAACTCCCGGACTCCACGTTACCAAACTTGTGGATATGGGCGACTATATCAATTTAATAGTAAAGAACGTATTACAGTCCATTATTATAGGTGCTGTTCTGGCCATTATAGTCCTTGCTATCTTCCTTAAGGACGTTAAGCCCACCCTGGTTGTGGCCATCAGTATTCCTTTAAGTGTAATGACTGCCCTTACATGTATGTACTTCAGCAAGATATCCCTTAACATGCTCTCCCTTTCGGGTCTGGCCTTAGGTATAGGTATGCTTGTTGATAACTCCATCGTTGTTATGGAGAACATTTACCGACTGCGAAGCAAGGGTATAGCCGCTCCCAGAGCCGCCGTACAGGGAACCAGACAGGTGGCCGGAGCTATAGTGGCATCAACCCTTACCACGGCCTGCGTATTCCTGCCTATGGTATACACCACGGGAATCGTAAGCGATCTTATGACACCTATGTCCCTTACTATCGTATTCTGCCTCTTAGCTTCCCTGATAGTGGCAATGACTGTGGTACCTGCTGCAGGATCTACCATCCTTCGGAATGCCAAGGAAAAGGAGCACCCCTTATTTGAGAAGATTCAGGATGCTTACGGAAGGGCCCTGGAATTCTGCTTAAGACGCAAATTCATTCCTATCCTTACTTCCATCGGACTTCTGATCCTCTCCGTAGCCCTGGTGCTGCAGATGGGAATCGTGGTAATCCCTGACATGGCTACAAACCAGATGGAGGCCACATTGAAGTTCTCAAAGGAAACTACCAGAGAGGAAGCCTATAAAACTGCCGATGAGGTTATTGAGCGCCTCCTTAAGGTAGATGGTCTGGGCACAGTTGGTGTACTGACAGGAGGTAACAGCGCCCTGGCCTTAACAGGAAATTCCTCTGCTTCAAAAGATGCTTTCAGGAATATGTCCTTTGAGCTCGCCACAGAAAATGAAAATGCCGGAGAAGCTGAGATCAGACGTGTCATGGACGGTATTAATGCCGCCGTAGCCGATATGGACATTGATTTTACCCTTGAGACCGGTTCTTCCGAAACAAGCTCTCTTGCTGGAGGCTCCGGCTTAAGTGTCAGCATAAGCGGTGATGACCTGGATGAGCTTCTGAAGATCAGTAATGATTTCATGGACATGGTAAAATCCATCGATGGATTTACGGATGTTAAAAACGGCCAGGAAGATGCGGACAAGATCCTCCATCTTTCTGTAGATAAGAACGCCGCCATGAGCAACGGTTTCTCGGTAGCTCAGATTTATCAGGACATCAACAAGAAACTGACAAACGAAAAGAATTCCGTTTCCATCAAGGTGGATGACATCAAAATGGATGTCAAGATAGTTAATAAGCTTGAGCCCTTAACCAGAGAGAACCTTCTGGATTACAACTTCTCTCATCAGATTACGGATGATGATTATGAGACCGTAACAGAAGATCATAAGCTTGGTGAATTCGCCAAAGTAGTTGAGGAGGACGGTGTAACCTCCATCAGGCGTAAGAACCAGGCAAGATATATAACTGTAACCGCAAATGTAAAAGACGGCTATAACACCACCCTCTTAATGAGAGAGCTTGAGCCCCTTTTGGAGAAATACGATATGCCCGCCGGCTACACCTATGACCTGGGTGGAGAGTATGATTCCGTTCTTACCATGGTAAGACAGATGCTCTTAGTAGCAGGTCTGGGACTCTTAATGGTATACCTGGTAATGGTGGCTCAGTTCCAGAGTCTGCTCAGCCCCTTTATCGTATTATTCACGGTTCCTCTGGCCTTTACGGGAGGATTCTTATCCCTCCTTATCGCCAGAGAGAATATGTCCGTTATAGCCATCATGGGTCTTATAGTCCTCATGGGAACCGTAGTTAATAACGGTATAGTATTCGTAGATTATACCAACCAGCTGCGAAAGGGCGGCTTGGATAGGCACCGGGCCCTTGTTGCCACAGGAAAGACCCGTATGAGGCCTATTATAATGACAGCTCTTACCACTATCCTGGCAGAGTTTAACCTTATAATCGGCGATAATATGGGTGCTCAAATGAGCCGGGGCATGGCCCTCGTTATCGCGGGAGGACTGGCTTACGCAACCCTCATGACCTTGTTTATCATACCCGTTATGTATGACATTTTCTACAAGAAGCAGCCTAAGGATGTAGATACAGGCTCGGATACCGAACTGGATGACATCCCGGATGACGCGGCAGAATTCATGCAGACTATGCCGGAGATAACAGAAGAAGATGAGATGTAACTGTTTATTATGAGGGAATATAGATATGAACACAAACAAAATTAGTGCTGAAAACATGAAGGCTTTGGAAACCGTCTTCTTTAAGATGAAAAGCGTTAAGTACTGGGATTTGATAACCGACATGAGCGGGGCGGAGCTAATACTCTTAAACACTCTGGCCGGCACCAAGGACGGCCTTATGCAGGTAGGTGAACTGATAGAAACCGTTTCCATGCATCCCACTTCCGTATCCAGGCTGATGAACTCCCTGGAGAAGAAGGGCTATATAGAACGCTCTCTCCATAAAGGGAATCGCCGTATCACTGACGTTTCCTTAACGAAAGAAGGCCGGGAAAAATGTGCCCGAAACTATGCCATTATGAATGATTACTGGGAGACGGTTCTTTCTGAAATGGGAAATGAGAATTTTAAAGACCTGCTTCGTATCTCTGAGGAGCTGGTAAACCGCATGGATGCAGTCTATCAGGAGAAAAAGGCCGCTCTCAAATTATAGGACTAATTAAATGTAAATATAATAACTATGATAAGTCGTCGAGGATCTTCTCGGCGACTTTTTTTCGGGAAACCCCGTTATTCATGGCCTGCTTGCCGATGAAGCGGTGGGCTTCATCCTCACTCATGCCCTTTTTCTGCACAAGAAGAATCTTGGCCTTGCTGACGATCCGGATCTCTTCCATCTTCTCTTCCACAGTGAGGCTCTTTTTCTCCATCTGTCGGATGCGGTTCTGGCAGGCAATCATGAAGCGGATGGCAACGCCTATCCTGCCTGAGGTGGTGGGTTTTGCTATGGCAAGAATGCCGTAATCCGTCACCTTCTCCAGAACTTCATCATATATCCCTTCAGGGGTTACCAGGAGGATCGAGGAGTTGAATCTCTCGGAGATATCCATGGCAAAGTCCTCCCCGGTCTCATCCGACAGGGGAGTATTAACTACCACAATGTCGTAAGACTTCTCAAGGATGCTTTGTCTTGCCGCTGCGATGCTCTTCTTCACATCAATGGTAATAAAGCCATTAAGAGACCTTTTGACAATGGCGGTAAACTGCTCATTTGCAGATACGATCAATATGGAATTAGACCGGATTATATCGTCATTTTTAGGCATATATATCCTCTTACAAAATAGGGATAAAGTTAATTCGTAATTATATTTTAGCTATATATTTCTTGATGATGCCTTCAGGGATAATGCTTCTAATGAATTCACTGGAGGCAGCTATGCTTCCGGCTTCCCGCTTGGATGAAGGAAGGAGATCCGCACTTTCGGAAAGCTCTCCCGGCAGGCTCATCTTCCTTTCAATACCAAGTAAACCTGCATGGATCAAAAGGGCATAAACCAGGTAGGGATTGCTTGAAGCATCGGGGGATCTGAGCTCCACCCTTGTTCTGCCGTTATAGGTCTCGATATACATAAGCTCGGATTCGCCGGCGCTGGACCAGTTGGCACGGTCAGGGGCTGTGGAGCTACCAAGTCTGGAATAGGAATCTGCAGTGGGATTCATGAAGATGGTCATCTCCCGGATCTTGTCCAGGATTCCTGCTGCAGCATATTTAACCACGTCTTTTCCTGTTTTATCCTTGGCGTAGATGTTGATATGGTAGCCGTTACCCGGCTTGTTCGGCAGGGGAAGGGGAGAAAAGTCAGCCACCAGTCCGTATCTGTCAGCCACAGTAGACACAACCATCTTAAAGGTAGTCATCTGATCCGCTGCCTTTAAGGGCTTTCCGTAATGGAAGTCTATCTCGTTTTGTCCCGGTCCTCTTTCATGGTGGGACCTCTCGGGTGTAAGACCCATGCGCTCTATGGTAAGGGATATCTCTCTTCGTACATTTTCGCATTTATCTGCAGGGGCTATATCCATGTATCCCGCTTCGTCGTAGGGAATCTTGGTGGGGTTGCCCTCTTCGTCTTTTGTAAAAAGATAAAACTCCGATTCGGTTCCGAAGCGGAATTCTATCCCCCGCTCCTCTGCATCAGCTACGGCCTTCATAAGGATTGACCGGGTATCGGATACATATTCCTTCCCTCCGGGAGTGAAGACATTGCAGTACATCCTCAAAACCCTGCCGCTGTCCGGTCTCCAGGGAAGGATGGATAAGGTGTCTGCATCCGGCTTTAAATAAAGGGATGCGTAAGGACAATCCTCAAAACCCGCGATCTCTCTGGCATTTATGGGAATCCCCTCATCAAAGGACTTCCTGACCTCTCCCGGCATTACGGAAATATTCTTCTGGATGCCGTAAGCATCACGGAAAGCAAGGCGGATGAACTTCACGTCCTCCTCCTCTATATAATTCATTACTTCATCTACTGTATACTCCATAAGCGCCTCCTATATTGTGCTTATACGCGGTGATATATCTTCCAGTACATCCAAGAGTATCCTTACGGTATCTAAAGAAGTAAACATGGTCACTCCGTTAGCTATGGCGCATTTTCTGATCTCCACGCCATCGTGAAAATGCACTCCCGAAAGAATGGCTCTGGTATTAATAATATAGCTTACATATCCTGCCCTGATGGACTGCAGGATCTCATCGCTTCCTTCGCTTATCTTGCCCCGGATACGGGTCCTGATACCGTGCTCCTTAAGGAAGCGCCCCGTTCCCACTGTAGCCTCGATATTAAATCCAAGCTCGTAGAAGCGCTTCACCAGGGGCAGTGCCTCCTGCTTGTCCTCGTCTGCTAAGGTCACCATTACGGTTCCGTACTCCTTCATCTTAATGCCGGAAGCCTGTAAGGCCTTATACAGGGCCCGCTTCAGGCTCTTGTCGTAACCGATGGCCTCCCCTGTGGACTTCATCTCCGGTGAAAGATATGCATCCATTCCGTTAAGCTTCTCAAAGGAGAAGGCCGGCGCCTTTACATACCAAAAATCCTTCTCCGGAAGGATCTTGTCTGCCAGGCCCTGGGCTTTTAAGCTCTCTCCCAGCATAACCCTGGTAGCTATATCCACCAGAGATACTCCCGTAGACTTTGACAGGAAGGGAACCGACCTGGATGCCCTGGGGTTAACCTCTATAATATATACGCTGTCATCCTTATCCACGATAAACTGGATATTGTACAGGCCTACGATACCTATGCCCACTCCCAGCTTCTTTGTGTAATCCCAGATGGTCTCCTTAACCTTTTCCGAAATGGAAAATGGGGGATATACGCTCATAGAGTCTCCGGAATGAACCCCGGTACGCTCAACCAGCTCCATGATTCCCGGCAGGAAAACGTCTTTTCCGTCACATACGGCGTCCACCTCTACCTCTTTACCCACAATATACTTGTCTACCAGAACCGGTTTGTCTTTATCCACAGCAACTGCGTTTGTAAGGTATTTTGTCAACATTTCCTCATTTGCCACGATCTCCATGGCACGTCCCCCAAGGACAAATGAAGGACGGACAAGCACCGGATAGCCGATCCTCTCTGCAACTCTGATGCCTTCGTCTATGTTGGTAACCGCCACGCCCTCCGGGTGAGGGATGGAAAGCTTCTTAATAAGGTTCTCGAAGGCGTCTCTGTCTTCCGCGGTAAAAATAGCCTTCGTTCCGGTACCAATTATCTTAACTCCCCTCTTTGTCAGGGGTTCAGCTAAGTTAACGGCTGTCTGGCCTCCCAGGGAAGCTATGACTCCCACGGGCTTCTCCAGGTCAATGATATTCATAATATCCTCCGGAGTAAGAGGCTCAAAATACAGCTTATCTGCCGTTGTATAATCCGTAGATACCGTCTCGGGATTATTATTTATTACAATGGCATCATATCCCATCTCATGGATGGTCTTAACCGCATGAACGGTGGAATAGTCGAACTCTACACCCTGTCCGATCCTTATGGGGCCGGAACCGAGGACGATGATCTTCTTGTTCTGAGATACTTTTGACTCATTCTCGTCCTCATAAGTAGAGTAAAAATAGGGTACGTAGCTTTCGAACTCACTGGCGCAGGTATCTATCATCTTGTATACCGGGCGGATACCGTACTTCTTACGAAGCTGCCAGATGTCCTCCTCATCGCACTTTCGAAGCTCGGCTATGTAAGAATCGGAGAAGCCCATACGCTTAGCCTCATACAGAAGGTCCTTATCCAGCTGCACTGCTTCCTCGATCATATTTTCAAAATCAACTATCTTCTTGATCTTATCAAGGAAGAACATGTCTATCTTGGTCCGGGAATATATAGCCTGCTGGTCGGCTCCCAGCCACAGAAGCTCCGAGATAGCGTAGATCCGGTCGTCCGTACCTTCTTCTATATAGTCCAGAAGCTTTTCAATGGCTTCTATTTTATTATCCGGTGCTTCCTTGTCAGAAAGGTTCCTGATATCAAATTTTTCAAGATGGATATGGTTCTTGCCGTCCTCCAATGACCGGATGGCTTTAAGTAAGCTTTCCTCAAAGGTACGGCCGATACTCATGGTCTCCCCGGTGGCCTTCATCTGGGTAGATAGGACATTTGAAGCCAGGGTGAACTTATCAAAGGGGAATCTGGGCATCTTGGTAACCACATAGTCCAAGGAGGGCTCGAAGCAGGCCGGTGTATTGGCCAGCCGGATCTCGTCTAAGTTCATTCCCACAGCGATCTTGGCAGACACCCTGGCAATGGGGTATCCGCTGGCTTTTGAAGCCAGGGCGGATGACCTGGATACTCTGGGGTTAACCTCTATTACATAATATCCGAAGGACTCGGGGTCTAAAGCAAACTGGACGTTACATCCTCCCTTAACCTTCAGGGCCCGGATGATGCGAAGGGCACTGTCCCTTAGCATTTGGTATTCCTTATTGGTCAGGGTCTGGCTGGGGGCTACTACGATAGAGTCCCCGGTATGTATGCCTACGGGATCAAGGTTCTCCATGTTACATACAGTGATGGCCGTATCATTTGCATCACGGATCACCTCATATTCGATCTCCTTGTAGCCCTTAATGCTCTTTTCCACAAGGACCTGATGAACGGGAGAAAGGGCAAGAGCCGCCTTCATCCTCTCCTTCATCTCCTCCTCGTTATAGGCGAAACCGCCTCCTGTACCTCCCAGGGTAAATGCGGGGCGCA
>Ga0256404_1006579_pt1 | contig 19111 bp, 13 predicted proteins | sample RumenRJG_01DNA_FD_185990 | JGI IMG/M metagenome (GOLD analysis project Ga0256404, IMG submission 185990) | Bovine rumen microbial communities from Lethbridge, Alberta, Canada - RJG_01 | ecosystem: Host-associated > Mammals > Digestive system > Stomach > Rumen | place: Canada: Alberta | collected...
CGGTGAATCAATAGAAATCCAATTAAGATCCCTCACCTTTGCTCGCTTGCTAAAGAGTTCATCATTTCTCGCAAGGATTACTCTATTGTTTTCCAAATCAAGCGATTTTACGTATAGCGGTTCCGGAAGCGCAAGACCTAGTCCCTTCCTCTGACCTATCGTATAATTTACCATCCCTTTATGCGTTCCAAGGACAGTTCCATCAGTAGAAACGAAATCACCCTCAGGATAGATCTTTCCGGTATATGTACGAATAAAGTTTTCATAGTCTCCATCCGGAACAAAGCATATATCCTGGCTATCCTTCTTTTTGGCATTCAGAAATCCTTGCTTCTCGGCTATCGCTCTTGTCTCTTCCTTTGTGAGTTCGCCGAGCGGAAAGAGAGTGTGTGCAAGCTCTTCCTGAGTAAGAGAATATAGAACATAGCTCTGATCCTTTGACCTATCAAGTCCGCGCATCAGTAAAAACCTTCCTGATGAATCCTCTTTTAGTCTCACATAATGACCGGTCACCACATAGTCCTGCTCAAGTTCCTTGGCTCTAGCAAGAAGGCGTTTAAACTTGATATATCTATTGCAATCAATACATGGGTTTGGTGTTAAGCCAAGCTCGTATGCATTAACAAATCTATCTACAACGCAGGACTTAAAATCATCCTGAAAATTGAACACATAATGATTAATCCCAAGTCTATTTGCAACAAAACGCGCATCCTCCACATCCGAGAGGCTGCAGCATGAACTATCGATTTCTTTCCCTATAAGATCATCGTCAAAGAGCTTCATGGTGACGCCTATAGTATCATAGCCACGGTCCTTAATCAGAAAAGCAGCGACGGAACTATCCACGCCTCCGCTCATTGCAATCATCGCTTTTTTTCCATTTGATTCGGCCATCTATTATTCCTCCGACGAAGATCCTTCTTCTTGGCTTAATAAATCCATAACAAAATGCCTGATTATATTTGCGGTGAGTCCCCAGACGATTTTACCATCGGGGAGCGCATTATATACAGGGACCTCCGCTCTTCCCTTTGCCCATGGGTAGCTTTCGTCTATTCCTGCGAGTTCATAGGGAAAATCAGTCCTGTCGGCCTCTAATATGCTCTTATGAATATACGGTGGATTTGAAACAAAAAAATCTAGAGGCGCAAGGAATACTTCTTCTACTTCCGAAGGGTTAAGCGTTACGTCTTTATCCGGGTCGCAATCTACAATTCCCGGAACTACATGTATCACAGAAGAAGAAATGGTATAGAGAACACTCGGCTTGCCGATTATTTCTATTCTTTCCCTACCTATTCCCAGTTCTTCCTCGGTTTCCCTTATGGCCGCCTCAGTAGGAGTTTCTCCCTCCTCCATCTGCCCTCCGGGAAAACAAATCTCGCCGGGTGCATCTTCCATATCGCTCGCTCTTTTTTCCAAAAGCAAAAATACCCTGCCATCCTTTTCAATAAAAGGCATCAAAACAGAATACGCCCTATTTATGCCGATAGGCTTACCACCGCTAGTAGCAAAATGTTCACTTATATCATGCAAATTAATACTCATAATTCATTTATATTTTACCATAGTGTAAGAAAAAATTCATATTATTGGAGCATATCTTGGGGTATAATAGTCAAAGTATTTTATAGTTGTATATGAAAAGGTAATATTACATGAAAGAAGGAAGACTAATTAAAAAAGTATTGATTTTGGCGATAGTTGTCATTATGTCAACTAGTCTAGCGGGCTGTTTTGTTACTCCCCAGCCAGTCACCCCTCCTCAACACGACCCTGGTCATGAGATTTCGGAAACCGGTGACGCAGAAGGTGAAAGCGTAAAGCCAGCCACTAAAAGAGACGATGACGAAAGCGCCAATGTTTCCGAGGAAGATAAAAAAGCCGAGCAAGAAAAATTTGCCGCCTTTATGGATAAATCCTTCAAGGAATCTGTTGAGAGCAGCTATCTTGCCACGCATATTTACTATATTAATCCCGAAGATGCAGGAATAGATATGTCCAACGTAGAGGTCGGCTTTGGTCTTGCCCCTACGGAAGCCGACTATAACGATAGCAGAGAAGCATATGAAGAGCTCGGAAATGAATTCGCAGCATTCAACAGAGGCCTTCTCACACCGGAGCAGCAAATTGAATACGATGCAATGCAATGGGAAATCACTATCGTAAAAAGGCTTAGCGACGAGAAGTTTGACTTTTATGAGCAGTTCTTTGCACCTCCAAACAGCCTGGACGCAAACCTTGTAAGCTATCTCTCAACATGGGATATTAGGCACGAAACAGATGCAAAGAATATGGTCACCTTGATCAATTCTATCCCTGCATATGTTGATAGCGCCATAGAATATGCAAAGGAACAGCAAGAAAGAGAGCTCCTCATGACTGACTTTGATGTAGTTATAGAGGGATGCAAGGACGTTCTCGATAACGGCATGGAAAGCTCTGTTCTTCTGAAGCTCCTTGAAAAGGTGGATAAACTTGAGATAGAACAGTCCCTAAAGGATGAATACAAGAATGGAATTACAACTGCTTTCAAAGATGCTTACCTACCTTCATTCCAGAAGATAATCGACGCTATGGAATCCATGCGCGGCGGATATAACAATACTCAAGGTTTTGCTTCCTTCCCTCACGGAAAAGAATATTTTGAAGCAAATATGATGTACACAACGGGTACGCTTGACTCAATTGAGGATATCAACAGCTATCTCGAAGAGAAAAATGACACGCTGCTTTCAGATCTGTTCCGCGTTTATAGCAAATACCCCGACGAGGTTGATGCGTATTACGGAGATAATGAACCATCAAGCGGATTTAAATCATATGAGGAAATCCTCGAAGCAAACAAAACCGCCCTTCTTCAGGATCACCCTGAGGTAAAGAATCTTAGTTATCATATAGAGGATGCTGACCCCGAGGAAAAGCTTGCAGAAAAGAATATAGCTGCATACTTCCTTATTCCGCCTCTTGACGGCGATAGAATTCAACAGATGCGCGTAGAACCATCCGGCAAAGATGTTGGATCATTGGATACATATATAACCGTATCCCACGAAGGCTTCCCCGGACATATGTATCACTATGCATATCTCTATAACAGTATTGACTCAAATTATATAAAGACTCTTGGCATAGATGCCTTTATAGAAGGCTATGCTGTATATGCAGAGCTTGAGGCTCTAAACTATCTCACTGATGTAAAGATGGGATTTAAAGAGCTTATAAGAATATCTACAGCGCTTTCATATGCAGACTACACATTAGCAGATATAGGAATTAACTATTATGGCTGGGACAAGGCAAGAACCAAGAAATTCTTCACCGATATCGGATACAGTGTCGATGATGCGGGCGCACAGGAAATCTTTGATTATCTGCGTTGCTCGCCTTGCACATATGCCTCCTATGGATATGGTTACCTCAGAATAGCCGATATCAGAGACAATGCAAAGGATCAGCTCGGATCAAAGTTTAGCGCTTTGGATTTCAACACCGCACTATTAAAACCGGGTGCAGTACCCTTCTCAATTATCGAGAAGTATGTCGCAGAGTATATAAGCGAAAATATGTAAAGAAGTAGTATTAAGATAGCAATTTCTGCAACAAAAGAGCCGGCTACCCATTTGGGAAGCCGGCTTTTGTTATTCATAGATAACTCGTTAATTTACGATTTCGTAATCGCTGAAGTCAACACCAATCATTTCTTCTTGCTCTGCGGAAAGGCTTACCACAAAGTCCATTCCGTAGTTCTTGGAGATATTCTTGAGTCTTGTTAGGAACTCGGGAAGATCTCCCAGGGTGAAGTCTGCGTGCTTCAGGATGCTATCTATATAGATCGTTTCAATATCATGATCGGAACTAATAATTCCATAGATGAACCCGATATACTCATCGCTGTTTGTGATGTGCTCAAAGTCCTCCATGCATACGACTCTAATTCTGTATTTCAAATCGTACATAAGGCGAGCATTCTTGTTGATAAAAATTATGCTTCCGTGGCTATTCTGCACTTCCTCGTTGGCCATCTCAACCATCATCTTTGTTTTGCCCGTACCTTTGTGTCCGATCAATAATTTAACCATGGCAATATTCCTCCGTAATTCTAATTATCTATTTCAAATATTCTACCACAAGGCATTCTACCGTTCAACGTCAAATTCCCAATACGGTCTAAACCACCAATTTTCTCGTTTTACTGGGCCTTTGACTTTAGGCGGAGCTGCCCGCAAGCGGCATCTATGTCAGAACCAAGTTCTCTTCTCACAGTGGCTGGAATACCACTATTTTCAAGCTGCGCACAGAATTCCTCCGCTCTTTTCCTACTCGCAGGGTCAAATCCCGTCCCTTCCACCTTGTTAAGCGGTATAAGGTTTACATGGCAGAGTTTTCCCTTGAGAAGCGCTTTTAGGACCGCCAGGTCGTCATCGCCATCGTTTACTCCGCTTACCATGGTGTATTCAAAGGTGATGCGCCTTCCGGTCTCCTCCGTATAATGCTTAACGGCCTTCATTATCTCCTCTATCGGATATTTATTATTTATTGGCATCATGGCGCTTCTCTTCTCATCTGTGGCAGCATGAAGAGAAATCGCAAGATTTACCTTTGGATGATCCTTTGAAAACTCATAAATCTTTGGAACGATACCGCAAGTAGATACTGTAATATTTCTATTGCTTATATTAAGTCCTTCTTCACAGTGGACTAGTTTAAGAAATTTAGAAAGGTTCTCATAGTTATCAAATGGCTCGCCCGTTCCCATGACAACAATATGACCTATGGGTTCACCGGTCTCGCTAATTGCTTCAAGGACCTGAGACAGCATCTCACCTGCCGTTAGATTTCTGGATAATCCATTTCTTGTAGATGCGCAGAACTTGCAACCCATACGGCATCCTGCCTGTGAAGATATGCAGATAGAATTTCCGTATTTATACTTCATAAATACCGCTTCCACGGCATCGCCATCCTCCAGGCCGAACAAAAACTTCTTTGTTCCATCGGTCTTGGATTCCTGAACGTTTAAAATTTCAAGACGCCCAATATGAGATACTTCGGCCAGCTTACTTCTAAGCGCTTTCGGAAGGTTTAACATTTCATCAAAATGCGCACCCTTATGAATCCACGAAAAAACCTGGTGAGCTCTATATTTAGGCTCACCAAGTTCCTTGATAAACGTTTCCAGTTCTTCAATTGTCAAACTGCGTAAATCATTCATGAATTCTATTTACGTTCTACAGCGATTCCTGTCTTATGACCGTTCAGATCATAGGTTTCAAGTCCTTGCTTTTCTTTTATCTCGTCAGCAAGTGTCTCGTCTTTGATATATGCCTCATGAATTGAAATCGCATTTTTGATTTCGTCGTCCGCATCAACATAGATACAGATTCTATCCATCATATCAAAGTTCTCCTGTTTTCTCAACTGCTGTACCTTGGAGATGAGTTCTCTTGCAAAGCCCTCGTTTACGAGTTCATCCGTAAGAGTCGTATCGAGAATTGTAAATACATTATTCTCCATCGCAACTGCAAAGCCTTCCTTTGCGCTGATTCTTACATCTACGAGATCCTTTGTGATTTCGGTTTCTTCACCATCCAGAGAAAGGACAGCCTTTTCATTTGCCTCAAGTTCGGAAACAAAGACCTTTGGATCGGCCTGGCTTAATGCCTGTCCGAATGCTTTTATCTTACCGCCGAGAACCGGACCTGCCTCCTTGAAATTCGGCTTCAGACTGAAGTCCATATATGTATCAAGGTCGTCGGCAAATACCACATTCTTTACATTGAGTTCTTCCTGGATAAGCGGTACGAGATCCTCTATTGTAGCCTTGTACTTACCGTCAACGAGAATCTCGGAGAGCGGCTGTCTAACCTTAATCTTTTCCTTTTCACGAGTTCCACGTCCAAGTGTTACAAGCGTTCTTACGAGGTCCATTCTTTCTTCAACCTGCTCGTCAATCAGAGACTCTACCGTCTCAGGAAGATAAGCTGTGTGAACGCTGTACTCTCCCGTAAGCTTTGTATAGATCTCATCCGAGAGGAATGGCGCAAACGGAGCCATGAGTTTTGATACTCCAACAAGTACTTCGTATGTTGTTGAGTAAACGGCCTTCTTGTCGGCGGTCATCTCTGAGCCATAATAGCGGCGGCGAGCACGTCTTATATACCAGTTAGAAAGATCTTCACTTACAAATTCCGTAAGTGCCCTAACCGTCTTCATATGATCGTAAGCGTCCATATTATCTCTTACATCTCTTACGAGCTTATTGTATTTGGATATAATCCAGCGGTCGAGTTCCGGTCTTTCCTCATAAGGTACAAAGAGAGACTCAATACTATCTTTTCCAACCTTATCCTGATCGGCATAGAGGACAAAGAAATTATATACATTCTTGAATGTACCAAAGAATTTGCTAACTACATCCTTAAGACCTTCCTCGTCGAACTTTGTCGGAGTCCATGCCGGTGATACAGAAAGTAAATACCATCTTGTCGCATCGGCACCGTATTTATCAAAGAGTTCAAACGGATTTACGGTATTTCCTCTGGACTTACTCATCTTCTTTCCGTCTTTGTCCAGAATGAGGTCGTTAACAAGAACATTCTTATATGGTGCAGCACCCTTGATAAATGTGGAGATAGCCATCAGTGAATAGAACCAGCCTCTTGTCTGGTCGATTCCTTCGCAGATAAAGTCCGCCGGGAATAATTCTCCATTATCAACAGCTTCTTTGTTTTCAAACGGATAATGCCATTGAGCAAAAGGCATGGCGCCGGAATCAAACCAGCAGTCCATAACTTCCGTTATACGAGTCATTGGCTTTCCGCATTTTGGGCAAGTGATATGAACGTCATCTACATAAGGTCTATGTAGTTCAATGCTCTCATCTATATCCTCAATTGCTCGCTCCGCGAGTTCTGCCCTACTTCCAACGCAGTCTATTTCTCCGCAGTCGCATCGCCAGATTGGAATCGGAGTTCCCCAATAACGGGATCTTGAGATAGCCCAGTCCTTAACCTCTTCCAGCCAGTTTCCAAAACGCTTCTCGCCGACAAATTCAGGATACCAATTAACGGTATTGTTATTTGCTACGAGCTGATCCTTAAGAGCGCTCATCTTGATATACCAGCTCTTTCTTGCATAGTAAACAAGCGGCGTTCCGCAGCGCCAGCAATGCGGATAGTTATGCTCTATCTTCTGCTTTGCAAAGACCTTTTCTCCGAGCCATTTGATTATATCTACGTCCAGTCCTTCTTCCATTATGAAGCGGCCCTCCCAAGGAGTCGTTGTATATTTACCGCTTTCATCAACAGGCTGAAATACAGGAAGTCCATATTTTACTCCGCAGTTATAGTCGTCCTCACCAAAGGCAGGAGCAGTATGAACGATTCCGGTACCATCTTCAGTTGATACATAGTCCATGCATGTTACAAAGAAGGCTTTTACGTCATCGCCGAGAGATTCTCTTAAGAATGGCATGATTGGCTCATACTCCATATACTCAAGGTCTTTACCCTTCATCTCTTCTACGATTTCATAATTTCCTTCACCGAGAATCTTGTCCGCAAGACCCTTTGCGAGATAGAAATAATTACCCTCGTCGTCTCCCGTAAGCATCTTAACTTTTACGTAGTCGATATCGGCACCGACGGTGAGCGCAGTATTTGATGCAAGAGTCCATGCGGTCGTGGTCCATGCGAGGAAGTATTCGTTATCCGTTCCCTTTTTCTTGAACTTAACGGTTAGAGTTATAACCTTTACTTCTTTATATCCTTGCGCAACCTCGTGAGAAGCAAGTCCTGTTCCGCAGCGCGGGCAATAGGGAAGAATCTTGTGACCTTCGTAGATAAGTCCTTCGTCAAAGAACTTCTTAAGTATCCACCAGCCGGACTCAATATAATTGTTGTCAAGCGTAATATATGGATTATCAAGATCAACAAGATAAGCCATTCTCTCAGTCATTTCACGCCATTTGTCTGTATATGTAAATACGGATTCGCGGCATTTCTGGTTGAACTCTTTGATACCGTATTTTTCGATATCCTGCTTGCCGTTCATACCGAGCTGCTTTTCAACTTCAATTTCAACAGGAAGTCCGTGTGTATCCCATCCGGCCTTTCTGTTTACCTGATAGCCCTTCATGGTCCAATAGCGGCAGACGGAGTCTTTTAAGGTTCTTGCCATTACATGGTGAATTCCCGGCATTCCGTTAGCCGTCGGAGGTCCCTCATAGAATACCCATTTGGGCTGTCCCGCTCTCTCCTCCACGCATTTTTTTAGGAGGTCTTCCTCTTTCCACTTTGCTACCTGCTGGTTCTGGACCTCCGCTACAGGAAGGTCCGATAACTTTTCAAACATTGCTTTCTCCCTTTCAAACTACAATTCATTAATTGTGCATTTGGGTTTTTTCAAAAAACAAAAATCCCCAAAATTGACTTGGGGACGATTATTATTAACCGCGGTACCACCCCAGTTGCATACAGCCTGCATACACTTTCTCCGTCGTATAGTACATACTGTGCCTCTCTTTGGAATGTTGGACTCCGGAGTGATATTCGCCTGTCGCAGTCTCACCACCAATCTCTCAGCCTGGGATTGGCTCTCTGTAAGGATCTTACTCTGCCGCTACTTTGTCTCCTTCATAGCCCATATATATTTGGTCTAGCCAAAATAATTGTACCTTGCTAGTTTAACACATAAGCTAGGCATTATCAACGGTTTTATTAATGGCCTAAGGCCCTACTACTCCGATAATACCAAGGCTTCAAACTCATCAATGAGTTCTTCAAATATCTTCATCGCATCTTCAACGGGCTTTGGACTCGTCATATCAACTCCGGCGATTTTGAGTTCATCTACAGGATACATACTTCCGCCTGTTGAGAGGAATTTCTTATAGTCTTCTACTGCCTTCTCACCCTCAGAAAGAATTCTGCTTGAGATTGCAACAGCAGCTGAAAATCCCGTAGCATATTGATATACGTAGAACGGAGTATAGAAATGCGGAATTCTTGCCCATTCGTACTGGATCATATCATCATGAGTCATATCAGGACCAAAATACTTAGAATTGAGTTCGTCATATGTCTTGCATAGCCAATCTGCAGTGAGTGTTCCTCCACCCTCTACATATCTATGCGTCATTAACTCAAACTCCGCGAACATGGTCTGTCTAAATACAGTTGCTCTGAACGACTCAAGGAATCTATTAATCAGATAACGTCTCATGCCCTTATCGGTCTCTGTGTTAAGAAGATGCCTCAGAAGAAGGTTCTCGTTTACCGTAGAAGCAACCTCAGCAACAAAGATTGTATAGTCGCCATAAACAGGAGGTTGGCTCTTTCTCGTATAATACGAATGCATGGAGTGACCCATCTCGTGAACCAAGGTCTGGACGTCACTAAGCTTGCCATCATAATTCAGAAGAATAAACGGATCTGTGTCGTAGCATCCGGAGCTATATGCGCCGCTTCTCTTTCCTTTGTTCTCATAGACGTCAATCCATCTATTTTCTATACCCTGTCTAACTGTATTTGTATAGTCTTCTCCGAGAGGCTTTATGGCTTCAAACATTAGCTCTACGCCCTTCTCAAACGAAAATTCGTCGTCAGGAACATCAACAATCGGAACATAGACGTCATACATTTTTAGTTCATCTACGCCCAAGAGCTTTTTCTTGATAGCGAGATATCTATGAAGTAGTGGCAGGCTTTCGTTTATGGTCTTGATAAGATTGTCATATACCATTTCCGAAATATCGTTTGGATAAAGCTTGCCTTCGCGAGCGGATGAGAATCCTCTTATGCGCGACTTTATTACGTTTGATTTTACATTGCTGTCCATGAGAGACGCTATGGTGTTTATATGGTTTTTAAACGCCTCATACATGAGATTGAAGGCGTCCTCTCTTACGCGTCTATCCTTGGATTCAAGCATTGATGTATAGTTACCGTGGGTAAGTTCTACATCGTTTCCATTCTCGTCTTTAAGTGTTCCAAAAGATATGTCGGCGTTGTTCAGCATAGAGAATGCTCGGCCGGATGATCCCGTAACCTCAGAGAGCTCAGCAATGATTTTTTCTTCCTGCGCACTGAGTACGTGAGCTTTCATTCTAAGTTCGGTTTCAAGGGCAAACTCGTATAGACCAAGCTTCTCGTGGTTTTTGATGAATCCTCTAATCTTATCGGAATCCTCGCTAAGAAGCTCAGGCTTTATAAAACTCGTCGCTGCGGATGCCTGCGCCGAAAGTGAGATGATGCGCCCAAACATAGACTGATATTTACCTACGGAAGTATCTTCATCATTATGCATATGAGCATAGGAACCAAGCTTGCTTACTATTCTTTCAAGCTCATCTATGAGCGCCAATGCTTCATAAAGAGTATCGGCGCTCTCTGTTAGTCTTCCTTCATAGGTTTTTATCTTCTCAAGGAGTGGAGCTACTTTGTTATAGTCCTCCTCCCAGAGGCTATCGTCACTATAAATGGCTTCCAGATTCCATTTATAATTTTCGGGTATATCTTTTCTTTCTCTTAACTCTCTTGCCATAATATCCTCTTCTTATTCAGGAAGCTCTGTTCTTACAAGGTTGATTCTGTTCTGGCTATCGATTTCACTGATTTTTACGGAAACCGTATCGCCTATATTCATTACGTCTTCAACCTTCTCAACTCTATGCTTGGCCATCTTGGAAATGTGAAGAAGTCCTTCCCAGTCCTTCCCTCTTCCCGGGATGAGTTCAATGAACGCCCCTACGGACTGTCCTTTTGCATTTGTGAGAATTCTTGTAACTGTTCCCTCGTAAACTTCGCCTACCTCAGGAACCTTTGTGAGAAGAATAATCTCGTTCTTTGCAGCCTCTACGCCGTTGACATCGGAGCTATAGATTGTAACAAGACCATCGTCGTTGATGTCAATCTTGGCACCTGTTTCAGCAATGATGCGGTTAATTGTTTCTCCGCCCTTACCGATGACTATTCTGATCTTATCAGGATCTATCATCATGCTTTCGCTTCTTGGAGCGTATTTGCTAAGTTCTTTTCTCGGCTCGGCAATTTCTTCAAGCATGATATTCATGATATGCATACGGCCTTCCTTTGCCTGTGTGAGGGCCTGGTGAAGAATCTCTCTTGAGAGTCCATGAACCTTGATATCCATCTGAAGAGCTGTTACACCTACTTCTGTACCGGTTACCTTAAAGTCCATGTCGCCCAGGAAGTCTTCCATTCCCTGAATATCAGAGAGGACTACCATATCGCTTGTTCCGTCTTCGTTAACTCTCTCTATGAGACCCATTGCAATTCCGGAAACCGGACGCTTAATCGGAACACCTGCGTCCATAAGAGCAAGGCAGGATCCGCAAGTTGAAGCCATTGAGGATGAACCGTTGGAGCTCATAACCTCAGAGACAACTCTGATTGCATATGGGAATTCTTCCTCGCTTGGGAGTACCGGAAGAAGTGCACGCTCAGCAAGTGCACCGTGACCTATCTCACGACGGCTTGCTGATCTTGGAGCCTTTGCTTCACCCGTGCAGTATCCCGGGAAGTTATAGTGATGCATATAACGCTTTTCTGTCTGCTCAGTAATTCCGTCAATAGTCTGTGTCTCGGAAAGCGGAGCAATTGTACAAGCGGAAAGAACCTGTGTCTGTCCTCTCTTAAAGAGGCCTGTACCATGAACTCTCGGAAGAAGTCCTGTCTCACACCAAATAGGTCTGATTTCTGTAACCTTACGGTTGTCGGGACGGATGCCTTCGTCAAGAATCATCTTGCGTACGTTTTCTTTTTTGATTGTGTACATGATTCCGGAGATATCGCCGATATTGTCAGGATATTCTTCTGCAAAATGCTCTTGAACGTCCTTCTCAACAGCTTCCATATTGGCAAGTCTCTCCTGCTTTTCGACTGTGTGTATAGCATCAATCATCTTCTGCTCGCCATAAGCCTTAACTGCTTCTTCCATTCCTTCCGGAAGAACCTTTTCAGGAATTTCCTGCTTTGGCTTACCGATTCCAGAAACAACTTCCTCTATGAATTCAACGATTTTCTTTATTTCCTCGTGACCAAAGAGAATTGCATCAAGCATTTCCTCTTCAGGAACCTCAAGAGCACCTGCCTCTACCATCATGATTGCTTCCTTTGTTCCTGCAACTGTGAGGTTAATGTCAGACTTCTCTCTCTGCTCAAGTGTTGGGTTAATCACAAGGCGTCCATCTACTCTACCTACACGAACGGAACCTGTTGGTCCTTCCCAAGGAATGTCCGATGTAGCGAGAGCTACGGATGAACCTATCATAGCCATAATATCTGTCTCGCAGTCCAAATCGACCGAAAGAACTGTGGCAACAACTACGATGTCATTATGATATGCTTTTGGAAATAGCGGTCTAAGCGGTCTATCCATAAGTCTTGAACAAAGCGTAGCTTTTTCACTTGGACGACCTTCTCTCTTGATGAATCCGCCCGGGATCTTTCCCATGGCATACATCTTTTCTTCGTACTCGCAGGACAAAGGAAGAAAATCTACATCTCCTCGTGGCTCCTTGGATGCGCATGCTGTTACGTTAACAACGGATTCTCCGTATCTAACCATGCACTGACCATTAGCCTGTTCTGCCAGGTTTCCGATTTGCAATTCAAGGAGTCTTCCTCCAATTGCTGTCTTAAAAGTTCTGTAATCTGTAAATCTTGCCATTTTAATAAACAACTCCTTCCTGTTTATTCATACTCTCTTTTGGCAATAGCTTATTTAATAAAAGCGGGGCCATTGACCCCGCTAAAATTACTTTCTCAATCCTAAACGAGTGATAAGAGTTCTGTATCTTTCGATGTCCTTCTCTCTGAGATAGTTGAGAAGGTTCTTTCTCTTACCTACCATCTTCAGAAGACCACGTCTTGAATGATGGTCCTTCTTGTGAACCTTGAGGTGCTCATTCAGGTCATTGATTCTTGCTGTGAGTACTGCTACCTGTACTTCCGGGGAACCTGTGTCGCCGGCTTTGGTTTCATACTCTTTGATAATAGCTTCTTTCATTTCCTTTGTAATCATGATTTTTCCTTTCTCCTACGCCAATCCTGGCATTTCCGTATGCTCCTACCGAGTTTCCGCCGGAGCAGCGTAAAACCAAGTAGAAGTAAATCAACCGTGATACTATAACATATTATAGTAGGAACTGTCAATCTTCAGTATTATGGGTTTTTTAGTTATAGTATCTGAATACACCCTTAACAAGCCCCAGGATCTTGGCATCTTTTACTATTATTGGGCTCATTGTGTCATTCTCTGGCTGAAGCCTGATATGATCCGCCTCTTTATAGAAGGTCTTGACTGTTGCTTCGCTCTCAAAACCGTCAACCATAGCCACAACTATATCGCCATTTCTAGCGGTTTCTCTCTGCTCAACCAAAATAAGATCGCCATCAAAGATACCGGCATTTATCATGCTCTCGCCTCTAACCTTGAGCATAAAATTGGTTCCCTCTACATAGCGCGAAGGCATTGGGAATGTATCCTCTATGTTCTGCTCGGCCAAAATAGGAGTTCCTGCAGCGATATTTCCGATTACCGGAATCTCCACAGTGTTCTCAAATGAGACATTGCCTATATTGGAATCCTGCTTTCCGCCACCCTTTTCGGTTAAAACAAGGGCTCTTGGCTTTGCAGGGTCCTTTCTTATAAATCCTTGGGCTACGAGGCTTGCTATATCTTTATGAACCGTAGAGGTAGATTTGATATTAAGGGCCGAACCAATCTCTCTAACTGTTGGCGCATAGCCTTTTCTTCTGACCTCTGCCTGCATGAACTCGAGAATTCTTTGTTCTCTTGCTCTTGCTTTATCCTTTGCCTTTGACATATATATACTCCTTTCAAGATAGCTTATTGCTTATCCTTACGCCTGATGCGCTCCGCTCTACTTTCTTGGGCAAATTATACCATAAAGCGAACAAAAAGTAAACATAAGTTCTTATATTTTTCTTTCGTAATGCTCTCCTACCTTTTCAAAACCCATCTTGTTCAGATATTGTATATGATTTTCCGTTGGGCCGTCGTAAACAAGTTTGTTTACCCCCTCTGCCTTTAGCCTTCTTAAGAGGAACTGTCCTATGGAAAAATCCCTATACTCCGGAAAAGAATAATCAAGAATAAGCTTCATTATGCCTTCATCTTCTTTCCCAACAACTATTCCGGCGGGATTTCCGCCACATGTCACGATATATGTTCTGTTTACGTCAGCCAAGTTCTCCTTATCACTGATATCGATTCCGGGGAAACAGCTTTTTATATCTTCATACTGCCTCTTGAGAATATACTGAAGATACATGTCTCCCTTTTCTACCTTAAGGAGATCGTAATGATGCCCCGTATGGCGCATCTTCCAAAGAAATCTGATATTGATCAGAACCAAGCAGAAATTCATCACTGCGGTCGGATACGAGTGGATGATAAGCGCATAAATCATAAATATTACGCTTCCGATTGTATTGATTATTCTAAGCTTAAACACCGATGTCATAAGGAACGACACCAGTACCAAGAAAGAGCCCAAATATCCGACTAATTCAATTATTACTTGTTTATCCATGCCATCATAATACAGTTGTAAGTCTTGAATTGCAAGGATATAAACAAAACGCATTTCTTTGTGATATACTATGTATATAAACAAACTACTTTAATCAAAGCGAGGAGAAATTCGCGATGGATAAGTTATACATCGATTTCAACTGTGACCTTGGTGAGCTTGAGGACGGGGGTCTCTCCGACTCACGTATTCTCCCTTTTGTCACTTCCATAAACATAGCCTGCGGTTACCATGCGGGAAGCAAAGAAATCATGGAGCACACGGTCTCTTCTGCTCTTAAACTCGGCTGTAATATCGGAGCACATCCGGGATTTCCGGATAGAGAAAACTTTGGCCGAACCGAAATGACGCTTAGTCACGAGGAAATCAGAAAGATTGTAAGAGATCAGGTGATGGATTTAAAAACCATCTGTGACAAATACGGAGAATCGATAAAGCACGTAAAGCCGCACGGCGCACTTTATAATATGGCAGCAAAGGATTACGACATTTCACTTGCAGTATGCAAAGGCGTGCTGGATATTTATGATGCATGCGATGCCCCTATCATCTTTGGACTCTCAGGAAGCAAGACCAAGGAAGCCGCTGAAGCTCTTGGGTTAGCCTTTGCGGGTGAGGTATTTTCAGACAGAGGTTATATGTCGGACGGAAGCCTTGTTCCAAGAAGTCAGGAAGGCGCTCTCGTGCACGATGAAGATGAAATCATGAAAAGAGTAATCCGCATGGTTAAGGATAAAGAAGTTGTCGCGATAGATGGAAATGTCGTCCCTCTTCAGGCTGACACACTCTGCCTCCACGGTGACGGAGAACACGCTACAATTTTTGCAAAAAAAATAAGAGCCGCACTTGAGGATGCCGGAATATCCGTAGTTCCTATCGCAAAAGAGTAAAACAAAGAATAATAAGATGGAAAAATACAAATTAACCCTCGTGGATGCCGGAGACAGCGCTGTTTCCATTAGATTCCCCGAGGAAATCTCAGAACAAATAAATAGAGAAGTCATTTATTATCTTGATTGCATCAAATCCGAAATGGAAGAAGGAAAGCTTTCCGGAGTATTTGACGTTATTCCTTCTTATGCGGCAATACTTTTATGCTTTGATCCACTAGTCACAGATGGAGAAACGATAAAAAACGAAGTGGAAGAAATAATCCTAAACAATATTTCTAAAGAGCGCCTTTCTCATGATAAGAATATAATTGAGATTCCCGTTATGTACGGCGGCGAGTACGGCCCCGATCTTGAAAATGTTTCAAAACACAAGGGCTTATCGCAGGAAGAGATAATCCGCCTGCACTCAGAGCCACTCTATCCTGTTTATATGATTGGCTTTCTCGCAGGTTTCCCATACCTAGGCGGAATGAATCCTTCTATCGCAACCCCTAGGCTTGATACCCCGCGTCTTTCTGTTCCCGGAGGGAGTGTCGGAATCGCTGGCAATCAAACAGGAATCTACCCCATAGAATCCCCCGGTGGATGGCAGATAATCGGAAGGACTCCGCTTAAGCTTTATAATCCCGAGAGCAGTTCTCCCTTCCTTCTATCACCCGGGGACCATGTTAGGTTTATCCCTATAGATAGAGATGCTTTTGATTCATATTTCACAGGAAGCGATGCGCCATTTGATACTAAAGAAAAGCGAGCCTCTGAAGAATCACCCGTTGAAGTAGCCCCTCGTGAAGCCTCCATAAGAATAAGTTTTTCCGGACCCTTAACCACCATTCAGGATTTCGGAAGGCACGGTTATATGGATAAAGGGCTTTCCTCTTGTGGTGCAATGGACAGTCTTGAGCTTTCACGTCTAAATGTCATGCTTGGAAACGATCCAAAAGAAGCAGGCCTTGAAGCGACCTTTATCACTCCAAGAATAGAATTTCTAAAGGATACCGTTTTTGCAGTGTCCGGATTTGATCATCCCATCAAGGCAAAGACAGGAGATGTCTTTGAAAGCTTTACAATGCAAAAAGGAATCCGTACATATTTTGCATTCGCAGGTGGTATCGATGTTAAGCCTGTCCTAGGAAGTAAATCCACGGATATCAAAAATGGTATCGGCGGCCTTAATGGAAAAAAGCTTGCTTCAGGAGATGAACTCATTATTTCTGATGCCGCCCCTACGGACTTTTCCGATGTTAAGACGATTTCCGATTTAAGTATCAAGGTTTTTTCCGATGAATCCCCTATCACCTTATATATAACTTCGGGACCCCAGTATGGCGATATATCGGAAGATGGTATAAAAAGCTTTCTAAACAGCGAATACAAGGTCTCAGCGTCATCCGACAGGATGGGCATCCGTTTTGATGGACCCGCCCTCTCCTTTGCCGATGGTAAGGATGGAAACATAATTACTGACGGGCTCTCTCCTGGCGCTATTCAGATTACACCTTCAGGTCAGCCAATCCTGATGAATGTTGACGCTCAGACTACCGGCGGTTATTCCAAGCCATTTTACCTGGCTTCCATATCAAAACAAAAAGTCGCCCAGCTAAGACCGGGCGACAAAGTTAGATTTGTTCTTATAAAGACAGCCGATGCCGTCTCACTCTATAGAGAAGAATTCTCATCAATATTTTCCAAGTGATGAAGCGAGCGTTTCATCCGGATTCTCGCCAAAGGCTTTATCTCTTCCCGGAAGAACTGCGTTAAGAATAATACCTACGATTGAAGCTACAGCAAGTCCGGAGAGCTTAATTTCCATGGAACCAATCATGAAGCTTATTCCACCTGCTATTGTGGTGCTTCCTTCGTAAACACATCCCAAAGCAGTACTAAAGTTAATTCCTATAGCAAGACCAATTATTAGTGCAGCTATTATTACGTTTCTTGACTGCTGGAAGTCTGTTTTGTTCTCAACCATATTCCTGATTCCGATAGCAGAAATCATTCCATAAAGTATTATCGATACTCCACCGATTGTTGCAGCAGGCATTGCTTCTATAATGCCTGCAACCTTTGGGCAGAAGGAAAGAATTACCGCATAGATTGCAGCAAATCTTATAACTCTTGGATCATAGACCTTTGTGAGAGCAAGCACTCCGGTGTTTTCGCCGTATGTTGTATTGGCAGGAGCACCAAAGAGTGATGCTATGGCTGTTCCTATTCCGTCACCGATAAGTGTTCTGTGAAGACCCGGATCCTCAATAAAGTTTCTTCCTACTGTTCCACCAATTGCGCTGATATCTCCGATATGCTCCATCATTGTGGCAAAGGCGATTGGTACTATTGTTACGATTGCCGTAATGAGAAGGCTGGCATCTGCTCCTCCCGTGAGCACAGAAAGACCGGTTCTATCCCATGCTACAGGAAGCCCTATCCATGCAGCTTCTTTAACTATAGTAAAATCCACATTTCCTGTTACCGCAGCAAGTAAGTACGAAGCAATTACACCGAGAAGAATCGGAACAATCTTAATCATTCCCTTACCCCAGATGTTGCAGATGATTACTACAGCTATTGCAACAAGTGCTATCGGCCAGTTGGTTGCACAGTTGTTTAGTGCGGACGGCGCAAGTATAAGTCCTATTGAAATGATTATAGGTCCAGTAACAACCGGCGGGAAAAATCCCATTACCTTCTTTGATCCTACGGACTTACAAATTAGAGCGAGGACCAGATATACAAGCCCAGCGCATGCAACGCCTATGCAAGCATATGTCAGCGAAACCTCTTCGGTATAACCCATGGCAACACCTGCAGCCTTTACTGCAGCATATCCACCGAGGAATGCAAAGGAGGATCCCAAGAATACCGGAACCTTACCGTTTGTTACAAGATGCATAAACAGAGTCGCAAGTCCCGCAAACAGGAGTGTCGTTGATACGCTAAGCCCCGTGATAATCGGTACAAGAACTGTCGCACCAAACATCGCGAACAGGTGCTGAAGTCCAAGAATCAGCATCTTTGGTGTGCCTAGTGTCCTTGCATCATAGATGCCTTCGCCGTAGGTCTCGGCTGCTACATTTTTGTTTTCATTCTTCTCGCTCATTTTCTTCTCCTTTTTCTTCATATATATCAACTATTCAATTACATCATAGATATTTACGGTAAAGCCTTCATCGCATGGATCAACGCCTACCATTTCCGTATGTGAAGTCGGAACGTTCTTTCCCACGTAATCAGCCCTTATAGGGAGCTCCCTATGCCCTCTGTCAATCAATACCGCAAGCTGAATCGTGCCCGCACGCCCATGGTCGGATAGCGCATCAAATGCTGCCCTTGCCGTTCTCCCGGTATACAAAACGTCGTCCACAAGAACGACATCCTTGCCATTTATGTCGCAAGGCATATCTGTTTTTATGGTATCTTTTTCCATTTCGTCTTGGTTGTTTCTGTCGTCGCGGTGCTCACTGATATCCAAAACTCCGCATGGCACGTCCACACCTTCAAAGACATATAAAAAAGCACCCAACTGCCGAGCTATGGGAACACCGCCATTGGCAATTCCCATAAGAACAACGTTCTCAACCCCGTCGTTCTTCTCTGCAATCTGATGTGCTATTCTTTTAAGCGCTCTTATTACTTC
>Ga0256404_1006581_pt1 | contig 19104 bp, 26 predicted proteins | sample RumenRJG_01DNA_FD_185990 | JGI IMG/M metagenome (GOLD analysis project Ga0256404, IMG submission 185990) | Bovine rumen microbial communities from Lethbridge, Alberta, Canada - RJG_01 | ecosystem: Host-associated > Mammals > Digestive system > Stomach > Rumen | place: Canada: Alberta | collected...
CAAGAGCGTCGTTTAAGCCGTCACGACTGGCAGGAATACTACGACCTATAAGCCAATCATTTAAGTCCACCTTATTAACAATACCTTTTTGAACTGTTCCCAAAGGTAAGTGTTCATAATTCATCACGCTATCAATTTTCGAGATGTTATGATAGGCTTCGTCAAAAGTAAGCTCGGCGACCTCAACATCGTGGTGCATTAGTGTGTATCTTAAATCCATATAAAGCCCTCCTTTCTCTCGTGTTCTATATTTCATAATCATAATATCATACCCCAAAATAAAAGTCAAGCAATCGCAATCTGATTTTGTCACGGTGACAAAATCACCGAGCGTTGTTCTTCGGAGTTGTTTTGGATATGGTCGTTCCGCAAGAGTTTTAGCGGCAACGGCAGCAAGCGGCATGGAAGTGAACTGAGCAAAATTTCACAGACCATAGAGCAGGACAGCGAAGAAATCATACAGGCGGACAGAAAAAAGCAACGCATCGGCTTTGTTTTCGAGCACAAGCGAGCTAAAAGGCTTTCCGAGAAAAAGGTCGCCGTCCTCACACAACAGCGAGAAAATCAAGCACAGCTTGTAGCTGCTAATCTCCTTGTCCGAGTACCCGCCGTTCACCAGACCGACAGCAAAGTTAGCAAGATTGTCCTTGAAGCTCATAAAACACTCTCTCCTTACAACCACAAGATATAGATATTAAATTTAAAACTATCTATCCTACATAACACAAGATATAGTGTAAAGCAATATTACTTTTTCTTCGGATAGATAAAGAACATAGTGGGTTTACTATATGATGCGAAATATATTTCATAACCCCACGATTTTTTTAAATTACGCAAAATCCGCACTTTCTGTCACCAAAACCCTTGACAAACGTGATAGTATGTGCTATCATAAGAGTCAAGGAAAGCGTCGTTAGTAGGACGACGTAATTTTAAGAACAATCTAATGCTTGGAGAAACGGTATTCGCAGTACCGTTTCTCTTTTTTTGTCGCCGTTTCCTTTTAATCGTACCTGTCACAAAGGCGGTCACAAAGTATCTGTTGTGTGTATAGTCGCCTTTTTGTGTCTTTCGCAGACACTTGCGAAGCAGACCGAGCTTGCAGAGAATATCCACAACATCGACAGCTCTTTTTTCAGACACGCAGAGAGCTACGGAAATGCCCTTGTACGACTTAAAGAAAGTATTGGTGTAGTTTTCCCTATACATAGCAAAAAGGGCATACAGGCGCAGTACAGTCGCCTTCAAGCGATTGCTCAAATTTGCTGTCAGTATTCTTGAAATTGCCTGTGTGGAAATGTAGGTGTAGCTGCCTGTCTGTTTGGTGATAGTATATGTGTACGTTCCGTATGTCCTGTTTGCTCGGATAGTCTTGTCACGCTCGATAATGCCCTCGGCAACCAGAGTGTCACAGGCGAGCTGCACGCTCCTTACCTTGATGCCGCCGCAGCGCTCCGCAATTTTCGACTGTCTCACCTTAAAAGTGTTCTTGCGTTTTACGTTGCGTAGGTCATACAGGTACAGAGCCACCGTGAAAGCAGCTCCTTTGAGTTTGTTGTTCTTGATTATATCATTCGGAACACGAATGTAGTTGGAGTTCATTCTTATTCTCCTTTAATTATAATGTACGATTCTCCCCTTGGAGCAATAAATCCTCTTGTGATAAGCTTTCGTAGACCTATTGGTTTTATGTCGAGTGCATTTATATTCACGTTGTGATTGTTATAGTAACGCACCATGAGATATGCTTGCAGTAGTTCGGGTTCTATTGCATCATACAGTTCCTTTGATAGTGTCATATAATTCTTGGTGATATGTTCAAATCTTTTTAGATGGTATTGAGTATAACCTCTTTTGGTTTTAGATATTTTGGCGATTATACCTGTATCATTTAATTCTCCGAAATGTTTCCTTGTAGCATCTGTTGAGAGCCTGCATAATCTTGCTAAATGTTTTGGGGAATATATGACGGAAAACATACTGTGACAGTTTGTTTGTTCGACTGTGACATTATAGTTGTAAAGAGCCACTGCAATCGCAAAGGCATGGTTTGATAGTTTTCTCTCCAACAAATAGTTCGGTATTATTATTTCATTATATACCATTGTTTGTGTTCCCCCTGTTTGTAGCCATAGTCATTTTTTTCCTTTCAAATAAAGTCTCAAAACTACGATTTGTAAACCATAACTTCACCATATCATACCCTGTTTCATTCATCAGTTACGTTCATCACTTTGCGAAAAAAAACTGTAAAAGTGGAAAAATGACCCCAAAATTTGATGCCAAAATGGAATTTGGACAAAAAAAGAAGCCGTAAATGCGTCATTTTGACGTATCTACGACTTTTTTTGTTGGCTGGGGTAGAAGGATTCGAACCTTCGGAATGACGGAGTCAGAGTCCGTTGCCTTACCACTTGGCGATACCCCAATAGGATGATTTGTTGGCTGGGATAGATGGATTCGAACCATCGAAATGACGGAGTCAAAGTCCGTTGCCTTACCTCTTGGCTATATCCCAAAACACGGGTATCACAGCTTACGGAACCGGTCCGTCTGAACCCTCTATCAGACAGCTTAATCATTATATCACACCACGAGCCTGATTTCAAGCATATTGCATTTTGTTTACAATTTATTTACACTCCTCCCGGAAATGAGAAAACAGCCATGCAATTAACTGCACAGCTGCTTTCACGTGGTGAGAAATAAAGAATATGGAGAAGAAGATGGCTATTTCATTCTGCCGCCGCCAAACTGTTGAGCGCCATTTCCGCCGCCTGTTATAGTTGCGGTGACCTCAACAGTCTTTGTGCTGCTGCCTGCGGCAAGGGTATAGGTCTCACCCTGTTTGATCTGTGGGGATGTGAAAACTACCCCCTGCCAGGTCTTGGGATCTTTAACTGTAAACAGAGATTTTCCGTCCTTGTCCTTTATGGTAAGCTCGGTGTCCTTTGAAACAACAGAGTCAAAGTCCACAAGCACACTGCACTGAGTGGAGGTGTCGGAAAAGTTCTGCTCCATGCCTGTTGCTCCAAGAGCAATAAGACTGCCTCCTGTAACGGTGGCTTTACCGTTGTAGTCAAGCGCTCCGTTGCCGCTGTTGGTTGGTCCGTAAACTACGGTCGTACCGCCCTCAACGTAAAGATCGCCGTTGGAATCAAGCCCGTCACCGTTTGAATTCACGGTCAGCTCTCCGCCTGTGATCTTTAGATAAACACCTTCCTGAGCTGCAAATTCATTCCTGCCGGAGCGTTCATTGGATCCGGTGTCGCTGCCGCCTGCACAGTTTATTCCGTCATCGCTTGCGGTGACATCTATTTTTCCGCCGCTAATGGTTGTGGTCAAGCCCTCAATACCCTCGTAAGACTTGGATATGGTCAGCTCTCCGCCGGATATGGTAAGGTCCTTATCGGCATGGATACCGTCATCGCCGGATGAGATCGTGAACTTGCCCCCGGTAATATTTACTTTAGAATTGCTATGTATGCTGTCGTCGGCAGAGTCGATCTTAAAGGTACCCCCTGTTATCTCCAGGTCGCCGCCTGCCTTGAAGGCTTTAGCAGAGACCGATGTACTGCTGTCTGAAGATTTTTCGGGATCAGCGTTGGCTGTATTTTCCACCACGGCTGATACGTTTTGTGCATCTGCCGGGACAGGTTCTTTTTGCATCTGCTGTCCGTTTCCGCCGTCAGGAGACTGCTGGCCGCCGGGCATCTGTGGAGGAGTCTCTCCATCGGGCATCTGTCCACGGTTTTCCCCGTCGGGCATTTGACCCGACTGCTCGCCTTGCATACCCTGCTTCATTCTGCCGCCGCGCATTCCTCCTCCGCCGCCGTTCATATTCTTCTGCCAGTTTTCGTTAGGCTTTCCGTCCTGTTTTGTGGAAGAATTCACGCTTCCGCCGCCGGTGGTAACGTCAAATGTTCCCTCGTCCACTTTAAGGACTGTTTCCGCCTCAAAGGCATCGTTATTTGAAACTATCTTAAAGCTGCCTCCGGACACGGCGATATATCCCTTTGAGGCATCTTCCGTATTATCTGCTTTTACACCGTTGGTCCCTGCGGATATATCAAATTCTCCGCCGGTTATCTTAACGCTGTCCTTCCCGGAGATCCCGGTGTTTTTGCTTGTGACTGTAAGCTTTCCGCCGGTTATTACAAGATCGTCCTTGGAAACTATGCCGTGTTTATAGTTGGCGGAGATCGTCAAGGAACCTGAACCGTTTATTGTAAGGTCATCCTTTGAAAAGATGCAGGCATCAACATTCTCCTCGTCACCGCTCAGCTTGTATTCACCGGCATCAGAAAGCTTGTTCTCGCTTTTCTCATCCAGCGTGATGCTGACCTTATCAGCCTGCATCACGGTAAGGGGCGAACCTGTGGAACTTGTGATATCTGCGCCTTTTAGTATCAGCCTTACAATGTCGTTTTTATCTGCCTTTACCACCACACGTCCGTCGGTGAGATTACCGGAAAGAATATATGTACCCGCCTTTGAAATTGTCAGCTTTCCATCTTCCCAGTCTGCGCCCTGTCCGTTTACCTCTGCGGTGGTTTCGTTAAAAGCTATCTTACAGGCAGACGACTCGTCGTAACCCACCTCGTAATCTGCTGCGTCCACTGTGACGCTGACGTCAGACGCTACGATGGATGAGCCTGTTTTATCATTCTCTTTGGAATCGGTTTTGTTTTCCGTGCAAGCGGCAAAAGTGCTAATTGCAATAATAAGTGCCGCTGTTAAAGCCATGATCTTCTTTTTCATAATTTCTCAACCTCTGATATTCTCGTTTTAGTCTGCTGTGGCTCCTCTTGTCCTTATCCGGTAAAGTGTAACTATTATAGCTGTTTTTATAGCTTGTATCTTTCTTTTCATGGCAAGAGTGCTCCTTTCTTTTGCACAGATACGCTGTCAAAGCTGCTCTGTTTCATTAGATATGTTTCTTGAGCAGATGACCTCCAGATTACCGTTTCTTACACGTATCTCATCAAGCATTTCCTTTTCTTTTGTTTTGTCTTTTAATTTTATTGTATATTTAAGCTTGTACAGGCTTCCCATGTTAACAGTCTTGACCTGTGTAAGCTCGTTTTGCGTGGTGTAATTATCAAATATGTCATCAAAGACCGAGGCATAGTCAAGGCTTTCGGGGATCAGGATCGTAAGCTCTTTTTCAGCGCCGGCTGATCCGCTGTCCGGAATAAGTGTATACACTACGTTCAGTGCACAAACAACGATAACTGCCAGGGAAGCAAGTATAAGATGCATCGTTCCCGTTGCAAGTCCGGCAGCCATTGCAAGGAATATAGAGCATATATCCTTTGCGTTTCCCGGAACGGATCTGAATCGTACAAGGCTGAAAGCTCCCATTACCGCAACACCTGTTCCAACGTTTCCGTTTACAAGCATTATCACTATCTGCACTATAAAGGGCAGAACGCTCAGGGTCATCAAAAAGCCTTTGGATTTTTTGTTTCTGAAATTAAACGAGGCTGCTATTATCGCCCCGAGGATTATAGAGACCAGCGAACTCAGAAGCAAGGTCCCGTTTGTTACAGTCGTAAAATCAGCAGTTGTAAGATCAAGCACAATAAACACTCTCCTTTTCCATATTCTTATTTGTCATTTCTTTCTGATAAGCTGCACCGTATTTTGAAAAAGACGTGGGATATATATCCAGCTTATCAAGTATTCTCACCAGCCACATGGGCATCGCACCCGCTATTTTTATTTCCATTATCCTTTCGCCCTTATTAAGCAGTTCGCTTCCCCACACTCCCCTTGAAAGGTCAAGGGCTTTTTCACGGTATATCACATTTGAGTCAAATGTGATCCTCACCTCAGGATCGTCGTATGCATAAAGGGCTATCCTGTCATAGCTCAGATACATTGCCGGTGCAAGTCCCTCATAGAGGGAAAAGCAATAGGCAAGCTCTTTTTCTATCTGTGGGTTTTTCATCGGAAGGATCCTTTCTGAGGAAAAAGCATCTGACTGCTCCAGGGACATATCCACCCTTCTTTTGTAGACCACACCATCATACTTCTTTTTCAGCTCCACAAAAACTGTGGAACCCTTTGAAGGTGTGCCGTAGCTTCTCACTCTGACCTTTTCCTTGTATAGGGGTTTCTCCAAGGATCTTCTTACCAGCTTATGGTCGGGGGTATCATAGTATATATTGCAGATCGTGGTCTTTCCGTATTGATCCACTTTTGCATACCCGCTGAGTTCCTTTATCATTTTTCTGTATGTCTGCTCATCCAGCAGGTATTTTTGTTCGGTACGTTTAAATGTCTCTCTATATTCTCCCATATTACTCATCCCTTTCTGTTTCTTGCTATGGTTTAAGTATAACCGTGTAACCTTAAACGTACCTAAAGTTAATGTGCAATTTATGTGAAAATATAAAAAAGGCGTATCTTCGGACTTTTACCCGGATACGCCTTTGATTGAAAGCAATATTTTACACTTAAAAACCGCTGTATGGTCTAAACTGATCTAAAAACTGCGGTAAAGGTAACTGTGTTTCCTTCCGCCTTACAGGTGATCTTGCCTTTATGTGCATTCATCACCGCACGTGCTATGGAAAGACCTATACCGTATCCCCCGGGACCGGAGCCATCACGTGAGCGTGAAGAATCGTCCCTGTAAAACCGGTCAAACAGTTTTTCCGTGTCCTTTGGCGGGTCGCTGCATTTGTTTGAAACACTTAGGTGTGCGTGTCTTCCGCTTGATGATTTTTTGAAAGAAACGGTTATATCCGAACCGTCATCAGCATATTTGACCGCATTTTCCACAAGTATCCCCACAAGCTGGCTCACAGCGGATCTGTCCCCGCTTATGATGACCCCATCGGCAATATCTGTGCTGATATTTTTGCCGTTGGTCTTTGCAAGGGCTTCAAAGCTCTGTACCGCATCGCTTACCGTTTGCGAAGCGTCAAACTCTGTGAACACCAGCTTTACGTCGTCCTCCTCCATTTTGGAGAGCCGCAGAAGTTCCTTCACAAGCCCGTCAAGGCGAGTTACCTGATTCTTTATGCTTTTTGTCCACTCGCTTTCCTCTGAGGTCATCTCTATGACCTCGGTATTGGCTGAAATAATGGCAAGAGGGGTCTTTATCTCGTGTCCTGCATCGGTTATGAACCGGCGCTGCTTTTCAAAGCTTTCCACCGCCGGTCTTACAGCACGCTTTGAGAAGATGATGACCAAAAGACAGGTCAGCAGGTACCCTGCCGCTGCAACAACGGCAGATATCAAAAGAAATCTCTTTTTGTTCTCGCTGCCCGATCTTGCATCGAGAAATATCACCATTTTCCCTTTGTCGGTATTGTTCACGCTGTATTTATAAATGTCTATGCTGCCTTTTTCGTCTCCGCTTTCAAGCGCCTGAGCAGCGTACTCCACCGCACGCTGAGAGTCGACCGCAGCGATATGGCCTGTGTTCACTCCGGACACATTGCCGTTTGAGGAATAGTAAACGATGAAATATCTTGTCTGATATTTTGTTTCCTCGTTGAAGTTCCTGTCGTTCATCCGGTTCTGATCGCCGGACATTTTCTTATCCGGCTTGAAGCCGTCATCACGCCTTGGAAAATCAGGTATCATACCGTCGTTCTCCACAAGCATATTCATTACCTTATCGTAGTCTGAATCTATCGAGCGGATGTTGAAGATGTTGATGCCGCCTATTATCAGCAGCTCAACAATAAAAAGAGAGACCGCAACGATAGCCACGAACTTTTGCTGAAGCCGTTTTATCATTTTCCCTCACTCCTCATCTCCATGCTCAAATACTAATTCTGTTTCTGCACAAGGGTATACCCTACCCCTCTGGACGCCTTTATCTCCACATCAGCCCCAACGCTTGCAAGTTTTTTGCGAAGATAGGATATAAACACCCAAACCACATTTATTTCCGCATCGCTGTCATAGCCCCAGATCCTTTCCATAAACCGCTCGGTGGAGATAAGCATATTTTTATTGCTCATCATCATCTCAAGCATCTGGAACTCTTTATTGCCAAGCTTTTGTGTTCCGTCAGGGCCTTTAAGATCAAATGTCTCACGGCTGAGAGTTATGTTCCCAAAGCTCAGATCATTTGGTGAAAACTCGCTTTTGCGCCTTGTCATCGCTCTTATCCTTGCAAGCAGCTCGCCCATTGCAAAGGGTTTTGTAAGGTAGTCATCCGCACCGCTGTCAAGACCTGTAATCCTGTCGCTTACCTGAGACTTGGCTGTTAGAAGCAGCACAGGGGTGTTTATCCCCTTTTCACGCAGCCTTTTGAGCACCTCTATACCATCCATTTTGGGCATCATTATGTCAAGTATTATCCCGTCGTAATTCTCGCTTATCCCGTAGCTGAAAGCATCTGCACCGTCATAAACGGCGTCTACGGAATAATTGCTGTGTTTTAAGACCGCCACAAGAGCGTTGGAAAGCTCCTTTTCATCTTCTGCAAGCAAAAGTCTCAACATTCTCACTCCTTGTCCATTTTTGTTTATAATAGCACATCAACTTAAATATTACCTTAAAGTATAACATAATCAAGATATTTTTGCAAGAAAAAAGCACCGCTGAAGCCTTTTTTTAAAATGAAATGGAAAGTGAGAAATCGAGAGAAACGGAGAAAAACAGAGAGATTTCAAGAGAAATAGGGATATAAATTAAAAATTCGCCTGTTTAGCCCTTGACTTTTATTTTAACATTTTGTATAATGGACAATGTTGCGAGTCCGCAGAATATTTTTATATGCCATGCGGAAACTGACTAACCAAAATTGAACGGAGGAAATCATATGTCAACTTATATGCCAAAGGCTGCAGATATCAGCCGCACATGGTATATCCTGGACGCAGAAGGTCAGTCCCTGGGTAGAGTTGCTGCCAAGGCTGCTCACATTCTCAGAGGCAAGCATAAGCCAACTTTCGCACCACATGCTGACTGCGGCGACCATGTTATCATCATCAACACAGACAAGGCTGTTCTTACGGGAAATAAACTGGAGGACAAGTATTACAGATGGCACACCGGCTGGATCGGCGGCCTCAAGGAAATCAAGTACTCCAAGCTCATGGCTGAGCAGTCTGACAGAGCTATGACAATAGCTGTTACCGGTATGCTGCCTCATAATTCTCTGGGCAGAGCTTGCGCTAAAAGACTTAGAGTTTACAAGGGTGCAGAGCACAACAACGCTGCTCAGAAGCCAGTAAAATACGAACTGTAATTGAAAGGAGCAATATAGATGTACGAATCAAAGAAACCATATTTTTATGGTACCGGAAGAAGAAAGCATTCTGTTGCCCGTGTTCGTGTTTACGAGGGTACAGGCAAGGTCACAATAAACGGAAGAGATATTGACGATTATTTCGGACTTGAGACACTCAAGCTGATCGTTCGTCAGCCATTCGGAGTTACAAATACAATTGACAAGTACGACATTGTCTGCACAGTTGCAGGCGGCGGAGTTACAGGTCAGGCAGGTGCTATCAGACATGGTCTTTCAAGAGCACTGCTCCAGGCAAGCGACGATTACCGTCCTCTCCTCAAGAAGGAAGGCTTCCTTACAAGAGACCCAAGAATGAAGGAGAGAAAGAAGTACGGCTTGAAAGCTGCTCGTCGTGCTCCTCAGTTCTCAAAGAGATAATCAGCCTAAATTCAATAATACAAAAGCCGTTCGATATGAGCGGCTTTATTATTTTGCAGCCTTGACAAAACACGTATAATCGGTTATAATACAAATAGAAGCACTATAAGTGTCTAACGAGAGGTTGGCTCGATAAAAATCCGATACTGATGCTGTACGAATGGGACAGAGGGTTGGCGGACAACGGAAAAATCCGATACTAATGCAGTACGAATGGGACTGACAGTTGGCGGACAACGGAAAAACCAATCATTAAAGGGAAATGATCTACACTGCGGTGTAGCATTTCCCTTTTAAATTTAACACAGAATAACCGCTGAGAGAACACACTCTCAGCGGTTATTTTTATACCTATATCTTATTGATAGCCTCCAACAGCTCCTGCACATTAACGTGCGTATAAACTCTTTCGGTTAGCGACATAGCACCAGATTTTCTTTATGGCAAAAGTCAAATAGGACTCAAACTATGTTCATAAGGATGAATTCAATGATAGGATGTCGAAAAAGCTTGCAAATGGTTCTTTATCAAAGCAGCGAAGAAAGTATACTTTTTGCATAGTTATATCAGACCAAAAAACAGCTACTACACCCGACATCACAATGCACTTATATCCAAGAATATCAAATGGGAACGGACACGGTAGAGACACATCGATGCCTTTGCCAATATTCAATATCTCGTTTATTACAGATTCTATCTCCATACTTGCACTAAACGGATCACTGCAGCAATTATTCTTATACTCAAAGATCTCGCCGAGATCGGTCACAAAAGCCGGTGTAAATATTAGCTTACTCTCCATTATATCTATACCTCTCTCTAAACTTTTGCAGCGTTGCTAAACCATCAATATGGATCCCGTCTGCCAGTTGCTGCTGTGCAATCAGAAGCTTTATCATCGCCTCAGTAGAAACGATAGACCTTTCATAAGTCGCATTACTCATTATAACCATATCCTCTCTACCATTCTTGGTTATAAATATCGGTAGCTTTGTCTGATGACACAAATCGGATATCGCAGATGTATTTCTTAGATCCTTTATCGGTATTATATATGGCATAAAATCACCCTTTGCATATTATTATGTCATTATTATAGCATAATTAAGTACACGTGTCAACATTTTTGCAAAAGTCGTTTCAGCAAGTGTGGTAAATATTACCATTTAACAAATTAAAACTTTGTACACTTTTACTATTGAAAAATAGAAATCGATGTGATATCATTTATACAGAATCAAAACCTTGATTAAATCTTACGAATAGAATACTGCAAAACGCTTAAACATACAAAACAGGAGGGTGAAACACTATGACAAAGAAGATAATCAGCGCATTACTGGCATTCACAATGCTGTTTTATGACCGCTTGCGGAAATAGTTCACAAGCCGACATAAGCAAGGCAGATACCACAACAACATCGATCAAGACAACAAACAGCGATAAAGATGATAGTTCCGATGTTGAGAAAACCGCCACAACGACTACAACACCACAAAAAAGCATCTACCACATCGGATATATCATCTAAAACCGATGCGAAATACTCGAAAACAACCAAGGCAACAACTATCACAACATCGCAAACTACGACTACCACAAAGCAGCAAACTGCGACAACAACTCAGGCTACATACACATACAAACCTTGCAGGCAACGAAAGCAACTACCAAATCTACCACAAAAGCTACATCAAAAGCAACATCGGCTACGATGGCAACACAGCTGTCAGCTAAAAAATCGGTACTTGATCTTGCTTATGAGGCTATGGTAAAGTGTAACCCTACACAAGCTCATATCGACCTTATAGTTAAGGATCTCAATAACTACGTTACAAGTAAGGGATTCTGCGCTAAGACCATTCTGTATAAAGACTTTTATCCGTTCGTAGATAAAAACAATAAGCCAACATTTGATTATAATGTAGGTGTCGCCTTTGGAAACTGTGGTTTCTACGAAGGCTGGGAACAGGATTTTGCCGCTTCAAGATACTACGAAGGAAAAAAGACACTCGAACAAGCGAGAGAGTACTACAAAAAGCAGCTTAAAGAGCATTGTGACTTTCAGATAAATCGGATTAACGATTTGTACAAAGAAGAGAAAAAGAATGGCTCTCAAGCTGATACAATTTATTATTGCGTAATGATCTATAAGGACTATACATCAGCTATGCAAAGACTAGATCTCCACAAGAAATACACTTCATTCAAAGCATATGTAATGACAATTGGATACTGTACTTGGCCTTTAAGTTGGGGACCTTTTAAACCGCCCATCTAATCTTGCATATTTATCGACTAACTCAAACGATTTTACGAGGTGATATTATGAATACTATGTACAGAGTTGACTTTACTATGAAAAACAAGTCCCGCTATACCAAAACTATCGAAGCACTTGACAAGGCGTTTGACTGCGAGAATACCGGCTTTGAAAAGGACATTTACGGCAAGACCGTGTCATTCGGCACAAACAGTGATGAAAGCGCAAAGAAACTCAAAGCAGCTGCTTATGCGTTTCTTGACGAGCTTATATACCCTTGCTTTCTGAGCGTTATATGGACAGACTCAAAGCATTTTGAATCTCATGATATTCAGAACAGACATTCAGGCCCCGCAGTTGATAAGGACGGCGCTCTGACTAAGGTCACTTTCATACTCAGTAAGCTTGTTGATCTTGAAGAGTTTACCGAATATCTCAAAAGATGTTTTAACGGTATACTAGCTTTCAGCCACGTAAGTGGAAACATGGTCGAATTCACAGCTTATTCCCCGAGTTGTTCTGTAAGGCTGTATGATATAGCACTCGACGTTCTCGAAGGAAATATCCCTTCCTGCTTTGCAGGTGCATATTGGGTCGATTTTGAGCATAACGATTACGAGGATTGCCTGAAAAATATGACCATATCTGCGCTGAGATCGGGTATCGGTGATGAAGAAATGCAGAGATTTACCGTAAGGCTACCCGACGACATCGTTATGACTGCATCGTTCACTGCCAATTTCAGCGAGAAATATCTAGACATGACCTATAAGCTCGATAGTATATTCAAGCATCTGGGAATTGACTACAAATATGAAGAGACTGCCGAAAACACAATAGAGTACATATCCGAGGATAAGCACGATTATTTCAAGATGTACAGGGCTATGCAGATGGCAACCGAAAATGAAAAAATACCGTGCCTGACAAGAGCCGTACTGTCAATATGCGGCGACGGCATCGACAAAAAGGAGAACTTTGTGAAAAAGCCAAGAGATATTTCAAACCACAATATTTGTCTCAAGACAGAAGTAGCAATCGAGTGCGCAGCAGCGGTCACCGGATTCATTTTCCGCAACTACGACCTCAAGCATATTCCCTACCCTAAGGACATCAAAGAGATATACGAGCGCAACAGCGATTACACCCAGAGCCTTTTGCCTTTCAAGACCGATAAGGAGCTTGACCGCATACTTGAACAGATCAAAGCAGACAACGAGTATGTCAAAGCACATACTCCCATGCCGCACAAGTGAGGAGACTAACAATGTCAACTAACAATAAGCTTGTGTTCAAAATGGTTTTTACATTAAAGGATAATGCTGATCCTGTTAAGTTCGCTGAAATCATAGATGAAATGCTTGCTTGTTATAAGACCTACTGCTCAAAGGAAATACACGGGAATATCGTTGAATTTAGTTCATCAGTTTCAAAACACTATGGTGGTATGTGGGGAACACTTTTAAATGCACTTAAAAGTAAGCTACTGCGGTATATAAACGGTCTTGATTGGATCGAAATTGATGCCAATGGAGAGGTGGAAATTGAAGATGTATTAAGTCAGTTTTTAGAGGATCACAAAAATGAGCGATGATAAAAAGAAAAATGTAAAACGGTATATACGAGCAATACATTTTGATCTTGACACACACGCTTTAAAAAAACAATATCCTACGGATAATTGGCACAAAGCATACAAGAACTTGCGGAGGAAAACAAACAATGAGATACTACTGCGGATCTGATCTTATGGCACAAGAAAAAGAAGAGGCGGAAGAGATATACCTTGTCAACAAAATAATTGCCAACGCTGTGATACACGGCGGGGATATCGGAGGATCTTACGAATCAAACAAAGACGGTCTTTATGCAGCAATAAACGCATGGCTGAAAGCCAGAGGATACGACAGGAAATATCATATTATAGACGGCACTTATCGGATGCGACTGGAGAAAAGCACGGATAACGATAAATCGCATGCTTTATACTTCGGACCGCAGATAGTATTGTTATGGGAACAAAACGGGGATCTGATCTTATAAGTATTATTGGAGGCAGTAATAATGAATAATAAACCTCTTTTCAAAATGGTTATCACCTTAAACGGTAAAGTCGATCCGGCAAGGTTTGCACACACTATCGAAAAAATGCTTGCGTGCTATAATACCTATGGAGAAAAAGAAATTGACGACAATACAATCGAATTCGGTTTTTCTAATCCAAAATATTTTGGTGGTATGATGGGCGTTATAATGGATGTTTACGAAAGTAGATTAAGAGCCTATATCAGCGAATTTATATGGGTGGATTGCAGTGATAATACATATGAAGATATTTTGGAAGAACTTGCAAAGGAAGATTAAAAGGCGGAGAATAAAATGGAACATCACCCTTATATTACACTCAGTGACGATACCGAGATAACCTACTCGGACATAAAGACCGATGAGCACGGAAACGAATATGTGACTGTGTACTTTGAAACGCCCGTGCAAAGCGGCTTTCATAGTATGTATATCGATGCGGAAGATAATCCTGTAAAGCTGTGATAATCACAAAAGGAGGAACGGTCATGAGCATATGCAAGAATAAAATCGAAAAATACCTTATCCCCGATGATATCAAAGCGCTTATAACCGAAGAGTTCGGCAAGGAGTTCACCGGACAGCTGTTCACTGTATTCGGCAAAGATGCAGATGACATCACATCAGCATGGTTTGAGCAGATTGGTATGTATTGTGAAGGCACAAGAGGCTAGTGTACTGCTCTTGAAAAAGCCGCAGATATCATAGGCTGCCGTGAGCTGTTTGAATACTATAAAGCATTGCCGTGGTATGACAGCGATGAGTTTGACGGTCAGCTGTACACGATCATCAAAGGCTATCATCTTTTCGATTAATGCTTAGCGAACAAGGAGGAATAGATATGAATAACAACACAAAATTCCAATGGATAGATAACGATACAGATGTTTCCGAGATACTGAAAAAATGCCCGAAAGGTCTTTTGAAGACGATCGAGGAAATGGAGCAAGCCGACTTAGCAGGTGATTTCTTTTTGTTTGACAATGTTTCTGATAGTTTTGACGTATCCACAAAAATAATGTTGCAAAACGGAGTCATAACCGAAGAAGAACGAAAAGTCTTATTATTCAAGTACAATTGTCCGGTTTAATAACAACCAAGCGAGGTAATCGTATGTAAATCGTTGAAGATAAGGACAAAGACGTTCGTAGTAAGTTTCATATGCATAACAATAAGGGGGCGTTTGTATGGCTGGGACTGCAACAGATATACTATTCAAAGTGTCGTTCAAGCTTAAAGACGGTCTTGACTGTTTGAAGTTTGCAGATACAGTCGATAAAATGCTTGAGTGTTATGATGTCACTTGCGAAAGAAAGCTACACTGCTCGTGTATCGAGTTTTTCACATCAGTGCACGAAAACTATGCAGGTATCTGGGGAACGATCATTGATATCCTTGAAAGCAAACTACTGCCCTACTTAGTGGCAGTGCAATGGTATAACTATGAAACAAACAATCGTGAAGATGTTCTGATTGATTTTCTAGAGTACAGATAAGAAAAAAGAAATGGCGTTTTAATATGGCTAAGATTACTACAACACTTTTTAAAGTAAGCTTTACAATTAAAGACAATGTAAAGATATATGAATTAGCTGATGCTTTGGATAAAGCTTTTGAACTTATGGATGTACATTTTGAGCGAACCATAGAAAGCAATAGTATTGAATACAGCACATCAAATCATAACAACTATGCTGATATGTGGGACGCTATATATGAAATACTTGAAAGCAAGTATCTCGCCTACATCAACGGTGTTATATGGAACAACTATGAAACCGATAATGTGGAGGATGTTTTGACTGAGTATTTAGAAGATAAAATTCCTTGACGAATCAGGTATAACCGGTTATAATATATATGATGTAAGTTACAAACTTACAAGCGGTATTTCCTAACCGTGCAAAATGGGAACTATTAAAAGAAGGAAACCCTAACCTTACTATCAAAAATTGGGAACTATAAAAGGCGGGATGCCCTACCGTGCAAATAGGAAACGAAAAGCCGTGTTTTTACACGGCTTTTATAATATAATATATGGGTTGCAGGGATGCAAAACTCCTTATTGCCTGCATTGTTGCGTTGTTGACTTTACCTTTGATGAAAGTTGTGTGAAAGGCTTGACAAAACAGGTATTATCGGTTATAATACGAATAGAAGCACTATAAGTGTCTAACGAGAGGTTGGCTCGATAATAAATCCGTAACTAATGCTGTACGAATGGGACAGACAGTCGGCAGGAGACGGAAAACCCTGTAAGTAATGCAGTACGAATGGGACTGACAGTTGGCGGACAACGGAAAAACCAATCATTAAAGGGAAATGATCTGTACTGCGGTACAGCATTTCCCTTTTAAATATGACTGCATTGAAGATTTACGTTTTTATGTAGAGAACGAACATAAACTTAATGATGATATTCATTTATGATAAAAGCCGTCCTACGTGGGCGGCTTTTTTTGCTCTTTTTAGGATTTTGTCGCACGACACTTGACAAGACGTAGTTTGTCGGATATAATAGGTTTAAACGATATAAAGAGTTCCGACACTTAATTCACCAAAGAAAGAACGCCGAGGGTTTGCGACACTCTTGGCGTTCTATTTTTGTCGCACGACACAAATCAAGATCGCAAGAGTGCAAAATTCCTTATTGCCTGCATTGTTGCGTTGTTGAATTAAACTGCGCAAATATTGACTTTACAGGCGATTTGGTGTATAATTATAATACCGTTGAACGATAAGGAGGAACGCAAATGAAGCTGCTTGAAAAACTGATCGCTGAAAAGAATGCCGGTCACAAGGGCGGAGTTTATAACAAGATGCAGGTGGATTTTGCTTATAACTCCAATCACATTGAGGGCAGCAGACTCACCCACGATCAGACAAGATATATTTATGAGACAAAAACTGTTGGTGTCGGAATTGATAAGTCCGAAGCGGCAGTCAGAGTAAACGATGTCATCGAGACGGTTAATCATTTCCGCTGTTTTGACTTTATACTTGACAATATCTCTCAGCCTGTTGATGAGGCTTATATCAAACAGCTGCATGCTATCCTTAAAACAGGTGTAATGGACAACAGTGCTGTTATCGGTGAGTATAAGAAAGAAGCGAACTATGTTGCAGATTTGACAACAGTTGCACCCGAAAAAGTATCCGATGAAGTAAAAAAGCTGTTATCTGAATACGATCAGTCGCATATGACGCTGTTCGAGATCGCCGAGTTCCATATGAAATATGAGAGAATACACCCATTTTACGACGGGAACGGCAGAACCGGCAGGCTGCTGATGTTCAAGCAATGTCTCGCCAATGGAATTTTGCCTTTCATAATCGACGATAACGACAAGATGTTCTATTATATGGGCTTGAAAGAATGGCAGACCGAGGACAAAAACGAACGGCTCATCAGTGTTCTGCTTGCTTCGCAGGATAATATGGCAGCAGTTCTTGATTATTTCGGCATAGAGTATGACAGAGGCGCTGACAACTACAAAGATGTCTTAGCTCAGCGTTTTTGATAAGCATTTTTCTCCTTTTTTTAGATGAAATCAAAAAAAAGATGATAATTCTTCACAATAGTCGCTATATGCATCTAAGGACAAAACAGTGTTACTAACAAGTAACTAACAAATTTTAAGGCATTCATCAATTTGATGGATGCCTTTTTTATATTAAAAACATCCGCTGAGGTTTTATCTCTCAGCGGATCTCTTATTATATCCAATTTATTGTGCCTGGCAGCTATAAGTACAAACAAATTTCACTTATTGCTTTGCTCTGCCAGGTCGGCAAGGGTGATATTATCCACAACATCATTGATCGCCTTATAGAGCTTTTTCCACACCCCAAGTGTAACACAGCTTTCGGCTCGGGGGCAATCGTTCGGCTCATATTCAAGACACGCCACAGGTGCAAGGCTGCCTTCGGTCAGGCGAAGGATCATTCCTACGGTGTATTCCTCAGGGTCCCTGGCAAGCATATATCCGCCGCCTGAGCCTCTCACGCTCCTGACAAAGCCTGCACGGCTAAGAACAGAGATTATCTGTTCAAGATATTTTACGCTTATATCCTGTCTTTGAGATATATCTTTAAGAGCAATATACTTGCCCTTTTCGCACAGTGCAAGATCAAGCATAAGACGCAGAGCATATCTGCCTTTTGTTGATATCTTCAACACGACTCAATCCTTTCTTTGATACTTATTTTATTATAAGCTTTTCCATAGGATTTGTCAAGAAAAGCGGAACACCGCTGAATACGGCATTCCGCTTTAAGAGTTATATTATTCTGTGAACAGTGGTGTTGAATAGTATCTGTCGCCGCTGTCCGGAAGGAGCGCCACGATGGTTTTGCCCTTGTTTTCAGGACGCTGCGCAAGCTCGATAGCTGCGTGAAGAGCTGCACCGGAGGAAATGCCCACCGAGATACCCTCTTTTTTAGCAAGCACCAAAGCTATTTGTTGATTTTATTATATCCCAATGCGCATTTATTGTCAATCACCGCTGCCTGCGATTATACGCAAAAAATAAGGACTGAATCCTTTCAGCCCTTTCTTTTGTTATTATGTTTTTACCCTGCCTTGCAGGTATCTGTTAGCTTTTATTACATAACTCTTGGCGCTGCAAGGATCATATCCTCAATTATATTAGGACCAAAAACCATTTTTATTTCCTCCTTTTTTGATTTTTATTTATTCCGTTATCCTCTTGCTGCTAAGCTAAAGAATATATCCTCCGGTGTGATCGGCTCCCACATATTGCTTATCTCCTTTCGTAATAGTTTTTATCTTTCTTTTGTTTTTATTATTTTCTGTTTGTCCGTTTCTCTTGTTCTGTATGTATAATACCACGTTGCTGCGCCGTTTTCAATAGATAGTTCTCACCTTTTTTGTAGTATAAACTACACCGCAGAGTAAATGTGTTGCATAAGCTACAAACGGCCTGAAAATTGTCAGAAAGAAAAGCGGAACACCGATGAATACAGCATTCCGCTTTAAGAGTTATATTATTCTGTGAACAGTGGTGTTGAATAGTATCTGTCGCCGCTGTCCGGAAGGAGCGCCACGATGGTTTTGCCCTTGTTTTCAGGACGCTGCGCAAGCTCGATAGC
>Ga0256404_1006582_pt1 | contig 19102 bp, 18 predicted proteins | sample RumenRJG_01DNA_FD_185990 | JGI IMG/M metagenome (GOLD analysis project Ga0256404, IMG submission 185990) | Bovine rumen microbial communities from Lethbridge, Alberta, Canada - RJG_01 | ecosystem: Host-associated > Mammals > Digestive system > Stomach > Rumen | place: Canada: Alberta | collected...
GAAACCGTTCAGATACGAGGCGAAACAATCATCCATCCAGCCAATCCGATGCAGGAAAAGTCCCAGCACCATCAGCAGAAAGACCGGAACCGTCGCGTTCAGACTGAAGACCAGATTATCCAACACCGGAGACCTCCTCGCTTTCCGCTATCGGGGCTTGAAACTCCATTTCTGGTCAAGGTATCCGACCAGAAATTCCTCAGCGAGAGAACCTTGGCGGACCCGCTGGCGGGCCTCGTCGGGGGTGAACCAGGCATAGGAGTCTATCTCCCGGTTGGGGTGGGCCGTCTCGTCACCGATGGTGACCGTCCAGTTCAGCATCAGCGTGTTGGAAGGAGCGAAGTAATGGGAGTGGTTGAAATGGAGGCTGGTGATATGGAGCCCCATCTCTTCCTCCACCTCGCGCGCCACCGCGTGCTCGGCGTCCTCGCCCTTGTTGACGTACCCCGCGACCAAGATGTAGAAATCCCGACCGTACTGCTTGACCAGCAGGATGTTTCCTTTCGGGTCGCGGACGATCATGCTGACCGCGGTATTGAAGACCGGAAACCGGTAGTCGGCGCAGGTCGGGCAGTAAGGGACATCTCCCTCGCCCTCCAGGAACTTCTTCTCCAGTTTGGTACCGCACTGCGTGCAGTAGTTCATCTCGATAGGCATAGGAGACATCATAGCCAAAGAGCCTCCCTTGTTCCAGCGGAAAGGAAGGCAGGATGGCGAAGATTGCAGGCTTCAGGATGTGCCCCGGTCTTCTTCCCTTCTGATATGGAAGACATTGATTGTCTCCACATCGCTGCAGCAGAAAGTGGCTTCTCCCGGTTTCTCCCCGGGGAAGCTTCCGCCGTAACGGAGGATGTCGATATAGGGGAAGGCGATGTGCATCGCCATCGGGCAGAGCTTGCCCCGCTCGGTATCAAAATCGAAGGACTGTCCGGGCACATGCCCCCTGTGGCAGGGGCAGGAACCCTTGCGGTCGACGACAGTGATGGTAATCTTGGGCCTACGGGCCATTACTGCCCATCCTTCGGCAAGGACTGCATGTAGCGGTCCATGTCGTCGGCTATCTTCTTGGAATAGGCGACCGCGGCCACCACCGTCGCCGCACCGGTGACGACATCTCCGGAAGCGAAGACGCCCGGCATGGTCGTCTCGCCGTTCTGGTCCACCTTCAAGGTACCTTTCTCGTTCAGCTGCAATTCCTTGTCGCGGTTGACCAGACGGTCCTGCGGCACCTGGCTGACGGAGATGATGATCGTGGAGGCAGGCACGAACTTCGCGGTCGCCTCGTCGAGCACCGTATGCCCGTTCTCGTCCTGGTGGGTGTCACAGATGTACAGGCCGTCATCGGTGATCCGGGTCGGAGCCTTGTTGTACTCGAAGCGCACTCCGTCAAGCTGGGCGTACTGGAGCTCGTCAGCCGAAGCGGAGCAACTGTCGCGGCGCACGTAGATGGTGACGTTCCGGCTCCCATGGCGGATGGCGGTCCTGGCCACGTCCATGGCGGAGTTGCCGGCCCCGATGATCGCCACGTCGTTTCCCAGCTCGTAGACGTCGGGGTTGTTCAGATAGTTGATCGCGTAATGGACGTTGCCGAAGGATTCACCGGGGATGTTCAGATGGCGGGGCCGCCAAGCGCCGGTACCGATGAAGACACTCTTGTATCCGTCCTTGAACAGGTCCTGGATCGAGAGGGACCCTCCGATGGCGAAGTTCGGGCGGAAAAGAATCCCCAGCTCACGCATGCGTTTGTAGTAGCGGTCCAGAATCGACTTCGGAAGCCGGAACTCGGGGATACCGTAGCGCATGATGCCGCCAATCTTGTCCTTCACCTCGAAGACGGTGACCATGTAGCCCCGGCTGGCAAGCAGGATGGCGATGGTGATTCCAGCCGGCCCGCTGCCGATGACGCCGACCTTCATGCCGTTCTTCGGCTCCCTCTTGAGGGCGATACGGTCGAAACAGGAATCGCTGATATAGTTCTCGATGGCGCCAATGCTGATAGGAGAACCTTTGATGCCGCGGATGCAATGGCCCTCGCATTGCTTCTCATGGTCGCATACCAGCGAGCAGATGACCGACAGGGGATTGTTCTCGAACAACATCTCCGCAGCATCCATCGTCCTGTTCTCCTTCAGCAACCTAATCATCTCGGGAATATTGGTCTGAATCGGACAACCGGTCCGGCACCGGGGATTCTTGCACTGCAGACACCGATTCGCCTCTTCTAGAATATGGATGGCCATTCAATGTTCCTCTCTTAGATTCACCTTACACGCAACCGCCCGTCTGGGCAATAAACCAGACTCTGCCTTTAACGATTTCCCTGCCATTCGGCGAGGAATTCCTCCAAGAACGCCTTGAGATAGGCATGCCGGCTGGCCGCGATCGTCTTCCCGGCCGCCGTCTGCATCATATCCCCAAGCAGAAGCAACTTCTCGTAGAAATGGTTGATGGTCGTGCCACGGTTAGCCATGTAAGCCTTCTCGTCCATGTCCGGTCGAGGAGGAATCTCCGGGTCGTACATCACCCGCCCGTGCGCGCCTCCGTAGGCAAAGGCGCGGGCGACGCCGATGGCGCCTATGGCGTCCAGCCGGTCAGCGTCCTGGACCACCTTTCCCTCCAGTGTCGGGGGAACAACCGAGTCGGTTCCTTTGAAAGAAACCGATGCGATGATCCCCACCACCTGCTCCTGGGTGTCCTTGCCGACGTGATGGCGGGCCATCAGGGCCCGGGCACGGGTACTCTGCCCCATTGCCCCACCGACCAGTTTCCAGTCGTCGACATCGTGGAGCAGGGCGGCGAGACGGCAGAGCTCTTCGTCGGCCCCTTCCTCCCTTGCTATCGCGCGGGCCAGGTTGGCCACCCGTAGCGTGTGGGCGGCATCGTGTCCCGAGGCGTCACCTCGGAACACTTCCTTGATTTCTGATTCCAGCTGATTCCAATCCATGAGCCCATTGTTCAGAAACTGACCCGTTTCGTCAAAGCCAACAGGGATTGGGTCGTCTTCTTGCTTTGCAGGATGAAGGGGTTGTCGTCCACCTTGCCCAGCACCGCATCCCGCTCCGCCTCGTTCTCATAGGTGACCATGCGGAAGGGATTCTGGTAGTCCTTCTCCTTGGTCAGGTAGACTTGCATCTCTATGTAGGACCTGACATCAGCCAGGTGCTGCAGGCATTTGGCCCAATCCTTTTCGGTCAGATGCGCATGGCCGGCAAGCATGCGGAGAACCTGGATGCCGAGCACCGCCTTTTCCTCCTCGTAATGGGTGGCGAATTCCCGGTATGCCTGATGCACTCCGTCCCAACTGTCAATTTTTCCCGTAAGAATGTCGTGGCGTAACGTGTCCATATGGTCCTTGCGGATCAGTTGCCCTCCGACATTCTCCCAAGGGATCATCTCGCCTGCGGTTCGCTTGTCGAAAGCCGAGAGGCTCTCGCCACTTGCGGAAAGATAGGCCAACAGGCTCTTCTCCCCATAGTAGGAGAGCATGTCCTTGTAAGCCCGGTACCCCTCTGAAGCCTTGACGACCTCGACGGGGAAAGCGGAATTCTCGAACTGCTTCGCCTCGACCACCAGGTCTCCCAGCTTGCCCTTCTCCAAGAGCGAGGCTCCCTTTGCCCGCCCGGCATGGCGTTTGGCCCATGCCTCCTCGGTCCACTCCTCCAGCAGGCGCATGGCCGCAAGGATCTCGTGGACGGTATCCGGAGCCAGGTAGTCGGTCTCGTAGATCTGCCTGGGATGCTTTCGTTTGTCCCGGGCGAGGAATTTCCAGCTGTTGCGCTCAAGCGCGTACAGGTTATAGAGCCACCAGTAGGCCGGCATCACCACCCGTCCATTTCCCCGGTCACCGGAAATCAGGGCGAAGGGAATCGGATTGTGCAGTTCGTAGGGGTAGTTGCCCTTGGTGATCAGAGTGAAGGAGGCGAAGGAACAGTTGTGCTTCAGCGTGCTGGAAAGGGCAGGCCAGAAACCGCGTCCGGCGACCAGCTCCCCATCCGCTCCGCGGGAGTTGTGGTTGCTGCCGATATTGGCGCCGGCGGCCATGTTGCTCTGGCCCTTGATGCAGGTGGCGATCAGGAAGGAGTTGTTGTGATGCTGCTCGTGGGCGGGAAAGACCAGGTTGGAGAGCACCTCGCAGCAACTGATGGTCGAGTTGTCGCCGATGATGGAATTGAGCACCCGCGCCCCGTACTTCAGGTTGACGCGGTCCTCCAGAATGAAACGTACCGCCTTGACCCCGTAAAAGACCCGGCAGCCGTAACCGATGATGCCATTGACCAGCTCGATGCCCTCGCCCAGCTGGGTCGGCTCATCCTCGCTTGAGGAGATGTGGAGGTTCTTCAGCTTGTTGGCCCCTTTGATGTAGCAGGCAGGGCCTGTCTCCACATCCTTGATGATCCGGGTCCCCTTGATGACGGAATCGTCTCCGATGGTGCCGTAGTAGCCTCGCTTGTGGCTCATCGTCTTTTCCGTCAGTCCGGCAAGCGCCTCCATCAGGGGCTTGTCCTCCCGGTGCTTGGCGCAGAGCCAGGCATCCCCGATGGTCATGTCCCTGAAAGGGATGACCGCCCTGCCCTCCGCCTCGTTCATCACCGCGATGGTCACCCGTACCGACTCGTCCTCACCCTCCTTGACGATTCCGGTTCCGAACTTGGCATGGTTGGTGCACTGGATCTCTCCGTTCTCGTGCAGGATGACGCGGTTGCCGATCAGGTAGTGGGAGATATAGGAGCAATCGGAAATCGAGACATGGTCGCCGATATCGCAGCTGATGATCCGGCTGTTGTACAGTCCTTCAGGCGCCTCGAAATCATGAAAGCGAAGCGTCTCTGGCTGGATGGCTCCAAGGCGGACAAGGCCGTAAAACGAGCAAAACCGTATGCACGAAGGGTCGAACGGATCGGAAACCAAGACATCGTTCCACGCCGGCGAGCTGTTGCCTTCCGCTTCCAGAAACCGTATTTCCCCATCGGTCAGATGCCGCCAGGAGCCCGGGTTCTGCTTGTTTCTGAGATACCACTCATCCTTTCCGTCCGGGAGATACGGAGCCTCGATGAAGCCATACCCGAATGAAGCCAGGGGGACAATGCGATTCACAAACCACCTCCCGAAAGGAATCAGGTCTGTGCCGACTCCTGATCCCCAACAGCTATTTTACACAACACGGAAATTTTCGAATAGCCGATTTTGCTGTTTCTTCAGAGAATTTGCATGCGGATATCTTGTTTGCGCAACACGGAGAGATATGGCGGCAACAGGAGATCTGCCGCCAACCGATGGAAAGATCAGGCCCTCTGCTTCAAGGCACGGGTCGCATTGAGCACCGCCAGGACCATGACGCCGACATCGGCAAAGACGGCCAGCCACATCGGCGCCAGTCCAAGGGCAGCCAGGATCAGGACCGCAACCTTGACGGCGATGGCGAAGACCACATTCTCCTTGGCGATCGCAAGCGTATGGCGGGCGATGCGGACCACCAAGGCGATCTTCGACGGCCTGTCGTCCATCAGCACCACGTCCGCGGCATCGATGGCGGCGTCACTGCCCATCGCGCCCATGGCGATTCCGACATCGGCCCTTGCGAGCACCGGCGCGTCGTTGATGCCATCACCGACGAAGGCCAAGGTGCGGCCCTTCCCCTTCGACGCGAGGAGTTTCTCGACCCAGTCGACTTTGCCGGCAGGTAGCAGCCCGGCATGCCAGTCGTCCAGTCCAAGTGCCTTGGCGACCGACTCGGCGACCTCTTTCCGGTCCCCGGTCAGCATGACGGTCCTTTGCACACCTTCAGCCTTCAGATTCTGGATGGCCTCCTTGGAATCGCTCTTGATGGCATCGGAAATCACGATATGGCCGGCATAGACGCCGTCGACCGCGACGTGGATGATCGTGCCCGTCTTCTCGCAAGGTTTCCACTGGGCGCCCACGGCATCCATCAGCCTTGTATTACCGACGCAGACCACCTTGCCGTTGACCACGGCACGGACCCCCTGTCCGGCAATCTCCTCGACGTCCTCCACCGTGCAAGTGTCAGACTCATGCGGGTAGGCGGCCCGTAGCGAGGCGGCGATCGGATGGGTCGAGTAGCGCTCGACATGGGCGGCGAGATGCAAAAGCTGGGTCTCGTCCATCTCGGAAGGATGGACGGCAGTCACTTCGAAAACCCCTTTTGTCAGCGTCCCGGTCTTGTCGAAGACCACGACACCCGCTTTGGAAAGCGCCTCAAGATAGTTGGATCCCTTGACCAGGATGCCATGCTTCGAGGCGCATCCGATGCCGCTGAAGAAGGTCAGGGGCACCGAGATGACCAATGCGCAGGGGCAGGAGACCACCAGGAACGTCAGCGCACGAATCAGCCAGATGGAGAAGCTCGCCAGGAAATCGCCAGAAAAAAGAGGTGGCAGGAAGGCGACGGCAATCGCCGAAACCACCACGACCGGCGTGTAGACACGGGCGAAGCGGGTGATGAAACGCTCGCTATGGCTTTTTCCCTCGCTGGCATGCTCGACCAACTCCAGGATTTTCGATGCGGTCGACTCCCCGAACACCTTGGAGACCTGCACGCGGATCAGGCCGCGCTGGTTGACACAACCGGAGTACACGGCATCACCCACGGAAACCTCGCGAGGAATGCTTTCTCCGGTCAGGGCGACGGTGTCCAGGCTGGAAACGCCCTCGACCACCACGCCGTCCATCGGCACCTTCTCGCCAGGCTTGACGACAATGGTTTCCCCGACAGCCACCTCGCCAGGATCCACAACCAGTATCTTCCCTTCCCTCTCGACATTGGCCGAATCGGGCCTGATATCCATAAGCTGGGTGATCGATTTGCGGCTGTTGTCCTCGGCCATATCCTCGAAGATCTCGCCGACCTGGAAGAAGAGCATGACAAAGACCGCCTCGGTGAACTCAGGTTTGGCCCCTGGCAGGAACCCGATCGCAAGAGCTCCGATGGTGGCGATTCCCATCAAGAAATCCTCGCTGAAGACTTCTCCCTCCCGGATCTCTTCCCAAGCCTCGGCCAGGACGTCATAGCCGATCACCAGGTAGGGAACCAGATAGAGGAGAAACAGAACCAGCATGGGAAACCGTTGGCTCTTCTCCACGATCTTCAGTCCAACCAGCAATACCGAGGTGACTGCGACACGGATCCATTTCCGTCTTGTCTCCTGTTCCATATGATTCTCATCTCCTCATATAATCAATTAAACATCTATTTAATCTTTTACCATACGATACTCCGTTCCTTCCAAGAGGTCAATACCATGTGCATGCAAGGGGCAACAACATCTTGCTCTCTTTTTTCCTTCGCCTGTATATTCCTTGCAGGAGGAGCCGACCATGTCCGAGCAGAGCCTGCCACACCACCATCATGACGAGAAAGTCCAGCGGAGGATTGTCTCCGACATGCCGGACAACGAGACGATCGCCGCAGTCAGCGAGGCATTGAAGCAGTTGGGAGACCCATCCCGGCTTCGTATTTTCTGGCTTCTCTGCCATACCGAGGAGTGCGTCCTGGATATCGCGGCCCTGGTAGGGATGTCCAGCCCGGCAGTCAGCCACCACCTCCGGCTATTGAAGGCGGCGGGCCTGTTGGATACCCGCCGGGTAGGAAAGGAAGTCTATTACCGGGCGGCAGACAGCGACCTGGTCCGCAAACTCCATACCACCATCGAGGAAGTGGCGAGAATCTCTTGTCCGGACTGATATTGCGCCTGCATGAGAAGTCTGGATATGATGGGCACATGAACCGATATGTTGCCGCCGCGCTTTGCGCGGCAAGTTTGCTTTTCCTCTCCCCTCTCGCCGCAGAGGCGCAGGGACCGTTCCATCTCTCCCCCGCTTTGGATTACGGCTTGGGTGCCGGCGGAGTAGGACTGCTCAGTTTCGACATACTCTACTCCAAGGTCCTGGACAAGGATGACGGGATTGACGGCTATGCCGTCCGCGACAAGGATGACGTCTGGGCCTTTGACCGCTGGGCGATGCACGACCATGACAAGGCGATGGACACAGCCAGCACGGCGAGCATGTATGCCACCGCCGCGTTTCCCCTGATTTTCTTCGCCGCACCGAAGGAAGACTGGGCGACCATCTATGCCATGTACGCGGAGACGGTCTTCCTGTCCCAGGGGGTCAAGGAGTTCACCAAGGCCTTCGTCGACCGCGACTGCCCCTACATGTATTACGAGGGGGCGCCCTCCTCGAAGCTGGAGGACGGAGACTACCATGACAGCTTCTTCAGCGGTCATGCCACCACCAGTTTCGCCGCGGCAACCTTCACCAGCTACGTCTTCTGCAAGGAATTCCCCGGCTCGAAGTGGAAAATTCCGGTCATCGCGGCCAGTTATGCGCTGGCCACCACCACCGCAGCGCTACGGGTCGCCGGCGGAAGCCACTTCCTCAGCGACGTGCTGGTCGGCGCGGCGTTCGGGAGTCTGACCGGATGGCTTGTGCCCTATCTGCATACGCTGGCCCCCCCCTGCAAGGACAAGGGCGGGAACGACTCGTTCCAGATTGCCGCATCTCCGTTTGGAATCACCGCGAGTTTGACTTTTTGACGAAAACTTGTTTTTCAACAGGGTCATGCCTGCTATACTTCGGCTAGGCAGGCATGGCGTATGAACACATTGATTTCTCCGAATGATACCTGGATGCTTCTTGCCATCATGTGCGCGTCGGTGGCATTGGCGATGTACCTCGAACAGACGAAGAAGTGGGCGGCAAACATCTCCGGCTCCATCATCGTCCTCGTCATCGCCCTCGTCCTGGTCAACCTGCGCGTCATCCCGACCGCTGCCTCCGTCTTCGACGACATGGTCTGGGGCTACGCGGTGCCGATGGCGATTCCGTTGTTGCTCCTGAAAACCAACATCAAGCGCATCTGGACCGAGACCCATCGTCTCCTTGCCATCTTCCTGATCGGCTCCGTAGGCACAATCTGCGGGGTGCTGGCCGCCTACATGTTGCTTTCTCCCTTCGTCCCCTCCTTGGCCCAGGCGGCAGCGATGATGACCGGATCCTATATCGGTGGCGGGGTCAACTTCACTGCCTTGGCCGACGCATTCCGTGCCGACAGTTCCCTGACCAGTGCCACGACGGTTGCCGACAACCTGAATATGGCCATCTATTTTCTTGTATTGATAGCTTTTGCACGTAACGCTTTCTTGTGGCGCCACTACCCGCATCCCTACAGCGACCAAGCGGGTGGAGACAAGGAAACGACACAGGCGGCTTCCTACTGGAAACAAAAGCCGATTTCGTTGAGGGATATCGCCATCGACCTGGCCTATACCGTCCTGGTCGTCACCATCAGCCGCGCGCTCGGCAGGTGGTGTCTTGCCGTGATTCCCCAGGGGGGCTGGTTTCTCAGCATGCTCCGCACCTTCTTCGGCAGCCAGTACATCTGGATCACCACGATCAGCATGCTTTTCGCCACTTTCTGTTCCCCACAGGCAGAACGGATGAGCGGAGCCGAGGAGATCGGTACCTATCTGATCTATCTCTTCTTTTTCGCCATCGGCGTTCCCGCCTCGATTGGCGCGATCCTCCGGAGCGCGCCCTTGATGCTGCTCTTCTGCCTGATCATTGTCCTGGTCAACATGCTCTTCTGCCTGATTGGAGGAAAGCTGATTGGTTCCAGCCTCGAGGAAATCCTGCTCGCATCCAACGCCAATATCGGAGGGCCCACCACCGCCGCAGGCATGGCGATCAGCCAGGGATGGACCAAGCTGATCACCCCCTGCATGCTGGTCGGAACCTTCGGCTATGTGATCGGCACCTACGCCGGCGTCATCGTCGGCACGTTGCTCGGAGCCTGAATCACGTTTTTACGCACTCTGCGAAATAGGACTTGCCCGTAAAACACAGGCAAAAAAAGAACCCGGATATGGCACTTAGCGCAAGCCCCGCAAGATACAGTCCCATGGAGGCCAAAGAGGAGTACCGATTTGAGGTCATCATCGGCATGGCAAGCAGACCCGAAGGTCCCCAACCGCTGGAGACGACTCCACAGAGCATGATGAAAGCGCCACCGATACCCGCGCCGAGACAAGAAGCAAAAAAACTACGCGGATGCGGCAAGGTCACTCCGAAAATAAGGGGCGCTCCTACACCAAGCATCCCGGGAACTACCGAGCTTGCTGCCACCTGAAAAAGGGCGTCATTTTTCACCTGACGGGCACGAAGCGCTACTGCTACCCCCGCACCCACTTGGGCCGCTCCGGCCATAGCAAAGACAGGGTACAGGGTAATAAAACCATGCTGTTCAAGCTGGATTGGGTAGAGGGCGATAATTCCGTGTTGGAGCCCACAGACGTTTATGGGAAGAAAGGCGAAGGCGCAGAGAAACCCCGAAAAGACTTTTACGATGTGGGAGCTACCTCCCGAGAGCACATCCATCGCTTCTCCGAGCGCTTTGGCGACAAAACCTGCAAGGGGCATGACAACTAGGACGTATGGAATGACTACAATACCCAACGAGAGCATCGGCGTGAACACAAGGTCGATGCTTTTCGGCATGTGGCGATGGATGCTTTTTTCCAAGGTTGAGACCATCCAGGCCCCGATGAAGGCGGCAATCACCCCGCCACTGCCGCTCTGAAGCACTTGCCCTAGACCAAGGAAGGAAGATATGTTGGATATACCGGACAGGCCGGTTACCATGCCGACCATGCCCCCTAGAATCGCGGTTCCTCCAAGGCTCAGGCTCGTCATGTATCCAATCCAAGCAGTCATGAACGGGGTGAATGAGTGATTGACCAACAAAAGCAGTTCGCTTGCTAGATACAGAATTCGATGCCCTTCCCAAGAGGAAACTGATTCCTGAATCACCGTGGCGATGCCTGCCGCGATTCCGGCACAGATAAAGGCAGGAATCAAAGGATTAAATACATCACCGAGGAATCGGAAAAAGCGATTCTCCCCGATAGCGTGCACGCTCCTACGCTCCGATGCACTGCCAGACATGTCCACCAGAGGCCTCCAGCCTCTCTTCAGCGCCTTTTCTGTCCGTATGGGAAAGAATCATCACCAACGCAGTCTTTACCGAACCTCCTGCCACGTCTAAAAACCGCATGGCCTCCTCGCGGCTTACGCCGGTAATCTCCATCACGATGTTCTGGGCACGAGCATGGAGCTTCTCGTTGGTCTGCATCACATCGACCATCAGGTTCTGGTAGCATTTGCCGATTCCAACCATAGTGGCGGTCGAAATCATGTTGAGCACCAATTTCTCAGCGGTGCCAGCCTTCAAGCGTGTGGAACCGGTCAGCACCTCGGGTCCGACAATAATCTCGATTTTCAGCTCAGCGATCCTGCCAATCTCCGATCCTTGGTTGCATGCAATGGCGACCGTATGGCAACCGAGCTCCTTCGCATAGAGCAATCCCCCAATCACATAAGGAGTCCGCCCGCTTGCGGCGAGCCCGATGACCGTATCCATTTTTGTCAATCCATTAGCTCGCAGGTCTTCCCTTCCCAGGTCTTTGCTGTCCTCCGCCCCCTCAACTGCCTTGAGAAACGCCCGCTCCCCACCCGCGATGAGGCCGACCATCAAGTCCGAGGAAACGCCGAATGTCGGAGGGCATTCGGCCGCATCGAGTACGCAGAGGCGACCACTGGTGCCGGCACCCATGGTATAGACCCGCCCTCCATTCCGAACCGAGTTTGTCGTCCACTCGATTATCTGGGCAATCTGAGCCAGATGCGGAGTGATGGCCTCAGGGACTTTCTTGTCCTCGTCGTTCATTACCGTGACGATTTCCAGTGGAGTCATCCGGTCAAGACGCATCGTCTTAGCATTCCGCGTCTCGGTAGTCATACCTTTCAAATCGACACTCATTACCGTTCTCCTTCTTTTGACGCCTTGGCAGCAAGCATCAAAGCCCCGATTGCAGCGTCATGCCTAGGCTCAATCACTCTCACGTCCTCCACCTTTAGTTTCAGGGCAGCGACGAGAGCCTTCCTCATCGGCCCCTCGTTGGCGATAAGACCTCCAAAGAGTGCGAGAGGCGCGTTGCTGACGCATGTCTTTCTGGCCACAGCCTTGATAAGCTCTGCCAACATGCCAGCGTTCCGCATTATGATATTTCGGGCGACGGAATCCCCTGCTTCGCTAGCCTCGCACACCAACGGGGCAAGGGAAGCTATGGTCGCTTTATCCCCATCGTAGACCCAGCGGATAATGTCTTTCCCGTCCGTAAGCCCCTTCCGTTCCTCGAGGAGCTTGGTCAGCAGGGTCGGATCTCCATAGCCATCCTTCTCATGAGTGACAGCCCTGAGCATGTCGCAACCCAGCGCGTAACCCGAGCCTTCGTCCCCAATCAGATGGCCCCAACCACCTGCGCGGACGATTGTGCCGTCGGCCTTCTTCCCGAAGCAGATCGAGCCTGTGCCGGAAATGGCAGCCAGACCCGGCCCTCCATCATGAGCCCCTTCTAGAGCAATCATGTAATCGCCAACAAGCGAATAGGGTATGCCCTTGAGCTCGTCCCCGACGATTCGCCCAACGTCCGCGTTGCTCACCCCGGCAGCGCCGATGGTAAGATGAAGGCAACAGCCTTCCTCCTCTAAAGCCTGCCTGATGGTACGAAGCAGCGAGCGGAAGGCCTTCTCTCCGATGCTGTTGTAGTTGAATGCCCCGAATTCCCTCCGGACGAGGACATTTCCCTCCCGGTCGCCAAATACAACTGTCGTCCGGGTCCCTCCCCCATCAATACCGGCCACAAAGTTCCTCATGCATCTACCCCTCAAAAAAACACGGCAAACGCCCTTTGTACGGCTTCGTCCCAGAAATCCCATCCATGGATTCCATTCCAGTGCTCGAAGGTGGCCTTTGCGCCTTTTTCCCGAAGTTTCTCTACCATGGCGACCGACTGAGAATAATGTGAATCCTGTTCCCCGCAGGCAAGGAAAAAGGAAGGAAGGGCATTCCAGTCGCTCTGGGCGAGCAGGTGGTACAGGTCATCGTTCTCGGGAACGCGCTCCCCGAAAATTGCGTGGAATTCCTTGCTCGAGGTGTCCTTTCCCTCCGCCACGGTCCTCACGATGTCGGTGACCGCGCTAAAAGCGGCACAGCCCGCATAGCGGTCCGGCGTGGAAAGCGCACACTTCAGGGCGCCATAGCCTCCCATCGACAAGCCCATCACGTAGGTGAGTTCCCGTTTGGGAGAGAATCCGAAAAAGCGCATGCAGGTCTCCCGAAGTTCGTCATGCACGAAGCGGAAATAGGGAGGTCCATAGGCCATGTCGGTGTAGAAACTTCTTTGCCCGTCAGGCACGACGAGGGCTATGCCTTTCATCCGGGCATAGCGCTCCACACTGGTGTAACGGACCCATCCGGTACCATCATCCCCTACCCCGTGAAGGAGGTATACGACCGGCACTTTGGATAGGTCGGCTTGTTCGGGGAGAATGACGGTCATGGAGGTGTTCCTCTCCAACGACTCTGAGCGAAAATCACAGACAAGACGTGCCATCTCAGCTCCTTTTTCCTTTGATGCAGGTGGAATAATGGCCTGGAGCGATTTCCTTAAGGATCAGAGCCGCCGAGCAGGCTTTGGTGGCGTATGGACACCGCTTCGCAAAACGACAACCGGGAGCCGGGTTAATCGGGCTGGAGACCTCGCCCTGCAACATGATTTTCTTGCGGCCACGTCGAGATAGGTCGATGGACGGAATGGCGTTGAGCAACGCTTGCGTGTAGGGGTGGACTGGATTATGGAACAGTTCCTCTGTCTCTGCCATCTCTACTACCTGCCCCATGTACATGACCATAATCCGGTCGCTGATGTGTTTCACGACGGCGAGGTCGTGGGTGATGAACAGATAGGAGAGCCCTTTTGTCTCTTGCAGGTCCATCAGCAGATTGAGGATCTGCGCCTGAATGGAGACATCCAGCGCGGAGACCGGCTCATCGCAGACGATAAACTTCGGCTCGAGCACCATAGCCCTTGCCAGACCGACCCGCTGCCGAAGCCCGCCATCCAACTCATGCGGATACAGGTTCGCATGGTTGGAAGGCAGACCACAGAGATCCATGATCTTCTCCACCCGCTGATTAATTTCCACCGGGGAAAGCCTTTTCTCTCCTCCAATCACCTCAAGCGGCTCGGAAATCAACGCGCGGACAGACATGCGGGGGTCAAGCGAGGAATATGGATCCTGAAAAATCATTTGCATGTTCCGCTGTACCTTGTGCATGTCCTTTCGCTCGTACTTGAATATGTCTTCCCCGTTGAAGAACACCTGTCCCGAGGTCGCGGGAATCAGGCGGAGGACGGTCCGTCCTAGCGTGGACTTGCCGCAACCTGATTCACCGACTACGCCAAGAGTCTTTCCCGCGTCGATGGAAAAATCGACATCCTCGACCGCATGGAGCAGTCCACGAGAAGTCTTGAAATATTTGCGGAGCTTGATTGCCTGAACCAATGGTTGCGCCATTTACCTGTCCTCCTTGTCGTAGAGGTGGCAGAGCACCCCATGCGTCCCGTTCCAGTACGTGGTTGGAGCCGTCATCCTGCACTTTCCCATGCAATGGGGACACCGGTCCGCGAAACAACACCCCTTCACCTTAATCCGCGGGTCAATCATGCGGCCCGGAATAGGGGTCAAACGTGATGCGGTGCTCGTCAGGTTAGGAATGCATTTGATCAAACCCTCGGTGTAGGGATGGTTGTCCTTCCCCCCGAAAATCTCCTCCACCGACCCGATCTCGAGAATCCTACCGCCATACACGACTGCCACCCGATCGCAAAACTCGGCGACGACACCAAGATTGTGGGTAATCAGAACGATGGCGGTCTCGTACTTTTCCTTCAACTGCTTCATCAATTCGAGAATCTGGGCCTGGATGGTCACGTCCAAGGCAGTGGTAGGCTCGTCGGCAAGCAACAGCTCCGGCTCGGCGATTAGGGCCATGGCGATCACGATCCGTTGCTTCATTCCACCGGAGAACTGGTGGGGGTACTCCCCCTTCCGCGAAGGAGGAATGCCGACAAGGGAAAGCATCTCGTCAGTCTTGGCATCCATGACCTCCTTGGAAAGGTCAGGAAAATGGAGGCGAAGCACCTCGAGCACCTGGTCTCCGACCGTCTTGACCGGGTTGAGGCTGGTCATCGGATCCTGGAAAATCATCGAGATGCGTCGTCCGCGAAGTCCTTGCATCCAGCTGTCCGGCTTGTCCAAAATTTCCTCTCCCATGTAACGAATCGAACCGCTGGTAATCTTGCCGACTTTGGCTGGCAACAAGCGCATGATCGAGAGGGCAAGCGTGGTCTTGCCAGCGCCAGTCTCACCCACCAGTCCGATCTTCTCTCCCTTCCTCACATGCAGGCTCAGCCCATTGACCGCATGCACGATTGCGTCATCGGTCAGATATTCGACCGAAAGGTTATCTACATCGAGCAGTTCGTCCTTTTTCTTTATGTCTTCCATCATATTTTCCCTCAGTTCTTCGTCTTCGGATCGAACGCGTCACGGAGCCCGTCACCGATAAAGTTCACAGCCATGACTGTAAACATGATGCAGAGACCCGGAATGAGCCCAAGGTACGGATAATAGCGGATGTTTACCTTGTTCTCCGAGATAATGGTACCCCACTCAGGGGTCGGACTGGCGACACCGAGGCCAAGATAGCCCATCGAGGAGATGCTGAGAATCACCGCGCCGAGGGTTAGCGTGGCGCTGACGATAATCGGCCCGATTCCATTGGCCAGGATGTGCTTGACGATAATCCGCATCGACGAGGAGCCATAGCACCTGGCAGCCTCCACATACTCCATGTTACGCAACGTGAGCACCGAAGAGCGCACAATACGGGCAAAGCGGGGAATCTGCGCGATGGACAATGCGATGATCAGCTTCCATACGCCGTTGCCCAAGGCCGTGATGATGGCCATGGCGAGCAATGCGGGCGGGACAGCCATCAGCGCATCGACAATCCTCATCAGCACCGTATCAATCTTGCCACCAAAATATCCGGCGGCGCCACCGACAATCGCGCCAAAGACGAAGGCGATTCCGATAATCGCCAAGCCGCAGAGCAAGCTAATCCGCCCGCCGTAGATGACGCGGGCAAACAGGTCTCGGCCGAGTTCGTCCGTACCAAAGATGTACTGGGCGTTGGGCGGCTGGAGCTTGAAACGGACGTTCTGCGCGACCACCTTCTCATAGGGAATGAACAAAGGCCCAAAGACCGTAACAAGCACAATGGCGAGGAACATGAACACCCCCAGCATCGCAAGCTTGTTCTTGCGGAAACGGTAGAGAATCAGTTCCCAGGTGCTGTATTGCGAAAGCGATTTTTTCTTTCTGCCGAACATGACGCTACCTCCTCAAGAAGCGAAGTCAATCCGCGGATCGACAACGGCGCAAATCAAGTCGACAATCAGGTTGATGAGGCCGACGATGATTGTCACGAAGATAATCGTGCCCATGACGACAGGAACATCACGTCCTTTGACTGCGTTGACCAGCATATTGCCGATACCGGGAATGGCGAAGATGTTCTCGGTGACAATCGCTCCACCGATACCACCGGCGAAACTGATGCCGATCTGGGTGATGACAGGGATGAGGGAATTCCGCATCTCATGGTGGATAAGGACCTGCTGTTCGGAGGCCCCCTTCGCGCGCGCTGTGCGGACATAATCCATCTTTATGACGTCAAGCATGCTGGTACGGCTCATGCGAATCATCGTTGCAAGCGTACCGGCGCCGAGAATAATCGACGGAAGGATGAAGTGGCGCCATGAACCGATGCCGGAAACAGGCAGCCAGCGGAGAATCAGGCAAAAGAGAATCTGGCAGAGGGTACCGAGCCAAAACGCTGGCATCGATGCCAGAAGCATGACCAAGAACGTACAGCCATAGTCAAGCAGGCTGTTCTGGCGGATGGCGCTTGCGATGCCAAGCGGGATGCCGAGAGAAATGGCGAAAAGCACACTGAGCGTAGTGACGAGAAGCGTGTAAGGGAGTCTGCGGGCGAATTCGGGAAGCACCTCGAAACCGCTCATCCATGACTGTCCGAAGTTCAGGTGGACGGCATCCACCATGTACAGGACATAGCGTACAACCAGTGGGCGATCGAGGTTCATCTCGTGTCTGAGTTGCGCGATTTGCTCCGCTGTCGCATCCTCTCCGAGAATCGTCTTGACCACGTCTCCGGGTGCAAGCGAAAGAATCACAAACAGGATGAATGTGACTGCTAGAATTACAGGAATGAGCATCAGCAGTCGTTTGAGTGCATATTTGAGCCAGTCCATTATTCTTCCTCAAACAAGTAATTGGGGAGGGAAAGCCATCCCTCCCCATCGGGATTCAGTTCCAGTGCCAGTATCTGAACAGATAGTAGTTCAGACAGTGGGCGCCGACACCGGCCAGCTTCGCATTGTAGGCGATGGAGGTGATTCCATTGTAAATCGGGACCATGTACGCATCATCGGTGGTGATGTTGCAGATTTCAACGTAGTAGGGATCCCTTTGCCCTTCCGGTGCCGCGCAACCCTTCTGGGAAAGCGCATAGATTTCCTCAGTGCGCGGGTACCAGACGGCCTTCGGGAAACGGGTCGGTTTGAACATTCCGGCAATGGCGTCGGCGTCAGGCAGCGAGGAGAGGTTGTCGCAAAGATACGCGTCGTAATCTCTCGCAGTGTCATGAGCGCGGAGGGTAATATTGTCTACTGCCTGGACAACGGCATTGATTCCCACCTTCATCAGCTGGGCCTGGACGACTTTCGCGGCAGTCTCCAGCGTGGTGCCAGCCTGGACGAGGATATTGTACGGCTCGCCATTATACGAGGACTGGGCAAGATACTTCTTCGCCTGCTCCGGGTCGTACTTGACCACATGCAGACCACTCTTCGGATACCCGGAATACATCGGGCAAAGGTCAACGTCCAGCAGTTGGGCAGTGCCGTTGGTGACGGCGATGCTGACTTCCTCCTTGTCGATCGCGCTCTGCACGGCCTTGCGGAAGTTGAGGCCTGTAGTGACCTTGCCTGTAGACCATGCGTTCAGATAGAGTGTGATGCGTCCGGTGGAGTTGGCCACATCGGTATTGATTGCCGGATCCTTCTCAAAACGGCTGACCATGTCGATCGAGGGGTTGCCCATGACATCATAGTCGCCGTTCTGAAGGCCAAGAATCATGGTGTTTTGGTCGGCGACAAGCTTGATGTTGACCGTCTTGATTGCCGGTACGCCTCGCCAATGGTATTCGTTGGCGGTCAAGGTGATGTAGTCATTCGCAGCGTATGCTGTCAGCTTGTACGGACCAGTGCCAATCGGAGATGCCATGTAACCGTCATCACTTACCTGTTCCCAGTAGGCTTTGCAGGCGATGCCACCTACACGGGAAGCTACGCAGTAAGGGAATGCCGCGTAAGGAGCGGTCAGGACAACCTGCACGGTGTAAGGATCGATGATGTTGCATTCTTTGTAATTGATCAGCAGAGCACCGCCGAGAGGGCCTTGGGATCCCTTGTCCAGAGACCATTTCACATCGTCAGCGGTCATATCCATGCCGTTGGAGAACTTGACTCCCTTGCGCAGATGGAACGTATAAACGGTTCCGTCCTCGCTGAGGTCATAGCTCTCTGCCAGAGAATTGGTCAGGGACCCGTCATTCTCAAGGCACAGCAAGTTGTCGTAGACGTTTGCCAGAACGATGTTGTCATCACCGCCACAGCCCTTCTCCGTCAGGTGGAAGAACCGGTACGGAGAACCAGCAACCACGAAGTTGACGCTGTCTTTTACCATAGCGGCATTCATCGAGGCGGAAGCCGGCGCGCTTTCACTGGATCCTCCGGCGAAAGCCGGGGTTGCCAGCAGCATTGCTGCCAGCGTGATTCCCAAAAGTCTTTTCATTCTTTTGTCTCCTTTTTTTCCAAATACATATTCAAAGCTGTACTCAGACAGACTGTACACGACACATATCCTTTCCTAGCCACGAAAGCATCAAGGGAAACCATCCAGCGATGCTCTCATCCGCATCAGCGGAATCCTCCACATCAAACTCCTCGCATAGGGCAAGCGCATGGGGCCCGTGTTCATAAATATGGAGCTCGAAAGGCACATGTTCCTTACGCAGAGCGACGGCATAGAGCAA
>Ga0256404_1006584_pt1 | contig 19101 bp, 9 predicted proteins | sample RumenRJG_01DNA_FD_185990 | JGI IMG/M metagenome (GOLD analysis project Ga0256404, IMG submission 185990) | Bovine rumen microbial communities from Lethbridge, Alberta, Canada - RJG_01 | ecosystem: Host-associated > Mammals > Digestive system > Stomach > Rumen | place: Canada: Alberta | collected...
TAAAAAAAGATGGTCTGCTTATATATGCAAACCATCTTAAAGTAGTAAAATCATTTATGAAGTTTTAAATGTGTGATGAAGGGAAATCCTTAACTTAATGGCATTGGCCCCGCCCCCCCTGTCAATATCATATAATTTGTGTTATAATCACATTACTAAGATTTTTTAAGGAGGAGTGTTTATGAATTACAAAATTATCGGAGACAGTGATAACCCTATCGCTGAAGTAAAGCTTAGTCAGGGAGAAATGATTAGAATGGACAGAGGTTGTATGGTTTACATGCAGGACGTTTCTCTCGAGGGTAAGATGAATTCTAAGAAATCAGGTCTTGGTGGTGTACTAGGAGCTATTGGTAGAAGTATGACAAGTGGTGAGAGTATGTTCATTACTGAAGCCACAGGAACTTCTAATGAAGCAGTAATCGCTGTTGCTCCAGCATGTCCTGGTAAGATTGTCAGACTTGAAGTTGGCAGCACACAGTACAGACTTAACAATGGTGCATTCTTAGCTTGTGAAAGCAACGTGTTCTACAATATGCAGAGACAGGATTTAGGTAAGGCATTACTTGCTAATACTGGTGGTTTATTCGTTATGGAGACAGAAGGTCAGGGAGATTTGCTTGCAACAGCATTTGGTGATCTTGTTGAGCTTGAAGTAACACCTAATAAGCCTCTTACAATTGATAATGAGCACGTAGTTGCATGGGATAGAAATCTTGATTATCATATGGAGATTGCTTCAGGTACATTTGGATTTAAGACAGGTGAAGGAATTGTTAATAAGTTCCACGGTTCTGGTAAAGTCCTAATTCAGACAAGAAATCTTCATTCATTAGCTGATGGCATTAGCACATATCTACCAGACAAGTCAAGCTACTAGAATAGTTCTTTAAGCCACACGTAATGTGTGGCTTTTTCTGTAAATGTATGGGAGGGTTTTATGTTTCAGACAGCGCATATAATATGGATAATAATTTCTTTAGTTCTAATAGTTGTTGGGGTTATACTGTGCAGGTATCTTCGCCCTTCAATGAACCGCATGCTCAAGGTGTGTCTGTGCATTGGTATTGTATCTGAAGTCATCAAGTTCTTCTCCGTAAGTCAGATTGTTCCATTTATCAATGAGACATTTGTTAAGCCAGATGGTACATTTGGCTATAACTATAGTGGAGCATATACTCCGATTTTGGAGGTAGAGCATTTACCATTTGAAATGTGTAGTCTACAGCTTTTCTTCATGGCAATTTGTCTTCTCGCATCTAGCGAGAAGGTTAAGCATTTCCTATATGTTATGATGTTTGCTACAGGAATCGGCGGCGTAATTGCAATTCCTCTTGCTACACTTTCAGTATATTACACAGACTTTGCAGACTATATGTTATCACCAAGAGTATGGCAATTCTTCCTGTATCACTCAATGATTAGCGTCCTAAGTATTTACATAGGACTAAGCAAAGAAACCAATATTGTTTTCTCCGATCTTAAGACAGCAATTATCGGAGCATTTGCCTTCGACATACCAACATTTTACTTAAATGGTGTTCTGTCAGAGAAGGTATATGTTAATGACCAGCTTGTGGGCGTAACCCATAGGATTAATTTCTTCTCATCCTATGTCAACCCGGTAGGACTCGTTCTTACGGAGAAGTGGCAGTGGATTCTTTATATTGCAATAAGGGATGTTATACTTGTGGGACTAATGACAATAATGTTTGTCATTTTCTGTAAGATTATTAAGAAGAAATATTAGTAATTCAATTTAGAGAAGGGGATTAGTAGTTTGGACAGCGCCTATTCTTCCGACAATAGAATAGTATGGGTAGATATGCTCAAGGGAGTTGCCATTCTTGCCGTTATGATAGGACATCTCGTGCCACATACCTACATAGGGGATTTTGTGTATTCCTTTAGCGTACCGCTGTTCATATTCGTATCTGGTTATCTCTTCAAAAGGTACGGCTCTTTCAAGGAATTCCTAACACACAGATTCAAATCTCTTCTGATTCCTTATCTTATGTTCGGCCTGCCATTTCCTATTGTTATAGCGTTCTACAACGCGGCTTACGCTGGCGGTTCATATAGCCCAATAACGCCGGCTGACTACTTCTATTCCTTGCTACAGGAATTGTATAATTACATAATCCAGATAAGGTATCAGGTTATATGGTATCTTGCCATGATTTTCCTTGTAAATGTTGTAATGTACTTTATATTACTAATCAAGCATAGGTGGGTGCAGATTGCCATAATATTAATCCTACTAACCACCGGTGCCATTTATTATCACTTCGGCGGCAAGCCACTGATATGGAATATTGATACAGTCATTATGGCACTTCCTTTCTTCTATGTGGGCCATCTTCTTTCGGATAATGGCAAATGTGCAGTTAGAATAACTGAGATGAAGAAGAGCAGGGCAGCGTTATTATTTGTTGTTTTCCTTATTGGTAATATTATTTTCAACTTTCTTACACATTATATAAGCGGAGAAAGTCTTGACATGTACTTTTGTCAGTATGGCGTCCTTCCACTTACTTATATAAGTGCTTTTTGTGGGATTTTTGCATTTATGATTTTGGCAATTATTCTTCGTTCTCGGTTTGTGGAATTTTTCGGAAGACATTCGCTGGTTTATTTTATACTTCATCAGGGAGTGATGTATTTTCTTAACCTGGTTATTCTACCAATGCTTAACATACCGTCACTATCACATATTGTAGGAGATAGCAATTATAACCTAATGGATTATCCACTGATGATTGGTTTGGCGGTCGCTTATTTGGCAATAATGATTCTTGTTGTGTGGCTTGTAATATTAGCATTTTCAAGAACACCGATTAAGAAATATTTCTAGAATGATTTAAGATAATGGGAAAGGAATGAATGTATTGAACAGCGCGAATTCTTCTGACAATAGAATTGTATGGATAGATATGCTTAAGGGCATAGCCATGCTTGCTGTTATGATGGGGCACCTCATGCAGCATACTTATGTAGGGGATTTTGTATATTCTTTCGCAGTCCCTTTGTTCATATTTGCCTCAGGCTACCTCTTCAAAAGGTATGGTTCCTTCAAGGAGTTTTTAAAGCACAAATTCAAGTCCCTCATAATTCCCTACCTAATGTTCGGCTTGCCATTTCCAATAGCAATCGCATATTACAATGTGGCAACGAGTGGTGGGACATTTATTGGACACGTCTCCCTCGCCGATTATTTCTCGGCATTGCTGCAGGAATTAATAAATTATATTTTGCAGATACATTATAATGTTATATGGTATCTTGCCATGATTTTCCTTGCAAATGTTATTATGTACTTTATACTATTAATTAAGCGTAGGTGGGCCCAGACTGCCATAGTATTAGTGCTTCTTGCCATAGGCTCTGTTTACTTTTATATGGGGGGCAAACCTCTGATATGGAATGTTGATACAGTCATGATGTCGCTGCCTTTCTTCTATGTGGGGCATCTACTTGCAGATAATGGGGCATGTATTAATAAGATTAGAGAACTGACACGAAGCAAGGCCATATTATTGTTTTTTGCTTTTCTTATTGGGAATATTATATTCAACCAGCTTACAATTTATGTAAGCGGAGAGTGCCTAGATATGAATTCCTGCGAATATGGTTTTGTGCCATTTACTTATGTGAGCGCCTTTTTGGGTATATTTGCATTTTTGATTTTATCAATACATTTTCAGACGAAGCTTATGGAATTTTTGGGGAAGCATTCCCTTATATATTATGTGATTCATGTGGCAATAATACATGGAATTAATTTCACCATCTTCCCGCTTCTTAACATTCCGACCTTAGTGGATGTTGTGGGAAACGCTAATTATAACTTGGCAGATTATCCGTTGATGATAGGACTAATGATTATTTATTTGGTTTTGATAGTATTCATTACATGGCTTATAATATTATTATTCTCTAAGACGCCCCTTAAGAATTACTTCTAGAGTTATTTCGTATAAGGCGAAAGGATTAAATATATGAGTGATTCAGTTCGTGAACTTGAAAACAAAATGAAGGATTTTGACAACCGATACAGAGCGAAGAAGATTGTCAATATGATATGCAGTATTATCATTATATTTATGGGAGTGCTCTCTGTTATCTATATCTACGAAATTGATAATGATGGAATCATGACATTTCGCTGGATGACAGTTGATGGAACTATTTATACAACGATTCTTACAATAATAGTTGTTGCCTGTAATATATATGAATTGATAAGGAAGACAGAGGTATCAAGGAAGGTTGTATATCTTCTAAGGCTGTCCTCTGCTGTTACGGAGGGAATAATAATTATAGTTGTACTTATTAGTCAGCTTCCATTCTTCCCGGCGCACATGCATATTGCAAGAATTGATATGTTTTTTATGCATATATGCATTCCAATTCTTACAATCTTTTCATTTATTAATAATGATTCTCCCATAAGGAAGCTTAGCTTATTAGAATTAACATTTGGCACAAGCTTTGTGATTGTATATCTTATAATAATAGTTACAATGATAGGAACAGGTGTGTTGACGAAGGAATACATACCTTATGATTTTCTGAATTTTGAGAATATGGGTGGCAAGTTCGCCATGATAGGACTATTTGTTCTGGCATATATCGGTGCCGGAGTGCTTGCCCATTTCATGTCAGTATGGAACCGCAAGACCTACTGGCTCTGGTTCAAGAATGTAGCCAAGAAAAGTTGACAAGGAGAGAGGATTATGAATAGAAAAGCTTATAAAATCACATCAGTCATCGTAATTTCATTTATTAATGCTGTGCTTGTAGTGACTTTGGGCATAGCCGTATATTGTGGTATTTTCTTTAGTAAACCAATAATTGAAGATATGGTTTTTCAGACGCCAAAGTCATCCACTAATGGAAGTGATTATGATTTCAACGCCAGGGTTTTTACCCCAAGAGATGGCATGCCAACACATCCTGTTATTATAGTTTCCCATGGCTATAACAGTACAATGGAGAATTGTGAGGACGTGGCGGAATATTATGCCAATCATGGATTTGCAGTAATAGTATTCGACTTCGTTGGAGGCTCTCGCAACAGCTCAACTTCTGTGCATTCCTCTGAGATGACAGCATTTACAGAGATAACTGACTATGAGATTGTATTAGACTACGTTGAGAAAAATGACGCCTATGACAATAATAACATTTTCATAAGCGGACAAAGCTTCGGCGGTCTTATTGCAACTGTTGTGGCAGAGAAGCATAAGGATGAGATTAAGGGAGTAGTTCTCTTTTATCCTGCTTTCTACATGGCGGATTACGCCTCTGAAGTATTGCAGCAAGGTCCTACTGAGAATATTAGGAACAGTGGTCCAAATGACATTTCCTATGATAATGGACAATTATATGATTGGGATAATCTGCTAGTTAGCGAGAAATATCTGACTGAGCTAAGCCAGATTGGTATCAGGGACAAGATAAGAGCACTTAACAAGGATGTAATCGTGCTGCAAGGCGATATTGATGATGATGTTACCCTTGATTCCACCAACTATTTTATTCAGTTCTTCCCATCAGCAGAGCTGGTTGTAATTAAGGATGGCGAGCATGGATTCTTCGATAAGCAGCTTGAACAGGCAGAGAAAGCATCCATTAGATTTATGAAGGATAGGTTATAATTAAACCATAAAGCAAAGACATAATAATGGAAGTGTCAGTTAGTGACAACGGACAAGTATCTGAGGATATGAAGATGTCCATCAATGGTACTATGGTAAATGTTGCATGGGAGCAAAACGAGTCAGTAGATGCCTTAAAACAACTTACCGCCCAGAAACCTCTTACGATTAATATGTCAATGTATGGAGGCTTTGAACAGGTGGGCTCCATTGGACAGAATCTCCCTAAAAACGATGTGCAGACTACAACTAGTGCTGGAGACATTGTCCTTTATTCAGGCAATCAGATTGTTGTCTTCTATGGCTCTAATTCATGGGCATATACAAGACTGGGCAAGATAACAGATAAGTCTGCATCTCAGATGAAGGATTTACTGGGAAATGGGGATGTTACAATAACATTTACCAGATAGGAGGCAAAACTAATAATGAGTTTGGAAGAATTGTTAGAGCATTTTAACAATGGAGAAACCCTGGGGACCAACAGAGAGTATATAGAACAAATGAGGTATTATAGCCGGGAGTCCCAGAAGCTTACCATGGAGATTAATACTAAGTATCATGAACCGGAAGAGTTATCAAAGCTGTTTTCGGAGGTGATAGGAAAGCCGGTGGGAGAAGGGTTTGGGCTGTTTCCACCTTTCTATACTGACTTTGGCAAGAATATAACTATTGTCAAAAACGTCTTTATTAACGCTGATTGCAAGTTCCAAGACCAGGGTGGTATCTTTATTGATGATGGGGCGCTAATAGGCCACGGTGTTGTGCTTGCGACACTGGATCACGACCTTGCCCCAGAGAAGAGGCAGCAGCTTCATCCAGCACCTATTAGAGTTGGCAAGAATGTATGGATTGGTGCAAATGCTGTTGTGACAAAGGGAGTTACAATTGGTGATAACGCAGTCGTCGCAGCAGGGGCAGTGCTTTTATAACTATTTAAACAAGATTTTTCGGTAGGTAATGAACAATTTAGAAGGACCGTCCCCTTGTCAACCGCTCGCTTGACATAATTGTGGTGTAAATATACAATATTATTGCGTTTTTATGCGTATAAATAAGCAATTATGTTAAGAGGTGGATATAGTAATGAATGACGAAGTTATTAATTACAAATACGAAGAGAAATTAATTGGAAAGAGTGCACTAAGGTATATTATTCCTTCCATAATAACACTTGTATTTTCACAGACAGCGCCGTTAGTAGATGCAGCTTGTGTATCAGCATCTTTGGGCAATGTAGCGCTATCAGCATTAAGTAATGTTGAACCAGTAGTTATGGTTACAAGTGTTCTAGGCTCTCTTGGTGGCGTAGGTTGTGGTATTCTTGTATCTAAATGCTCCGGCTCTGGCGAGAAGGAAAAAGCAGCCAAAGCATTTACCATAACTACAATTGCACTTACTATTTTTTCCATATTAATTAGTGCATTAGCGCTTCTTTTTATTGATCCCCTTCTTAAATTTCTATGGACAACTCCAGAAAATGTAGCATTTGCCAAGGAATATCTTATTGTAATACTAATTGGTTTTGTCATTACGACAATTACATTCGCCTGGATGTACATTTTTGTTGATGATAATAACCCGAATCTTGTTATGGTAGGAACTGTTGTAGCGGCAGTAGTTAATGTCATAATTGATTTGGTTGGTCTTAATGTATTTCATTTTGGAATATGGGTCGCAGCCTTTGGTACTATATTTGGAGAATTTGTTTCCCTTGTAATATTCTTTTTCCATTTTAGGAAGAAGGATACACTAAGTAGGTTTGTGAATCCTAGGAATAGTGGAATTAAGCCAGGAGAAATCCTTAAGCCTGGTTTCCCACTTGCCCTTACATATATTCTTGCAATCTTGCAAATGTTCATTCAAAACTTCGTTCTTAGTGATGAAGGTGGTACAAGTGGTCTTGGAGACTCTGCAGTTATGGACAATCTTGTAGTGTTCCTTGCAATTTTCATACTAGGACAATGTGAGTCTATTATGCCACTTGCCTCTGCTTACTTTGGTGAGAAGAATACAAGCTGTCAGCTTCTTGCTAAGCGTATGCTATTTAGAATTGGATTAATTGTAATACCTATTATTCTTATTTTGCTTGCTATTTTCCCAGAAGCATTTATGAGAGTATTTTCTGTGACAGATGAGAAAATGCTAGAGACATTACCATTTGCCATAAGGATTATGTGTATATCACAATTCTTTATATTTATACTCACATATATGGCTAATTATTTTGCTTCTATTGAGAAAGAGATAAGAGGTGATATTGCATTTGGTATTGAGGGTGTAGTATCAATAATCGTAACTATTGCACTTAAGAATGTTGCTCCTATGGACGCACCTTGGTATGGTAGTCTGGCAGGTGCTTTTTGTGCATGTATCTATGTATTGTTTATATGTCGAGGTACTAAGGGATTAGTTAAGTTCCATCCTGAGAATCTTCTTATGATTACAGGTGGTGTTGCTACAACGGATGTCATAGAAGACTGGAAGAATAAGGCAAGAGATTTCTTGAGTAAAGAACAAAGCGAACAGATTGAAAATGATATGATTAAGCCTTTTATCAGCAGTATTGAGAAGGATATTACTCCACTTAGCTCATTTACCATACTTGACCTTGGAGAAGAAGGCAAGTCGGTAGTATTACGATATGATGAGAGCAGTAAACTTAGACGACTTAGGAAGAAGGAAGCTCATGGAAATGAGGAAGAAATAGGTGAAGAAGATATTGATTATGGTGTAGTTGTTGTTAACGAGTTTAACTCTCTTAGAAGAATGATGATAAAATTCAGAAACTAAGCATAAATAATTTGTTAATATAATGATAATAATGGAGTAATAGGGGAAAGGTGACAACTATGAGTAAGGATAATATAAGTGTTTCGATTAAGCTTCATGATACTAAGGTCGATGTACCAGTAAGACCTGCCTACAGACTGTTGCAGGATAGTGCTGGTCGCTATCCTGACAGGACGGCCCTTGTTGCAACAGATAGAAAGCTTACCTATTCTGCGCTTAACGAAGAGGCTAACAAAGTAGGAAGAACCCTTATTACGGCAGGTGTAAAATGTGATTCAATAGTAGCTGTTCTTGCTGACAGGAATAGCTACGCTTACGTTATGCGTCAGGGCGTTCTTAAGAGTGGTGGCGCTTTTCTCCCAATTGATCCTGAATATCCAGAGGATAGAATTCGTTTTATCTTAGAAGATTCTAATGCTAAACATCTTATAACTACAGAAGATATTATTTCCCGTAGAAAAGATTTATTTGACAATATTATAAAAGACGGCACAGATGTTATATCAGTTGAAAAGGCCCTAGAGGAGACCGACGGCTCTAATCTAGATATAGATGTTCCGTACGAATCCTTAGCTTATGTAATCTATACCTCAGGCTCTACTGGTAAGCCTAAGGGTGTTATGATTACCAACCATAACCTGGTTAACTTCGTATATGATGACGAGAAGAATGCCGAGATTCATGGAATGGTTACAGGCTGCAGCGCTGTGGTTGCCATTGCTGCATTAACATTTGACTTCGCCATTATGGAGGAATTTGTTCCAATTGCAAATGGTATGACAGCGGTTCTTGCAACTAATGATGAGATTATGAATCCATTGCTGCTGGCAGATTTGATGACGAATAACAAGGTGGATTGTATGTGCGCAACACCTAGCTATCTTCTTAATCTGCTAGACATGAGTGAGTTTACAGATAAGCTTGATATTGCAATTAGCCATGTGAAAGCAATTGACATGGGTGCTGAAGCATTTCCAAGAGAATTATATAACAAGCTTAAGGCAGTAAGTCCTGATATCCTTATTATGAATGGTTACGGACCTACTGAAGCAACAGTAAGCTGTACCATGCAGGTGATTGATAATCCGGATGATATCACTATTGGTATCCCTAACGGAAATGTTAATGTTGTAACTATGGATAAGGATGGAAATGTTCTGCCCCTTGGAGAGATAGGTGAGCTGGTTATAATCGGCGATGGCGTTGGTCGCGGATATATAGGACGAGATGATCTTACTAAGGAGAAATTCATAACTGTAGATGGCAAGAAGGCGTACAAGAGTGGTGACCTTGCACGAATTCGCGAGGATGGCAACATTGAATTCCGCGGAAGAATTGATAATCAGGTTAAGCTTCGAGGACTACGTGTGGAGCTTGGAGAGATAGAAAGTAATATCAATTCATTCCCAGGAGTAAATACAAGTATTGTTATTGTAGTTAAGCAGGACACAGAATATTTAGCTGCTTATTATACTGCAAGTGAAGAGATTGATATTGAAGCACTTAAGGAGCATTTGTCTTCTAAGCTGACAGAATACATGGTGCCACAGGTGTTTGTTCAGCTTGATAAGATGCCTCTTACTGCTAATGGTAAGATTGATAAGAAGAAGCTTCCTAGTCCTACTATGCAGGAGGTTGTAATAGAGCCTGCCCAGAATCAGACGCAACAGGAAATTCTTGATATTGCAATAGATACACTTGGTACGGATAGAATTGGTATTACAACTGATTTATTTGCAGCAGGAATGTCTTCGATTTCTGGAATGAAGTTCTGCGCCCTTTTATCTGCAAAATATAATAAAGACCTTCGTATTGCAGATATAGCTGACAACAGCACAGTAGTTGAGATTGAGAAGCTCCTTGATGATAGTGACGAATTAATTAATTACGAGCTTAGAGATGAGTACCCACTAAGTATGAATCAGATGGGTATCTACATAGAGACAGAATTAAATCAGGGAACGACTATTTATAATATACCATCCCTATATAAGCTTGATGACAGGGTGGATTTAGACAAGCTTAGAAAAGCCATTGTTAAGGCAGCCAGTGCTCACCCATACTTGTTTATGAGATTAGATAAGGCTGGTGACAGGGTAGTTGTTAAGCGCCGTGATGATTATAAATTAGAGGTATCTTGCACTACATGTGACAATGTTCCGGTAGAAGAGGAGCTTGTCAGACCATTTGACCTTACATCTAATGAGGTTTTAATTCGTGCAGAGCTTTTTGATACTAAGGATGGAAAATACTTCTTCTTAGACACCCATCATATTGTATCTGATGGTGCTTCTATTGATATACTTGTGGAGGATATCGATAAGGTATATAGGGGCAAAGAGGTGTCCAAAGAAACGTACACCGGTTTTGAGTATGCTCTTGATGAAGAGCGCCTTAGAAGTTCTGATAAATATAACAAGGCTAAGGAGTGGTATGATAGCATTTTCGCAGGCTGCTCAGGGGAGACTATGCCTGTAACAGATGGTAATGATAGTGAGCAGCTTGGTATTCTTAAGAATCAGCTCAATGTTAAGGCTGATGATATTCGTGCATTTTGTAAGAAGAACAATCTTACAGTTAATGCCTTCTTTACAGCAGCATTTGGAATGGCAGTTAAATCATATAGTGCCGCAGAAGAGACCATATTCTCCACAATCTATAATGGAAGAAGTGACGCTAGATTAGAAAATAGCGTATCAATGCTTGTTAAGACATTTCCAGTATTTTTTAATCCGAAGCAGGATGCTAATATTGTATCTGTAATTAAGGACACTCAGTCTTATCTTCTCAATGCAATGTCTAATGATATATATAGTTTTGCAGAAGTGAAGAATGAATATGGCATTAATGGTGATATGATATTTGCTTATCAGGGTGACATAGATGATATAGCTATCATAGGTGGATACGAGTCTAACTATAAGCTTCTTAACCTTTCACGCTTTAGAATGCCTATTGGAATTGATGTGTTCTTAAGTGGCGACAAGGTTATTTATGAATCAGAATATGCCCCATCCCTTTATTCAGAATATACTATTCAAGGTATAATTAATCTCTTAGATGTTGTGTCACAGGAGTTTGTATCTAAGAATAAGCTAAGTGACATATCCCTTGTTAGCAACAGTGATATTGAGGCTATTAAGAATGTCCATGATACTATTGTAAATGTTCCAGTAAAACCAGCTTACAGGCTAATGCAGGACAGCGCAGAGAAGTTCCCAGAGAAAACAGCTGTTGCAGCATGTGACAGAAAGCTAACTTATAAGGATTTCAATGAGGAGGCTAATAGGGTAGGTTGTACCTTAATTAGTAAGGGAGTTAAGCCAGATACTATTGTGGCAGTTCTTGCTGACAGGAATAGCTATGCCTATGTAATGCGTCAGGGTGTACTTAAGAGCGGAGGAGCATTCCTTCCAATTGATCCTGAATATCCTGAGGATAGAATTAGATTTATCCTAGAAGATTCTAAGGCTAAGTTTATCCTTACTACAAGTGATATTCTTACTAGAAGAAAAGATTTATTTGACGCCCTTGGTAGTGAAGGCATAGAGGCTATTGCAGTCGAAGATGCCCTTAAGAACATGGATTCATCTAATCCTAATGTAGATGTGCCATACGATGCATTAGCATATGTAATCTATACATCAGGTTCAACAGGTAAACCTAAGGGTGTTATGCTTACTAACCACAACCTGGTTAACTTCGTATATGATGATGAGAAGAATGCTGAGATTCATGGAATGGTTAATGGCTGCAATGCTGTGCTTGCTATTGCCGCATTAACATTTGACTTTGCTATTATGGAGGAATTCGTTCCACTTGCCAATGGAATGACAGCGGTACTTGCAACTGGCGATGATATTATGAATCCATTGCAGCTTGCTGATGTAATGACAGAGAATAAAGTAGATTGTATGTGCGCAACACCTAGCTATCTTCTTAATCTGCTAGATATGGGTGAATATACGGACAAGCTTAATATTGCGTTAAGCCACGTTAAAGCAATCGACATGGGTGCTGAAGCATTTCCGCCAGTGCTATATACCAAGCTTAAAGAGGTAAGCCCTGATATCCTTATTATGAATGGATATGGACCAACTGAGGCTACTGTAAGCTGTACTATGCAGGTAATCGACAATCCTAATGACATTACTATTGGTATTCCTAATGGAAATGTCAACGTGGCAACAATGGATAGAGAAGGCAGACTACAGCCACTTGGAGCCATGGGTGAAATGGTTATCATCGGCGACGGTATTGGTAGAGGATATATAGGACGTGATGACCTTAACAAGAAGAACTTCATTACATTATTTGGTAAGAAAGCCTATAGAAGTGGTGATCTTGTTAGAATTCGTGAGGATGGTAACATCGAGTTCCATGGAAGAATCGACAATCAGGTTAAGCTTCGAGGACTTCGTGTGGAACTTGGAGAGATTGAGAGTAACATCAATTCATATCCAGGAATAGGTACAAGTATTGTAATTGTTGTTAAGCAGGATACAGAATATTTGGCAGCATATTATACAGCAGATGAAGAGATTGATACTGAATCTCTTAAGGAGCATTTAAGTTCTAAGCTAACTGAATATATGGTACCACAGGTTCTGATTCAGCTTGATAAGATGCCGCTTACAGCTAATGGTAAGATTGATAAGAAGAAGCTACCAAGTCCTACAATGACTGAAGTTGTAATTGAGCCCGCCAAGAATGATACACAGCAGGCTATTCTTGATATTGCAATAGAGGCTCTTGGTAACGATAGAATAGGTATTACAACTGACCTTTTTGCAGCAGGAATGTCATCAATAACCTGCATTAAATTCTGTGCCTTACTTTCTTCGAAGTTTGATAAGGATCTTCGTATTGCTGATGTATTTGACAATAAAACAGTTATAGATATAGAGAAGTTACTAAATGATTCTGAGAGTGCAGTTGACTATGAACTTGTAGATGAGTATCCATTAAGTATGAATCAGATGGGTATCTATATTGAGTCAGAGATGCATCAGGGAACAACCATATATAATATTCCATCATTGTATAAGCTTGATGACAGAGTAGATTTAGATAAGCTTCAGAAAGCCATAGTTAAGGCTTCTAGCTGCCATCCTTATCTATTTATGATGATAGAGAAACTAGATGACAGGATTGTTGTTAAGCGTCGTGACGATTATGAATTAGAGGTTCCTTGCAAAGTATGTGATAAGGTCCCATCAGAAGAGGAACTTGTTAGACCATTTGACTTAACATCTAATGAGGTTTTAATTCGTACAGAGCTATTTGATACTAAGGATGGAAAGTATTTCTTCTTAGATACGCATCATATCGTATCCGATGGGGCCTCTATTGATATTCTTGTGGGGGATATTGACAAGATATATAGGGGCCAGGAGGTGTCCGAAGAAACGTACACCGGTTTTGAGTATGCCCTTGATGAAGAGCGCCTAAGAGGCTCTGATAAACTAAACCAAGCTAAAGAGTGGTATGATAGCATCTTTGCAGGTTGTTCAGGAGAGACTGCGCCTGTAACAGATGGTAAGAACAATGAACATGTTGCTGTAATTAATAGTAATATGAAGGTAAAAGCAGAAGATGTTCGTGTGTTCTGTGAGAAGAATAGTATTACAGCTAATGCCTTCTTTGTTACTGCCTTTGGACTTACTATGCAATCATATACAGCCTCAGAGGATGGAGCAATATTCTCAACCATCTATAACGGAAGAAGTGATTCTAGACTTGAGAATAGTGTATCCATGCTAGTTAAGACATTTCCAGTATATTTTAATCCGAAGAAGGATAGCGACGTCATATCTGCCATCAGAGATTGCCAGTCATATCTTCTTAATGCAATGACTAATGATATATACAGCTTTGCAGAAGTAAAGAATGAATATGGCATTAACGGCGACATAGTATTTGCTTATCAGGGGGATGGGGATGATGTAGCCACAATAGGTGGATATGAGGCCACATTTACTATGTTTGATCTCTCATATTCCAGAGCCAATATTGGAATTGATTTATTCCTTAAAGGGGATGAAGTAGTATATGAAGCAGAATACGACCCATCACTATATTCAGAATATACTGTGAAGGGCATAATGAAGCTTATAGATGTTGTGGCGCAGCAATTGATGTCTAAGAGTAAGATAAGCGACGTGTCTCTTGTTGATGATAATGACATTGATGCAATCACTAAACTTCATGATACTAAGGTTGATGTACCAATTAGACCAGCTTATAGATTATTACAGGATAGCGCGGCTAAGTATCCAGACAAGGTTGCTGTAGTGGCAACAGATAGAACACTTACATATTCTAATCTTAATGAAGAGGCTAATAGGGTTGGAAGAACACTTGCAGGTGCAGGGGTAAAATGTGATTCAATAGTTGCTGTTCTTGCTGACAGGAATAGCTATGCCTATGTAATGAGACAGGGTGTTCTTAAGAGCGGCGGCGCATTCCTTCCAATTGACCCTGAATATCCAGAGGATAGGATTCGCTTTGTTTTAGAAGATTCTAAGGCCAAATATCTTATTACCACAGAGGATATTATTGATAGAAGAAAGGATTTATTTACCAGCATTTCCAATGATGGTATTAAGGTCATCTCTGTCCAAAAAGCATTAGAGGAGTCTGATGGCTCTAATCTTGATGTTGAGGTATCTAAGGATAGCTTTGCTTATGTAATCTATACATCTGGTTCAACAGGCAAGCCTAAGGGAGTAGCCCTTACTAATGGTAACCTTGTTAACTTCGTATATGATAATAAGAAGAATGCCGAGACTCATCGTATGGTATCTAATGTTAGGGTACTTCTTGCCATTGCTGCATTAACATTTGACGTATCAGTAATGGAAGAGTGCATTCCTATTGCTAATGGAATGACAGTAGTGCTTGCAACTGATGATGAGATTATGAATCCAAAGCAGTTAGAAGAGACCATGCTTACTAACAAGGTTGATGGACTATGTGCAACGCCAACTTATGTACTCAACCTGTTAGATATGGGTAAATTAATGGACAGCTTAAGCACTGCAATTAGTAATCTTAAGTTGGTAGACATAGGTGCAGAGGCATTCCCTCCTGTTCTATATGACAAGCTAAGAGAGGTTAACTCTGATGTAACAATCATTAACGGATATGGACCAACAGAAACAACGATTAGTTGTACTATGAAGGAGATAGATAATCCTGATGATATTACAATTGGTATCCCTAATGGAAATGTTAATGTTGCCACCACAGATAGAGATGGCAGACTTCAGCCTCTTGGTGCCATGGGTGAAATGATTATTATTGGTGATGGCGTTGGTCGTGGATATATAGGACGCGATGACCTAAGCGAGAAGAGCTTCATATCTATGTTTGGTCGAAAAGCCTATAGAAGCGGCGACTTAGTTCGCATTCGTGAAGATGGAGACATTGAATTCCATGGACGAATTGATAACCAGGTTAAGCTTCGTGGACTTCGTGTGGAGCTTGGAGAGATTGAGAGTAATATCAATTCCTTCCCAGGAATTAGTACAAGTATTGTTATTGTAGTTAAGCAGGATACAGAATATCTGGCTGCTTATTATACAGCTGACGAAGAGATAGATGTTGATGCTCTTAAGAAGCACTTAAGCTCTAAGCTTACAGAATACATGGTGCCTCAGGCATTTATTCAGCTTGATAAGATGCCGCTTACTGCTAATGGCAAGATTGACAAGAAGAAGCTGCCTAGTCCAACTATGCAGGAAATGACAATTGAGCCTGCCCAGAATCAGACGCAGCAGGAGATTATTGATATTGCTGCTGAGCTTCTAGGTACTGACAGGATAGGTATTACAACTGATTTATTTGCTGCAGGAATGTCATCTATTACCTGCATTAAGTTCTGTGCATTACTTTCTTCAAGGTTCGATAAGGAAGTTCGTCTTGCTGATGTATCAGCTAACAAAACAGTAGTTGATATTGAGAAGCTTCTTAATGAAACTGACGAAGTAATTAGCTACGAAGCAAGAGATGAGTATCCATTAAGTATGAATCAGATGGGTATCTATATAGAGTCAGAACTGCATCAGGATACAACCATATATAATATTCCGTCTCTATACAAGCTTGATGACAGAGTAGACTTAACTAAGCTTAAGGAGTCTATAGTTAAGGCTGTAAGCGCACATCCATATCTATTTATGAGATTAGAGAAGGTGGGTGACAAGGTTGTTGTTAAGCGTCGAGACGATTATGAGTTAGAAGTAAAAATCACAACGTGTGATAAGGTTCCAGCAGAGGATGAACTTGTCAGACCATATGACCTTGCATCTAATGAAGTGCTCATTCGCGCTGAAATCTATGATACTAAGGAAGGAAAATATTTCTTCCTAGACACTCATCATATTGTATCTGATGGTGAGTCTATTGATATACTTATTGAGGATATAGACAAGGCATATAAGGGCGAAGAGGTGTCCGAAGAAACGTACACCGGTTTCGAGTATGCCCTTGATGAAGAGCGCCTTAGAAACTCTGATAAATTAAACAAGGCAAAAGAGTGGTATGATAGCATATTCGCAGGCTGCTCTGGTGAGACTATGCCTGTTACAGATGGTAAGGGTAACGAACATGTTGCTATGCTTCATAATCATCTGAATGTAAGTGCCGAAGATGTTCGTGCATTCTGCGAGAAGAATCACCTCACAGCTAATGCATTTTTCACAGCTGCATTTGGAATGACCATGCAATCATATACAGCCTCAGAGGATGGAGCAATATTCTCAACAATTTATAATGGTAGAAATGATTCTAAGTTAGAAAACAGCGTAACAATGCTGGTTAAGACATTTCCGGTATATTTTAATCCTAAGAATGACAGTTCAATTGTATCAGTTATACATGACGCTCAGACATATCTTCTTAGTGCAATGTCTCATGATATATATAGCTTTGCAGAAATCAAGAATGAATATGACATCAATGGAGATGTTCTATTTGCTTATCAGGGTGATGGAGAAGATGTAACTACTCTGGGTGGATATGAGGCAACATTTACTGACTTTGATCTCTCGTATGCCAAGGCGCCTATTGGATTTGATGTATCACTTGATGGTGATAAGGTTATGTACGAGGTGGAATACGACCCATCTATGTATTCTGAATTCACAATGCAAGGTATTGCTAATCTCTTAGATGTTGTATCACAAGAATTCATGTCTAAGGATAAGATATGCGACATTTCTCTCGTTAGTGACATCGATATTGAGGCTATTAAGAATGTCCATGATACTATTGTAAATGTTCCAGCAAAGCCAGCCTACAGGCTTATGCAGGATAGCGCTGAGAAATTCCCAGAAAGAACTGCTGTTGCTGCATGCGACAGAAAGCTTACATATAAGGAATTTAATGAAGAAGCTAACAAGGTAGGTCATAGTCTTATTAGTAAGGGCGTTAAGCCAGATACAATTGTGGCTGTTCTTGCTGACAGGAATAGCTATGCCTATGTAATGCGTCAGGGTGTACTTAAGAGCGGAGGCGCATTCCTTCCAATTGACCCTGAATATCCAGAGGACAGAATTAGATTTATCCTAGAAGATTCCAAGGCTAAGCTTATCCTTACTACAAGTGATATTCTTACTAGAAGAAAAGATTTATTTGATGCACTTAGAAGTGAAGGCATAGAGGCTATCGCTACCCAGGATGCACTTAAGAATAGCGATTCATCTAATCCTAATATTGATGTGCCATACGATTCTTTGGCTTATGTAATATACACATCAGGTTCAACAGGTAAGCCTAAGGGTGTTATGCTTACTAACCACAACCTGGTTAACTTCGTATATGACGATGAGAAGAATGCTGAGATTCACGGAATGGTTAATGGCTGCAATGCCGTTCTTGCCATTGCTGCATTAACATTTGACTTTGCTATTATGGAGGAATTCGTTCCTCTTGCCAATGGTATGACAGCAGTACTTGCAACTGGCGATGATATTATGAATCCGCTGCAGCTTGCTGATGTAATGACAGAGAATAAAGTAGATTGTATGTGTGCTACACCAAGTTACCTTATTAACCTGCTTGATATGGGTGAATATACGGACAAGCTTAATAAGGCAATTAGTAATGTTAAGGCAATTGACATGGGTGCTGAAGCATTTCCACCAGTTCTATATACCAAGCTTAAAGCAGTTAGTCCTGACATTCTAATCATGAATGGATATGGACCTACTGAGGCTACTGTAAGCTGTACTATGCAGGTAATCGACAATCCTGATGACATCACTATTGGTATCCCTAATGGTAATGTCAACGTGGCAACAATGGATAGAGAAGGCAGACTTCAGCCACTTGGTGCAATGGGTGAAATGATTATCATCGGCGATGGTATTGGCCGCGGATATATAGGACGCGAAGATCTTAACAAGAAGAACTTCATATCCTTGTTCGGAAGAAATGCTTATAGAAGTGGCGACCTTGTTAGAATTCGTGAGGATGGTAACATCGAGTTCCATGGAAGAATTGATAATCAGGTTAAGCTTCGTGGACTTCGTGTGGAGCTAGGAGAGATTGAGAGTAACATCAATTCATATCCTGGAATCGGCACAAGTATTGTAATTGTTGTTAAGCAGGATACTGAATATTTAGCAGCATATTATACAGCAGA
>Ga0256404_1006585_pt1 | contig 19094 bp, 20 predicted proteins | sample RumenRJG_01DNA_FD_185990 | JGI IMG/M metagenome (GOLD analysis project Ga0256404, IMG submission 185990) | Bovine rumen microbial communities from Lethbridge, Alberta, Canada - RJG_01 | ecosystem: Host-associated > Mammals > Digestive system > Stomach > Rumen | place: Canada: Alberta | collected...
GAACGGGATACATGCGGAGGGCATTAAGACCACGGTCCAGCATGTGAGTCTGGATGCCGGCCTCATTGAAGGGCTTACAGAATGCGCGTACAGCATCGTTAGGATTCTCACCTGCCATGAGGTTCACCTGCTCAAAGGCACCACCATTGGTTTCTACACGTGAGAAACAGCCCATCTCAATGATCACAGGGGCGATACGCTCCAACTGATCCTTGCGTGGCTGGAATTTTCCAGACGACTGCCACATATCGCGGTAGACGAGACTAAACTTGATTTTCTTCTTTGTTGCCATAATATACTATGTTTATATCTAAATTCTCAAATTGGATGCAAAGGTACAAAATAAATAAGAATTATTACTTAAGAATTAAGAATAATTTCGTATCTTTGCCGCAAATTACGGACAATTATGAAAATAAATACACTATTTCTTACGATAGCAGCCGTGATGCTTGTAGCATGTGGCACAAAACAGGAAGCACCTAAAAGCGAAGAAATCCTGACAACAGAAGTTACTGACGACCAGACTATCTACGGACTGGCCTGCGACGGGTGCAACGACACCGTGGTGGTATTCCTGAGACTGCCTTACAACGGAAGTGACCCCGATACGCTGTACATCCTGGATGCTGTAAAACAGCGTCATATCATGGGTAAGATTCGTATTGGCGACAAACTGGCTATCATGCGCAACGAGACTGACTCGACGGTGGCCGACCTCGTGATTGTCACCGAACAGCTCATGGGGCAATGGCGCCACCAGGTATACCCCACCCTGCACGAGCGTGCTGACATGGAAGGAAACACGGAGAGACAGAAGATAGCACAACTGCCCGACTCCATCAAGGCGCTGCTGGCTATCCCCAAGGAATACGGACTGGACATCCTGCATGACAACATGATGTATGTGCCAGGTTCACACGTCAAACATGTGACGTCAGACGAAGAATCGCCCGTGGAATATCCCATCGCGCAATTCTACAACGAATGGAAAATATTCAACGGACGATTTGTGATGTTCCACAGCACAGCCGACTCGCTGGGCGAGATGCAGACGCTGGCTTCTGATACCGCAGACGTGGTGCTACTGGAAGCCGACTCGCTGATGCTGCGCTTCAAGGATGGCGTGCGCAGCTACTACCGGAAGGTAGAGGTGCCAAAGGAATAAAGGCGCTGCTCTGCCATCTTTTCGTACTTGGTGCCTGGGCGACCGTAGTTGGCATAGGGATAGATACTGATGCCGCCACGGGGTGTGAACAGGCCGATAACCTCAATATACTTTGGATCCATCAGCTTCACAAGGTCTTTCATGATGACGTTGACACAGTCTTCATGGAAGTCGCCATGATTGCGGAAGGAGAAGAGATAGAGCTTCAGGCTCTTTGACTCCACCATGCGCTCACCGGGGATATACAGGATTTTGATTTCTGCAAAGTCGGGCTGACCGGTGATAGGACACAGCGAGGTGAACTCGGGACAGTTGAACTGCACCCAGTAGTCGTTCTCAGGGTGCTTGTTCTGGAAGGTCTCCAGCACCTCAGGGGCATAGTCCATCTTGTATTCGGTCTTACGTCCAAGCGTTTGCAGACCTTCGTTTTCTCTTGAACTCATAACGTATTAATAATTAAATGTGTATGTAATGGTTTCGTCGTCACGTCTTACCATCAGCTGATGGATGCTCTTGTCGGCATTCAGCGTGGCAGAAACCTGGATTTTCTCCTTGTCGTTCTTGGCCTCGGCAATGATACTGGTATTGCGAGCATAGCGGAAGAGCGAAGCTAGCAGGTAGGGATCGCACGCCTCTACACCAAGCAGCAGCTGGTTGGCATCAACACTCTGGTGTCGGTTATCCTGTTCGCCATAGCTCAGGGCCAACTTGCGTGTCAGCTTCTGGTTGTCGTAATAGAAGAGGCTGTCGCAATTGTGCAGGCTGTCGGGGTTGAGCGAATATTTATTATAGGTGAATCGATAGGTGACACAGGAAGAGGTCTGCACACCACGATGCTCGAAGTTGAAGATATAGTTGGCTGGAGCTACCACCATACTACTGTAAAAGCGGTTGAAATAGCCCACGGTATCACCGCTGTTGATAAGCAGCTGAGGCTGGTAGTCGTTGTCGCAGTCTACGCTATAGGTGATGCCTTTTTTGACATCCTTCACCGTCATCTGTTTTTTACCATAGGTAATCTGCAGGTTGTTCAACGTCTGTTCGGCTTTCTGGATCTTCACCAGCGTAGGACGGTGCAGCGTGTCATATTCGAGTGTGATGTTACTGTCGTCAGAACCTGTGATTGACTTCACGTCGGCAGCGGAACCCAGCGAACCGTCGCCACGGGTGGCATACTGGATAAAGGCCAGTGAGATATGAGCCTCGCCAGGATGATTGGTGTCGCGAATCTGGATAGCAGCAGTACGCGACAGGTCGGTGGTGTTCTGCTTGAAGCCCAACTCCTGACTGTAGAGCACACTACCCTTTCCAGTACGGATGGGTACCGTAATCCAGGAGTTGTCGTAACCACTCAGGTCAATGAGGTCCCAGTTGCCATAACCATAGAAAATCAAAGAGTCTGATACGTTGTTGGCATAGTAGTACGAGATATTACTTGAAGGGCTCTCTATGCCAAAACCAGCCCTAAAATTACCCTCGTCATTCACACACGATGTCAGCATTGTTGCTGCTGCCATTATCCCAAATAAAGTCTTTTTAGTTTCCATAATAACCTATTGATTTTTAATTAAATATCGTCATCATCGTCATCGTCCCAACTATCGAAATCGAATCCTCCGAATCCTTCGAGCGAGGGAGCCACAAAGGCATCCATCTGACGGCGGTCTTTCTTCGTGGGACGACCAGTTCCGCGAGCACGGTCAACGAATCCGCTGATGCGGTTCATCTCCAGCAGTTCATACTGATCCTGCGGCGTCACGTTCTCGTAAATCTCGGGAAGCAATTTAGCACCCACTCGCTGTTCTATAGGCTTCAGAATCTTGAACGAATAGGTCACGGGCGGCTTGCGTACGCTGATGGTGTCGCCCTCTTTCACCATACGCGAGGGCTTCACATTGACGCCGTTGACAGCCACGCGTCCGTTCTTACAGGCATCCGAAGCGATAGAGCGCGTCTTGAAGATACGCGCCGCCCAAAGCCATTTATCGATACGTGCTTCACTCATCCCTACTAATCTTTTTTCTGGTCAGCAGCAGCCTTAACGGCCTGCGGACCCTTGCCATACTTATTATACTGGTTCATCGTGATGTTGATGCCAGCCAACACAAAACTCCTGATAATGTCGCCTGCCATGTCGATCGAGGGCTGCAGCGTCTGCATGTCCTCCTCGCTATAGCGCCCCAGCACCCAGTCCACCTGGGCGCCACGTGGATAGTCATTGCCAATGCCCATACGCAGTCGCGCATAATCCTGACCAATCAGTTGCTGAATACTTCCAAGTCCGTTGTGACCACCGTTCGACCCATTAGCCCTCAGTCGGAAGGCGCCAAGCGGCAGCGCTACATCGTCGCTAATCACCAGCAGGTTCTTTTGGTCAATATTCTCTTTGTCCAACCAATAGCGCACAGCAAGGCCACTTCTATTCATAAACGTCGATGGTTTCAGTAATATCACTTTTCGCCCTCTGACAGACGATTCTGACAAAAAACCATAGCGTTTATCCTCAAAAACGATATTGGACGCCTTTGCAAAAGCGTCCAATACCATAAATCCAGTATTGTGGCGGGTCAGTTCGTATTCAGAGCCTACGTTGCCCAAGCCTACAATCAAATACTTTTCCATCTCACGTCTGATTACTCAGCAGCAGCGGCAGCAGCCTTTGATGCACGAGTCTCCTTAACTGAGCATACTACAACCTGTGCAGGAGTAGCAAGCTTCAGACCGTCGAAGCTCAGCTCACCAACCTTGATAGCCTTACCCAGACCGAGGTTAGTAACGTCTACATTCAGAATCTCAGGAATCTGCTTGTATGGAGCGGTAACGTCAATCTTACGGATAGAGAGGTTCAGCTTACCACCATTACGTACACCCTCTGCCAAACCGTTCAGCTTAACAGGAATACCAACGGTGATTTCCTTTGTCTCGTTTACCTCGTAGAAGTCTGCGTGAAGCAGAGCGTCTGTTGTGGGGTGGAACTGAAGCTCCTTGATGATAGCCTTGTGCTCCTTGCCGTCGATGTTCAGGTTTACAACGAATACGTGAGGAGTGTAAACAGCCTTACGCAGGTCTGCGAATGAAGCGGTGAATGACATTGCCTCGGGCAGACCGTTCTCACCCTTCTTCTCACCATACAGGTTACAGGGAACAAGACCTTCCTTACGGAGTTCCTTAGAAGCCTTCTTACCAGTCAGCTCGCGCTTCTGGCCATTGATTGCGATTTCTTTCATAACGTTTGTGTTACTCTAAATTAAGTTGTTAATACATAAAATTGTTTGACTTAATTCGCCATCACACGAAAAAAGCGGGTGCAAAGGTACGAAGAAAAATTGATATAGACAATCGATTGTGGAAAAATTTCTAAAAAAAGTAGCTTTTTCTTGTGTAATCGAGGAAAAATGCCTAAATTTGCATCCGATAAAAGAGTTTACACGTATGATTAATAGAGAAATCATTAGAATTAAGATTGTTCAGTTAACCTACGCATACTATCAAAATGGTAACAAGAACATTGATACCGCAGAGAAAGAGCTGTTCTTCAGCCTCTCTAAAGCCTATGACTTGTACAACCAGCTTTTGTCTTTGATAGTTGCTATTACAAGGGAAGCACAGCGCCGTCAGGAGGTGCTGCAAGCAAAGGCCCTGCGCGAAGGGTCGAAAATGCCATCAGCCAAATTCATAAGCAATCGTTTCGCCCTGCAGTTGGAAAGCAATATCCAGTTGGGTGAGTTTATGGAAACACAGAAACGTACATGGGCTGACTATCCTGAATTCATCGGAAAAATGTTTGAACAGATTGAGCAGAGTCAGATTTATCAGGACTACATGAATGATAAGGAAGACAGCTATGCTGCTGACCGCGAGGTGTGGCGCAAGCTCTATCGCACCTTCGTTCAGGAAAATGAAGACCTCGACTCACTTCTGGAAGAGCAGAGCCTTTACTGGAACGACGACAAGGATGTGGTAGACACCTTCGTACTGAAGACCATCAAGCGCTTCGACGAGAAAAACGGCGACAAGCAGGAACTGCTCCCCGAATATGACTCAGAAGAGGAAAAGGATTACGCACGCAAGCTATTCCGGGCCACCATCCTCAATGCAAACGACTATCAGCATATGATGACTGAGGCTTCACAGAACTGGGATTTCTCCCGTCTGGCCTACATGGATGTCATCATCATGCAGATTGCCATTGCCGAGATGCTCACATTCCCCAGCATCCCCCTCAGCGTCACCATCAACGAGTTCGTAGAGCTGGCTAAGTTCTACTCTACCCCTCGCAGCGCCGGCTATATCAACGGCATGCTCGACACCATTGCCCGTCACCTTATTAATACTGGCAGACTGCTGAAGCAGATGGATAAGAAAGACAATAATTAATAACTAAATTACAAATTATACAAGATGATTAATTTCCTTTTACAAGCAGCCCCCAACGGAGGCGGAAACCTGATGATGACTGTCATCATGTTTGGTGCTATCTTTGCCATTATGTATTTCTTCATGATTCGTCCTCAGCAGAAACAGCGCAAGGAGATTCAGAAGTTCCAGAACGAACTGACAGAAGGAACCTCTGTTGTAACAGGTGGCGGTATCTATGGCACCGTTCAGAAGATTGACCTCGCCAAGGGCACTGTTGACGTGAAGATTGCACGCGATGTTGTCATCACGGTCGACAAGAGCTATGTGTTTAAGGATATGTCAAGCATGGGCTTGCAGAAATAAACCAGGTCTTGAGAAATGACCTTCAGGCCCACTGACACACTGCATACCATCAGAGATTTCCTGTTTAGCAAAACAAACAGGGAATTTCTGATTTTTTTGTTGTTCCTCCTGCTCTCGGGCATCTTCTGGCTGATGATGACTTTCAACGAGACCTACGAGAAGGAGATCGTACTGCCCGTGCGTTATGTCAACGTACCCCAGAGTGCAGTGCTCACCTCAGGCGAGTCTGACAGCATCCATGTGAACATCAGCGACAAGGGATTCAGTCTCTTTGCCTTTATCTATTCACGGGACAGTCACACCATCGACATTGACTTCACGAAATATGCCCTGCCCGACGGTATCGGATCTGTACCAGCTATCGACCTGCAGCATATGATAGAACAGCTGTTGCCCACATCAGCAAAGATTACGAGTCTGAAGACGGAGAAACTGGTGTTCTATTATAATAATGGTGAGAAGAAGAAGGTACCTGTGAGATGGAGAGGTCATCTGAAGACAGACCCGCATTATTTCATTGCCAAGACGCTCATAGAGCCCGACAGCGTCACCATCTTTGCCTCACGCGAGAAGCTGGACAGTATCCATTATGTATATACGCGCGAGCTCAACTATTCCGACATTCACGATACGCTCATCGTGACCAGTGAACTGCAACGTATGCAGGGCGTGAAGATGGTGCCCGACAGGGTGAAGATAAACATCCAGACAGATGTGCTGACGGAAGAGACCATCGACAGCATTCCCGTTGTAGGCATCAACATGCCGAAGGGGAAAGTATTGCGTACCTTCCCTTCAAGGGTTTCGGTCAAGATTGTCACAGGCATGAAAAACTATAAGGCTATCATGCCGTCCGACATCCTCGTGGTGGCTGACTATGAGCAGTTCAAGGATGAAACTTCCGACAAATGCACCCTGCAGGTGAAAAAAGTACCTGAGGGTGTGTCACGGGCAACGCTGAACGTCAAGCAGGTGGACTATCTGATAGAGGAACAATAAGTACGCATCATGAAAATAGCTATCACCGGTGGTATAGGGAGCGGCAAGAGTTATGTATGCCAACTGCTCACGCAACATGGCATCAGCATCTACGACTGTGACTCGGCAGCAAAGCGACTGATGCGCACTTCGCCAGTACTGCGTCAGCAACTCACGGAACTGATAGGTCCTGACACGTATGATGCGGAGGGTCAGCTCAACAAGGCCGAAGTGGCCAGATACCTGTTGCTCTCAGAACAGAACGCACAGGCCATCAATGCCATCGTGCATCCTGCCGTAGCGCAGGACTTCCAGAAGAGCGGGTACCAGTGGATGGAATGTGCCATACTCTATGAGTCTGGTTTCGAACAACTGGTTGACAAGGTCATCGCCGTTACGGCTCCTGAGGATATCCGCATCCATCGCATCATGCAGCGCGACGGCATCACACGCGAGAAGGCGCTTGAATGGATTCACCGCCAATGGTCGCAGGACAAGGTGCGCAGCCGGTCTGACTTTGAAATCATCAACGACGGGCGTCCCCTGGAACCACAGATAGAAGGAATCATCAAAAAGATCATGTCGTGATAACGTCATAACAAGATAACGTAATAACGAAAATAAAAAAAAGAATTTAAAACAAAATGAAAGAAACAATTTTAGCAATCGCCGGCAAACCCGGACTTTACAAACTTGTATCACACGGTAAGAACAACCTCATCGTTGAAGCACTCGACGCTACACACCGTCGTCAGCCTGCTTTCGGTTCTGACCGCATCACCTCTCTGAACGATATCGCTATGTTCACCGACGAGGACGACGTGCCCCTGACTGACGTACTGGAGAGCATGAAGAATGTGGAAGGTGGCAAGAAGTCAAGCGTTGACTACAAGAAGGCCAGTGGCGATGAGCTCCGCGAATACTTCGCAAAGATTCTGCCCAACTTCGACCGCGACCGCGTGCAGAACAGCCACATCAAGAAGCTGATCCAGTGGTACAACATCCTCATTGAGAATGGTATCAGCGAATTCAAGGATGCTGAAGCCGAAACAGCAGAAGAGGCAAAGGAAGCTTAAACTGATCTGCAAAGACAAAACGATATGGACTCCCGGAATACTTCGGGAGTCCTTTTTATATATAATAAGGTGTAGATTGAATGTACATAATACAACCTCTTGACATAAGTCAACTATTTACGTAACAATGTGTCAAAAAGATAGTTTTTCGATAAAAAAGTTGATAAAATGTTTGGTATTTCAATTTTTTGCTTTACCTTTGCAACCGCAATTTGAAACAAACCATTAGTTCAACAATTAATTTTAAAGGTAAAAGATTATGAATGCAGCACAAGTTGTAGAGCAGCTGAAACAGCGCTTTCCTAACGAGCCCGAGTACATTCAGGCCGTAAGTCAGGTACTTCCCACTATTGAGGAAGAGTACAACAAGCACCCCGAGTTTGAAAAGAGCAACCTCATCGAGCGTCTTTGCATCCCCGATCGCGTGATTGAGTTCCGTGTTACATGGACCGACGATAAGGGTAATGTTCAGACAAACATGGGTTATCGCATTCAGCACAACAACGCTATTGGTCCGTACAAAGGCGGTATCCGTTATCACAAGTCAGTTAACCTCGGTATCCTGAAGTTCCTGGCTTTCGAGCAGACTTTCAAGAACTCACTGACAACTCTGCCTATGGGTGGTGCCAAGGGTGGTTCTGACTTCTCTCCCCGTGGTAAGAGCGACGCAGAGGTTATGCGTTTCTGCCAGGCCTTCATGAACGAGCTCTATCGTCACATTGGTCCCGATGAGGACGTACCCGCTGGTGACATCGGCGTAGGTGGTCGTGAGGTTGGCTACATGTTCGGTCAGTACAAGAAGTTGACACACCAGTTCCAGGGTGTTCTCACAGGTAAGGGAATCCAGTTCGGTGGTTCACTCATCCGTCCTGAGGCAACTGGTTATGGTACAGTATACTTCCTCGTTTCAATGTTGCAGACTCGCGGCATCGAGCTGAAGGGTAAGAAGGTTCTGATTTCTGGTGCTGGTAACGTAGCACAGTACGCTGCTGAGAAGTGCTTGCAGCTCGGTGCTATCCCCATGACTATGTCAGACTCAGACGGTTACATCTACGATCCAGACGGTATCACTCGCGAGAAGCTCGACTACATCATGCAGTTGAAGAATGTAGAGCGCGGACGTATCAAGGAGTATGTTGAGGAGTATCCTACAGCTAAATATTATGAGGGCAAGCGTCCTTGGTTCGAGAAAGCAGACATCGCCCTGCCTTGCGCAACTCAGAACGAGATCAACGGCGAGCAGGCTCAGGCTCTCGTAGACAACGGTGTTATCGCTGTTGCTGAGGGTGCTAACATGCCTTCACTCCCCGAGGCTATCAAGATCTTCCAGGATGCTAAGATCCTGTACGCTCCTGGTAAGGCTTCTAACGCCGGTGGTGTATCAGTATCAGGTCTTGAGATGAGTCAGAACTCTGAGCGTCTGAGCTGGACTGCCAAGGAGGTTGACGACTATCTGAAGCGCATCATGAACGACATTCACGAGAACTGCGTGAAGTACGGTACACAGGCTGACGGCTACATCAACTACGTGAAGGGTGCTAACGTAGCAGGCTTCATGAAGGTTGCTAAGGCTATGATGGCTCAGGGCATCGTATAAGCTAGACGAAGTCAAGGTTATTTACGATGATGATATGTCATCGTATAAGCTAGACGACACAAGAACTTTAATTATAAAAAGAGACTCGCCTCCGAAATGGAAGCGAGTCTTTTATTTTTTTTACTTTCTGATAATCACCACCTGTCCGTCGGCCGACAGTTTGATAATGCTGGAGGGCTGATGGGGCTGATGCTCCTGTCGGCGTGTCCAACATACATAATCCACTTTTTCAAGAATGCGTGGGTCAATATCACGATAGTTCTGCGCAGCAGGTTCACCGCTGATATTAGCCGAAGTAGATACGATGGCCTTCTGGAAACGGAAGCAGAGTTCATGCGAGAACGCCTCCTTTGTAATACGCATACCGATAGAACCATCCTCGGCAATCAGATTCGGTGCCAGGTTCACAGCCCCGTCAAGAATCAGCGTTGTAGGTTTCTCTACACAGTCAATAAGCTGCCAGGCCACATCGGGCACATTTCTCACATAGCGCTGCAGACGGGCATCGCTGTCAACCAGGCAGATAAGCGCCTTGGAATCATCGCGCTGCTTGATTTCATACACACGTTTCACGGCCTCCGCATTGGTAGCATCACAACCGATTCCCCAAACGGTATCCGTAGGATAGAGGATCACCCCACCCTTTCTCATTGCCTCAATGGCATTCTTAATATCCTGTTCCTGTGTCATAATATTCTGATTTTGCGGGTGCAAAGTTACACATTATTATAATAAAAAAACGACATTTTACTGAAAAAATCCTTAAACGCGTTATAAACTATTGGAGGAAAGAAAAAAACTTAGTAACTTTGCATCATCGATTAATAAACTAAAAAGATGAAAAAAATACTGATTGCAATGATGCTGTCGATGCCGTTAGTCATCTCAGCTCAGGACAACACATGGGAACAGGTACAACAGAACAACCTTGACCAGAAATACTTGGTAGGAGCAGTGCCTGAAGTTGATGGACACGTTGTATTCTCAACTACAATCAACGCACCTGGCAAGAGTGCCCAGCAGATCTATGACGTGCTTCATGACGAACTGCTGAAAATGACCAAGGAGCCCAATCAGATTGAGCAGAGTCGTATTACGCTCGATGACAAAGACGCCCACAAACTGGTAGCCAGTTATCAGGAATGGCTGGTTTTCAAGAACAAGCCCCTGAATCTGGACCGTACACGATTCCTTTACCAGATTATTGCAGACTGCAAGGACGGACAGGCTGATATCAAGCTGAACCGTATCGTCTATATCTACGACGAGGAGCGTGACATGACAACCTATAAGGCTGAGGAATGGATTACCGATCAGTATGGTCTGAACAAGAAGAAGAACAAGCTGGCCCGTGTCAGCGGAAAGTTCCGTCGTAAGACCGTTGATCGTGTTGACTACCTCTTCAACCGTTTCAAAATGTTGCTTCAGAAATAAAATATGTCAGAACAAGAATCGCTGCTGCCACCAGAAGAGCGCGACAAGGTGGAGCATCCAAAACGCCACAACCTGGAACCCTTCCGGGATTCCAGCAGGACACGAGAGCTGAGATTCTGGCTGAATATCCTCTTTATGATAGGTGCCATTGCAGGCTTAGTGGTCTATTTCTATGCCAGTCAGCCGGTGGCCATGTGGATCTTAGCAATATCGTGTGGTTTTAAATTCATAGAATTAGCATTGCGCATACTGAAAATATGAGAAAAAAGCAGTATCTGCTTCTTACAATGATGGCCGTCAGTTTGCTGAACGGCCACTATTTGTTGGCACAGACGCAAAGATCGTCCAACAGCTTTGACAGTTTTGACAGTGATGATCAGAACGGTCGTACATTCAATCCCTTTGACAACGACTCCACCAAGCAGCACAAAGAGATTCCGAAGGGAATCTACGTATGGACCGTTGACCAGAAATTCGGTGATATCAAGAGAGTTGACGTAGACACGATGCCGCATCTCTACCCCCAGACCACATTGGCCATGGGACGGCAGATGCAGTATAACACATTGGGTAATAACTACACCGCCCGCCAGAACCGTATCTTCATAGACCGCAAGGAGAAACAGCAGTTTGCCTTCACCGAGGTCTATGATATGGTACTCAAACAGCCCGGCGACTTCCATTTCACCAATACCCTCTCGCCCATCACCAACCTGAGTTATGACAACTGCGGCAACAAGACCAATGGTGAGGACCACCTGCAGGCTAAGTTTGCTACGAATGCAGGCAAGCGCATAGGCCTGGGTATGGACCTGAACTATTCCTATGCCCGCGGCTATTTCCAGAACCAGAGCATCAGCCATTTCGGGGCCACGTTCTATGCCAGTTACCTGGGCGACCAGTATCAGTTGCACGCCCTCTACTCCACCAATCACCAGAAGGCTACAGAGAATGGCGGCGTGACCAATGATGACTATATCAGGCATCCGGAACTCACGGAGCAGTCGTACTCTGCCAACGAGATTCCCGTTATCCTCCAGCAGAACTGGAACCGTAATGACCACCAGCACCTGTTCCTGACACACCGCTACAGCCTGGGCTTCTATCAGGATGTGCCCATGACCGAGGAAGAGAGAAAAGCAAAGGAGTTTGCCCTGGCATCAGCACTCGACAATAAGAAAGACAGTATCGACGCATCTGACGGGACTGTTAAGCCCGACTCTGCTATGCTGTTTATGAAACGCGAGTTCAAACCCGTGACCAGTTTCATCCACACCGCAGAACTGGGCAGTTATGAGCGCAGATACCAGGCCTACCAGACGCCAGCCAACTATTACGGCAATACCTATTATAACCGTTATAATTGCACCTATGCCAACGACTCCGTCTTCGACCTGACCAACTATTTCAGTCTGAAGAACACCCTTGCCATCGCCCTGATGGAAGGATTCAACAAATATGCGATGGCAGGCTTGAAAGTCTTCGCATCCCATGAGCTGCGCCGCGCCAAGATGCCAATGGATATTGCCAATGACAATGCGACGATGGGCACAATCAATGAACATAGTGTCAGCATTGGCGGACAACTGCAACGTACGCAGGGACACACCCTCCATTATAACGTCTTGGCAGAGACATGGGTGGCCGGCGAGGATATGGGTCAGTTGAAGCTCGACGGACAGGCCGACCTGAACTTCGCCTTCCTGGGAGACACCGTACGACTGGTTGCCAAAGGCTATTTCCACAGGCTGAACCCCACGATGTATGAGCGTAAATTCCACGCCAAGCATTTCTGGTGGGACAATAACCTGGACAAGGAGACACGTACACGCGTGGAGGGTAACTTCACCTACGAGAAGACCAGGACGACGCTGCGTGTGGCTGTGGAAGAGATTCAGAACTACACCTACTACGGCATGTCCTACACGCGTGCCAACGATACCAATACGCTGCTCACGGCTGGTGTCCGTCAGCATGGCGGCAACCTGAATATCCTCACCGCCCAACTGGACCAGAAGTTGCAGCTGGGTCACCTTCATTGGGATAATGTGCTGACATATCAGTCATCATCCAATGAGGACGTGCTCCCTCTGCCCACGCTTAACGCCTTCTCCAACCTCTACCTGGAGTTTATGATTGCCGGTGTGCTGCGCGTAGAACTGGGCGGTGCCGCTACCTGGTTCACCAAGTATAATGCGCCCGACTTCTGTCCTGGCATCAACCAGTTTGCCGTACAGGAAAATGGCCAGACCCGTACAGAGCTTGGCAACTTCCCCTTCGTTGACGTCTATGCCAACCTGCACCTGAAGCACGCACGCTTCTTCCTGATGATGCAGAATGCCACAGCATCATCATTCAACAAGAATTATTTCCTGACGCCACACTACGCACAAAATGAGGCAACTATTCATTTCGGCGTATCGTGGAACTTCTTCAACTAAGATTTTTCTTAAGAGTAAATAAGTACTTCACACCATAGGATGGCTAAACCCAAAAGCCATCCTATGAGTACTTTCAGCGTGATGTTCTTGATGTACCAGCTCAGGTGGATATGCTCCAGTTTCATCAGGGCCAGGCCACAGACGCTGCCTACGCTGAGCAGACAGCCGCCTACTGCAGTGCAATAGGCAATCACCTTCCAGTAGGTACCGTTCTGGGCATAGTCACCGGCATTCCATACGTCGTACATAAAGATATCGCTGGCAGCAATCGTGAACGAGTCCACCAGACTACTGAGGATACCCGACAGGATACCCACAACCCACAGATTACCTATCGTCGCGTCAATCCAGTCGGCCACCTCCGTGAAGACACCCGTTTCACTCACCACGCCAAGACCCAGCATGATACCCATCACAAAGAGCATCTGCTGAATGGCCTCATACTGAATGACACGGGGAATACGGCGCTGCGACGTCTGGTCGGCATTCATCAGCTTACGGTTGAAAGCCTCGTTGACGACCCACAGCAGGGCCAGTACCACCAAGGCACCAAGGAAAGCAGGCAGACGCGTGATACTCAGGAAGGTAGGCACAAACCACAGGCCGCCGATACCAACCAGTAACATCAGCATGCGCTGCCAACGGTTCAGTCGGGTATCATCGCCGCGGAAAGGCGCTACGCCCCATTCTATATCCAGGCGGGAAGGCAACTGGCGTCCGATGAGATAGGTAGGCACCACCCACGCTGCAAGCGCAGGCCAGGCCAGATAGCTGGAGAAGTCGGAAGCCGTCACAGCCTCGTTGGCCCACAGCATCAGACCCGTAGGATCACCAATCACGGTAAAGCAGCCGCCACAGACAGCAGCCAGCACGATAGCAGAACCGATAAACATGCGCTGTGCACGACTCTTCACGATATTATGCATGATAACCAGCATCACAATCGTGGTGGTCAGGTTATCCAGATTGGCTGAAAGGATAAAGGTAGCCAGCGTGATGGTCCAAAGCAGGCGCTTTGTCTCGCGTGTACGGATCCACTCACTGATAAAGTCAAAACAGCCATTGGTGTTCAGGATTTCAATGATGGACATCGTTGCCAACAGATACATGACGATGGCCGCAGCCTTACCTACATACTTCAGGAAAATACTGTCGTAGATAAAGTTCTTCACCTGCTCGCTGGAAGCAGCATTGCCATCGAGGAAAGCCTCATAGGCCCCAGGATGCATATCCATTACAAAGTCATTACCCCAAATGATATAGACTACCCATCCGATAGCAGCAAGGAAGATGCTGATAGCTGCCTTGTTCACCCCCGTGAGGTGAGTCGTAGCAATCAGGAGATAACTCAGCAGCAGCAGTAAAATAATAATCAATGTCATTGGTAAAGACGTTTATAATGGATATACTCTGGGTGATACAAATGACTTACTTCGTCTTCGTAGAGTCAGAAGCAGTCACCTTCTTGTAGCGACGGTTCATGCCGTTCACCACATCAGTAGTGATATCGAAGCGCTTGTCAGCATAGAGCACAGCAGCCTTGTTGACAATCATATCATACTTCTTGTCCTTGTTATAGTCGGCCAGGAAGTTATCGAGACTGTCCTGGAAAGCCTGCAGGAATTTCTGCTGCTCGTTGGCCAGCTCGTTCTCCAGGCGCTGCTGCAGGGCCACGATGTTCTGCTGCTCGCGCTGCAGGTTAGCCTGAGCGGCCTCGGCCTGCTCACGTGATGTGAAGCCATTGCTCTGGAGCTTCTGCTGGAAAGCCTGTGCATTCTTATCCAACTGAGCCGTCTTGGCCTGGATGGTATTACGGGCATTGGTACCCTTCTTCTCCAATTCGAGAGACTTCTCCTTAGCAAACTCATACTGAGCTGTCAAAGTGTCAATTTCAATGTAGGCGATACGCATACCCTCACCAGTTGTTGTTGCTACTGCCTCGGGCTCTTCGTCCATCTTAGGGGCAGAGTTGTTACAAGCTGAGGTAAGACCAACGAGGGTCAGAAGTGCAAAAGCACGGATAAAGTTTTTTTTCATTTGTTGTTATTGATATTATTAATTATTTCTTTCATTGACTGCCAGGCTGCTCCTTCTGCGCTGTTCACGATCCTGATCCATCACACAGTGGATACCACGCTGACGCATGGCCTTTGAATCGTGGATATGCTGCGACGAGAAGCGCCCATTTTTACGAAAAACCAGTTTAATGCACAAAAATGCCATCGAGATAGCAATTATTAACGTGCTGATTGCAATTATTTCAACCATTTTTACTAACTTTGCGGTTGCAAAGGTAATAATTAAATATTAAACATTAAACAATAAAACATTAAAAATGAATAAAAGCACACTAAAACCTGCTTCTGTATTTGAACAGTTTGCTAAAATAAACGAAATTCCCCGTCCTTCCAAACGTGAAGAAAAGATGATTGAATACCTCAAGAACTGGGGCGAGAGCCATGGTCTTGAGACAAAAGTCGACGAGACGGGTAATGTACTGATCCGCAAACCAGCCACCAAGGGATACGAGAACAAGAAGACCGTGATCCTGCAGAGCCATATGGATATGGTATGCGACAAGCTGGTAGATGTTGACTTCGATTTCGACAAGGACGCCATCCAGACCTATGTTGACGGCGACTGGCTGAAGGCCAAGGGTACCACACTGGGTGCCGACGACGGTATCGGTTGCGCTATCGAACTGGCTATCCTCGAGGCCCAGGATATCGAGCATGGTCCCCTGGAGTGCGTGTTCACCCGCGACGAGGAGACAGGTCTTAGCGGTGCCGAGGGCATGAAGTCAGGCTTCATGACCGGCGACTACCTCATCAACCTCGATTCTGAGGACGAGGGCGAGATGTTCGTATCATGCGCCGGTGGTCGCAACACGCAGGCCAAGTTCACCTTCAAGCGTGAGGAGGCTCCTGCCGGTTCATTCTTCCTGCGTGCCCAACTGAAAGGTCTGACGGGTGGTCACTCTGGTGATGATATCAACAAGAAGCGTGCCAACGCCATCAAACTGCTTGGCCGCTTCCTCTTCCAGACCATGAATCGCTACGAGGGCGTACGCCTGGCACAGTTCCATTCCGGCAAGCTCCACAATGCCATTCCCCGCGACGGTATGTTTGTCATCGCTGTTCCCCATGATGTCAAGGAGAACGTGAAGGCCGACTGGAACGTTTTCTCTGCCCAGGTAGAGGACGAGTTCCACGTGACCGATACCCAGATGGTGTGGTCGATGGAGAGCACAGAGGCAGAGCCAGTTATCGAGGCTCAGGTAGCCCGCAATTTCGTATGGGCACTGCAGGCTGTAGACAATGGTGTCTACGCTATCTGTCAGGATCCTGAGCTCAACGGTATGGTTGAGACCTCTTCCAACATTGCCGCTATCCACTCTGCCGAGACAGAGATCACCATTCTCTCATCACAGCGTTCTAACGTGATGTCCAACCTCGACAATATGTGTGCCACCATCGTAGCCACCTTCCAGCTGGCTGGTGCCGAGGCCCACAGCAGCGACGGCTATCCCGCCTGGAAGATGAGAGCTGAGAGCAAGTTGCGCGATACTGTCGTTGAGACCTACAAGGAACTGTTTGGCAAGGAGCCCGTGGTACGTGGTATCCACGCCGGTCTGGAGTGCGGTCTGTTCTCAGAGCGCTATCCCAATATCGACATGATCTCGTTCGGTCCCACGCTGCGTGATGTTCACACACCTGATGAGCGCCTGTATATCCCCACCGTCCAGATGGTATGGGATCACCTGTTGCTCGTTTTGAAACGCATCTAATATAATAAGGTGAGTCAAGAATACATAGAAATCAAGGGTGCACGCGTCAATAATCTCAAGAATATTGACGTGCGCATCCCTCGTAATAAGTTTGTTGTCATATCTGGTGTATCAGGTTCCGGCAAATCATCGTTGGCTTTCGACACGCTGTATGCCGAGGGTCAGCGCCGCTATGTGGAGAGCCTGAGCAGTTATGCCCGCCAGTTCCTGGGACGAATGAACAAGCCCGAGTGCGACTTCATCCGTGGTATTCCGCCTGCCATCGCCATCGAACAGAAGGTGATAGCGCGCAACCCACGAAGCACCGTAGGCACGTCCACAGAGATTTACGAATACCTGCGCCTGCTCTTTGCCCGCATCGGCCGCACCTATTCTCCCATCAGCGGTGAAGAGGTGAAGAAACATTCCACGGAGGATGTGGTGCAGAAGATGCTGGAGTTCTCCGAAGGCACCAAGTTCGTTGTGATGGCACCTATCAAGGTACCTGAAGGCCGTACTCTGGAGCAACAGCTCAAGGCCTGTATCCTCCAGGGCTACAGCAGGATGTCAGTCGCCTCTTTGCCCCCTAAGTTAGGGGGCGACAGGGGTCTGAACGATGGAAATATTATTAGAATCGACGACTTTCTGGAAGGACTGGATTCTTCAGACCCCCTGCCCCCTAACTTAGGGGGTGTACATCTCGTCATCGACCGCCTGTCGTCTTCTGATAACAAGGAGACCATCAGCCGACTCGTTGACTCTGCCGAGACAGCCTTCTTCGAGGGTCACGGCGAGATGCGCCTCATGGTGCTGCCTTCAGGGTTGAGCTATGATTTCTCCACCCGTTTCGAGGCCGACGGCATCACGTTCGAGGAGCCTACCGACCAGCTTTTCTCGTTCAACTCACCCGCAGGTGCCTGTCCTGAGTGCCAGGGCTTTGGCAAGGTGATGGGTATCGACGAGCATCTGGTCATCCCCGACACAGGTCTGTCGGTCTATGACGGTTGCGTGGTTTGCTGGCACGGCGAGAAGATGGGCGAATGGAAGAACTGGTTCATCCGTCATGCGGCCAACGACGACTTCCCTATCTTCGAACCTTATTACAACCTGACCCAACAGCAGAAAGACTGGCTGTGGCACGGTCTGCCCTCTGACCGCGGCGCCAAGGAGAAACCCTGTATTGACGCTTTCTTCCAGATGGTGAAAGAGAATCAGTACAAGATTCAGTATCGTGTGATGCTGGCGCGCTATCGTGGAAAGACCACCTGTCCTACCTGTCACGGCACGCGTCTGAAACCAGAGGCTGAGTATGTAAAAATCAACGGACGAAGCATCACGGATCTCGTACAGATGCCCGTTATCCGCCTGAAGGACTGGTTCGCCCAGTTGCAACTCCCTGAGCATGATGCCGAGGTGGGCAAGCGCCTCTTGCTGGAGATTACCTCACGCCTGCAATTCCTTCTGGATGTGGGACTTGGCTATCTGACGCTCAACCGTTTATCCAACTCTCTTTCTGGTGGTGAGAGTCAGCGTATCAACCTCTGCACATCGCTTGGAAGCAGTCTGGTTGGTTCACTTTATATCCTTGACGAACCCAGCATCGGATTGCACTCCCGCGACACCGACCGCCTGATTCATGTCCTCAAGGAACTGCAGGCGCTTGGCAATACCGTCGTTGTGGTGGAGCATGACGAGGAGATTATCCGTGCTGCCGACTATATCATCGACATCGGTCCTGACGCAGGACGACTGGGAGGAGAGGTTGTTTATGCTGGAGATCCTAGTACTACTAGTGCGACTATTAAAACTAGCAAGCCTAGTACCCCTAGCCGCTCCTACACCCTCCAGTACCTCTCTGGCGAGGAGACCATCCCCGTGCCGGCGAGCCGCCGCCCCTGGAATCGCCATATCG
>Ga0256404_1006587_pt1 | contig 19086 bp, 33 predicted proteins | sample RumenRJG_01DNA_FD_185990 | JGI IMG/M metagenome (GOLD analysis project Ga0256404, IMG submission 185990) | Bovine rumen microbial communities from Lethbridge, Alberta, Canada - RJG_01 | ecosystem: Host-associated > Mammals > Digestive system > Stomach > Rumen | place: Canada: Alberta | collected...
TCGTGGGATATTACCGGTCTAGCCAAATATTGTTTCCCGTCTTCTTCAAAAATTTCATTCATTTCCTTTTCTCCTTTCTATTTCGTCTAAAATCATTTCCTGTAAGGTCGGCTCTGTCCTTAATATGTAAAAACCGTTACTATCAGAACCTTTTTTATATTCTACATGGTGCTCATTTTCAAGCCTTTTGATTACTCTACCTAAAAGATACTGGTCGGCCTGTCTTGTCCCGTAGTGGTCATAAATGTATATCTTCGTCCCCATTGGTCTATTAAAAAAATCTTGCACGAACTCGTCTATTAGCCTTGTAGTTCTACCCGAAGCCCGATATCTTAAATAATTGAGTTCTTCGTCGCTCTTATACTCCAAACTTTTTCTGAAGTTCTCGCTGTCGTACATAGTCTTTAATCTTTTAATGGCGTATCACTTACACATACATCAAACGGCTCAAACGAATCGTGTTCAAGGTTCTCCTTCGTAACATACTTCCTTTCAACGAATTCTTCACGCAGTGGGTTTGCGAGCTCCTGTGCCTGTGGATGTGGTTTTCCTGTCGCCGCTATGTCGCTACGGAGGCGGAAGAAATGAATCCACGCATCTTTAAACCCGCACAACACGAATTCGGTCTTAGTAGCGAGAGGAAGTACGCCACGGGCCTGCTGAGCCAACCATCCGTTCATCCTCAAGGTTTTATAAGCATCTTCCGACACATCCCACGCTCTAACACACGCAAAGGCCACTTCAGGGCTTTCGTTAAGATAAGGTGGAATGATTACTTGAAACTTTTCATCTTTGTATGAAGAGAAATCATATTTTTCATTTAATCTTTTTATCCACGTACTTGCTTTTTTCGGGTGTCCAAAAGGATATTTAAAATTTTTGTAAAGAGTTTTACCAATTTCAATGGACTTCTTATAATCTGTAATTATAATCCTATAAACGGTTTTATCGGAAAAAACCCTTGGTCTATAGTCAAAATTTTCGTCGAGCCAATTGGCGACCAAATCTAGCAAATGTTTCTGGGTTGAGCATAAATTAATATGGCAACTTTCATTAATTCCTCTTTCTTGTATAAAGTATCTCACACACCCGTCCCCATCAATCAACCCTCTTATAAAATCACCTTTGTAGCAATCCGGAATTGTAGACCATAAGGTATCTATATTTTCATCTGTTTGCGTTTTTGATTTGTTAGGTACTATGCCAATTTCAATTAGTCTTTTTACAATTTTTTTTGAACCGATTGTCAGTTGATTACAATTTCTGTCATTAGTTTTTGGCACATAATCTGAAATCAAATGAAGCATATCTTCCAAATACCAAGAATAATCCTTATGCTGGGTTATCGTTACACTAGCATTCCTTTCCATTAGTCTAACATTACCATCCGTTTGTATGATTCCCAATAAATATGCTTTTTCCGGTGAATCAATAGTATCAAAAAAACCTTCATCCCTTTCACCCTTATTGTTCAATCCTCGGATTTTAACATCGTGGCTAAGTAATATTTTCCTTACTTCCCATTCTGTATAATCTGAAGCGTCAGAAATGGTTTTCATTGAATACCCCTGCTCATAAGCGTTTGCTATATCATCTTCTTTTCTAAAATCAAATTCTTTTATGTTGTTTTTTGAAATTGACGATACATACCTGGTGCTCTCCTGGACCATTGACATCGTACGGTGACGAAGGAATTCCCTGCCAACACCAATGTCGGTGATGAACTTCACAGCATAACGCTTCTCGTGATGTTCCGTAGGTTCGCAGAGATACTTCAGGTCGTCAAGGCGGTCGTTCTCCACAAGGACACGATAGTTAGTAGTAATGTAATAGTTGATTCCATCACTATTCACCTTGGAGTATGGATTATCCTGATAGAACCACACAGCGTAGAATTCGTCGGTATTATCCATAACCGGGTCTTTGATAATAAGATATACCGTACCGAACTCCAGCACAGCACCATGTCTCTCCTTTGTCCTGGCTTCCACGAACCTCTTGGCTACCTCACCACCCTTTGGCTCACTCTTATAAGAGGTCTTGCCACAGCGCTCTATAATGTCATAGATGCCCTGCAGCCCTGACCCCTGTTCAATTATTTCATAACTTGGTCTAATCAGTTTCATTTTAATCAATATTCTTTAATGTTTCTTTATTCTTAACATACACCAATATCCAACCTATATCATCTATTATGCAGCACAAACCCCATATTACAAGAGCCAGTTTCAAGGAGGGCATAAAAAACAGGGCCAACGAAAAACCAATGACGCACACAATTCCAAGGATGACGGACTGGTTGTTATCGTATATCTCCCGTTCCCGTTCAATCCACAGTTTTGCCTTGAATGCCATAATACACTTACCAACAAAGGTCGTTATGAATGCCGAATATATGAGGGAGGCGACAGCAAATATCCAAACATTATAATGTATAAAGGCAAGGAAAAGGCCAAGAAGGCAACCAAGAACCGACTCGCTTATTGCAAAAGCCAAAAAGTTCTTTGTAACCCCTTTTCTTATTGAACCTTTCCATAGCATACCGACAACCAGACCGGCAACCGAAGATGACAACGATTCGAACGCAATCCACTCTGCCGGAAGATTTGTATAGACCTCCTTCACAATTGCCGGATGCACGTAGGTAATGAGAAGACCGGAGAGAAAAAGGCTCAACAAAATCCATCGCTGGTTCTTATCTGGATGGACATTTAGTAGGTTAAGCAGTTTCTCCAGTAGTTTTTTCATACTAATTCTCCTCAAATAATTCCAACAAATACATAAAAACGTCAGCCATTGCATGATACCTGGTACAACCGTAAGTATCTATATTGTAATTGCCATATCCAAGTTTTCGATATTCCTTAAACTTGTCTTCCAACTCTTTTTTTTGTTATGGTCAGCTTGTCTCCGTTGACCTCATAATTTTCAATTATCTCGTAACTCGGTTTAATCAGTTTCATTTTTCAACCTTTCGTCTTTCCTAATGTCTTTATTTGTTCCAATATACTCTTCCATCCAGTCCTCGTAAGGATAAAGAATGCTTATCAAATAAACAGCACGGCCTGCACGAGAAGCTGGGGTATAGTATTCTTTTCCATACCATTTAATAAGATTCAAATCCTTAATCCTAAGCCAAGAATTAAGCTGGAAATCCCATATGAGTGCATCACTAATGTATTTCGGTTTCATCTTCTGTCTTATCCTCCCCCGTTTCTTCTTCTTTATCGTAATCTTCCTTCATATACTCCGGCACGTCATAAACAACAACCGGGCCGTCTGGATAATAAGGGAGTGCTCTCATCGTGTTGTAATCAATCCACTCAACGGCTTCCTCATAAGTCCAATTCTCCTTGAGCATCAGCCATTCAGCCATTCTGTCATAGCTGTATACGGCCCGCCCATCATCCGACATACCAATGAATGCGTCGGCATAATCGTAATCGTCAAAAACCCTTACGTTCTCATAACCAAGGTCAGTAATAAGTTGTTTAAGTTGTTCTAATGTCATATCTATCTTTATTTTAGCCAACCAGTTCCGAATATCCTTGCAAAAAAACACCCAAGATACCCATAGTCAAGCATCTCTTCCTCCGTGAAATGAAAATAGTTCTCGCCCCAATATTTTCCAAGGACGCCAATGATTATTGTTGTTATCATATCTTTAATATATAAAAAAGATTTTGGTTTTCCAAAGTCTTTAACGATTACCTGCTTTTTCCCTGGCTTCAAGCTGTCGGAAATCGCAAGTCTTAATCTTGGTGATGATACGCTCGCCCTTACGGTTAAGCAAGCCCATTGGAGTCTTAAGAACCAGGCCCTCAGCGTCATAGTCCTTGTTCTCGGCAATGGTTGATTTGAAGCCCTTCTTGACAAACTCAATCGCCTCGTCAATGGTCATATAGCCAATAAGGGGAACGATAGGGATACCAAGCTTGCTGGCGATGTCCTCAAGGGACTCACGAAGCAGGAACATCCCGTCAACAGTAACGTCAAACAGAATGAAACCGCAGTCATTGCTGATATAGTTTCCGCCCTTCTGGATTTTTACGCCGTAGCCCTCACCAAAGACAATGACCTTGCCATGAATGACCTCCTTGATTGCGTCTTCAACATTCTCGTAAATCACGTTCTTGTTGAAGGTCTCAAGCATCTTCTCTACCGGGAACAGCTGCTCCATCTTGTCCTGCAGGTGCTTCGGGGTGTCAGCCTTTTCGGTCTTACCATGATATTCAACGGCATAGTTCACCTTGAAAGCCCCGCCGATGACATTGTAACCAACCGGGATGATATGTACACTCATTGAGGTTCCGTCTATCTTTTCGGTACATTCGAACTTACAACCCCTGAGGAACTCGAACTCCGGCTGGGTGAAACCTTCCTCCGGCATAATGCAATTGTGGAACTTGCCAGGGTTCTGGTCTCTTTTGAAAACGGTGTTGATTTTTTGATAATACTGTGCCATAATAATACGTCTTTAATGTTTCAACGGTTATAGTACAAAAACCGTGCCAAACATTTTTACTACTTTTTGAGCCAATACGTTAAATTAACGTTGTTTTCTATTTGGGTAGTTACTTTGTTTTTCACTTCCGCCCAAGAAACCGGTGTAAAATTATTGTTATCCACCCCAACGTCGTACTGGTTTGGCTTGTACATCGCATTTAACTTGTCATAACTTTCAACGGAGGAGGAAAGTTGTCCAACATGTGTGTGCCCACTTAACCCTATTACCTTGTGGTCCAGGTTGTTGGAAAAACTGAGGAAGGGAAAATGATTAAGGATTACCGTCCAGCCTTCAATAATGAGAATCTTCTGGTAATCAATGCTGTCAAACCTCTCAATAAGTGTCCCATCCCTGAAAACTCTCTCAGGGTCGTGGTTTCCAAGAATGAGGTGGATGTGTCCGTTAAGCCTTCCGGGTTCAAGGCACCAATTCCACTTCTCAACATTTCCGAAGCAGAAGTCTCCGAGATGGTAAATGTGGTCATCAGGCTTAACGACAGAGTTCCAGTTAGCCACCAGAGCATCGTTCATTGCTTCAACTGACTCAAACGGCCTGCTACAATACTTGAGTATGTTCGTATGGAAAAAATGAGTTAGGTGTCCGAGGTGAAAAACACCCCGGACAATTGCTCCTTAATCTTTGTTATGTAATCGTTTTTATTCATTTTCTATTTGTTTTTTAACTGTTGTAACTCTTGATTCACTAACCCCAACCATTTTGGCTATTTCTGTCTGTTTAATTTTTTGGGCAAGTAACTCTTTTATTTTGCGGTAAGTCTTTTCTTTTTTTTCGTATCTTGTTTCATATCCTACATCTATTTTGTCCCATTTTCTATTCATTAGCGGTAAATTGTATTCAAGTAATTTCTTTTTTAGTTCTCTTATTTTAGGGAAACCAGTTATTTCTACCTCGGCATAGCCTAGTTTGTTTATCTTTACTCTGTCCTCTTCTTTAAAATATTTAGCAATTTCTCTTAAAATAGGTAACCAACTTTTTTCTTGTTTTATCCGTATAAAAGCATCTTTCCTACCGCGAAAGTTTGAAATATTTCCGTCACCATCAATTAGTCCTGCCATTAAGCATAAAAATAAATCTTCCGGCATCCAGCTTAGTGATTCTGGCGGATTGTATGTTTTATTACTTTTTATATCGAATTTTTCGCATAATTTTCCAACCACTTCAGTATCCATTGCCGAAAGCCTAACCGCACTGTATGACCCCTTTTTTACTAAACTAATTGCGCCATTATATCCTATATATTTCGCAAACTTCTCTAGGTGGTCTCTATCGTGCTCTGACAAACCGACAATTATTCGTTTTCCATTATCAAAGTGTCCGTCAGCCAGGAGAAATCCCATCCAATAATAAGTTTCCGGTGTTTCTTCCAATAAAACTTTTAAATTATTAAGGCGTTTTGCCCTTTTTTTGCTCGCGCATGACTTACAGACTGCGTTATTTTTCTCAGCCAAATGCCAGGCACTATACGACCCATAAGTTAATTCTTTTCCGCAACACTCACAGATTCTCGTTTTCTTGTACATATCTTTACTATTGATACCTTATTGTTACATATAAATATAACAATTTGGCGAAAAAAATCAATAGACCCCATAAAAATGTACGTTAAAGTGTGCTGCTACAGAAGTATATGCTCTTATAATCCTGCTTTATTTTAGTTACAAAATCATTTTTATTCATTGTACCCAACTATTTATAGGTGTAAAAATTTAAAGTATCATGGCATATTTAGTATGGAACGCATTGGTTATAACCGACGCAGCCAATTATACGGCAAAACAAGTAAAAAAATTGCTGAACGAATTCCGGGACGAAAATCCGAATCACGACGGGCTTAAAAAACGTAGCAATAAAAGTTACCTTAATGAGTGGGCCGTTCATGCTCTGTGTTATCGGTGGGGTATAATGAAAGACCGGGCAAAAGATGCAGACCTTCAGTTTGACATGGAACTTGAGGTAAAAATTATGTATGCGTTACTCGGCCCGATTGCACGCCTTATCTTAAAATTCTACCGTTAGCCCTTTCTCTTTATAGTAATCTCAACCTCAGCCGGTTCGTCCTCCCACTTAAAGCCGGGGAATGATGTGCCTGGTATACTACATACGCCACCGGAATCACTTGCCCAAATAGCCATGCCGTCATCTGTTAAACGGTATGGTTTTTCGGTGTATCGAATATAATAGGCATAGATTGTCGTCAGTCAGGTCCCTTGCCATCCAACCGCTAAAAAGCTTAACGGGTTTCTCGGGTAAAAGCCAGGGCGGATATGCGTTGTATTCTTTCTTGTTATCCATTGCCTTATTTAATCCTGTTTTTGAATATTGAAACAAGTATTGTGCCCTTTGTTGCCCCTGAACGCACGATAGGTTCAATCTCAAACTGTGACGTAGTGTCCTCAAGTCCGTTAAGGATTTCAGTGACAGCCTTGGGGGAATATTCTATCCTGTTGTTCTTTCCGTTATAGGTAACGCATGCATACTTGGTCTTAACCCTTTTTCCGATATATGAAACGATGTCCTTCTGTGTTCCGTATTCCGTATTCAGCTTATCTCCCAAATAGTCATACACCTTGTAAACATACTTGGTAGACGGTTTGACCGATGAGGGAAGCTTGACTTCTTCTACATTGACGTCCTGATTAAAGAATACGGAATTGGAATTCCGTGTTCCTGGTGCTGCAAGGATTGCCTTTACTTCATTGGCATAATTCTTTTCGTGTTTCCAGTAGTCCTTAAGGTCCATGTCCGCGACTGTTTTTTCGGCATCGTCTTTCTTGCAAATGAAGTTTTGAAGAATCCTTGAACTTCTATAGTCCCACAATGAATTCATTTCTATGACCTCCAGAGACACTATTTTTTCCTTTTTCTTTGGCATTTTTGGTAATCGCTTATATTTATGTATGATAAAAAGGTTTCAATTATGGCATGCGCATGTAAAAACAAATCAGCTAATAACGCACAGGTAACGAGGGTAAAACAGGTTGTCAAAAGCAAAAGTGTTACTCCAGCAGCTTCAACTCCTCAGACCGGTCACAAAGTAACGAAGAGAGTTATTTATCGCCGCTCTGTTTGAAGGGGTGAGGACCCGCGCACAATTTAGTCCGTAGGTCGCCTCACCAAGGCTTCATATTCCTCTTTCGTAATCTCGTTTCCGTCGGCGTCATAGTATTTCTCGCCGTGCTCAAATTTGTCACCGTCAGTGCTAGCCCAGCTACACATTGATGACGATTTTTTTATGCTCTCTTCTGTCCAAACCGAAGGAATAAGAACCGTATCCGTAGGTAAGGCATCCAGAATACAGGACAGTTGCTGGAGTGCTGCGACCATAAGGCCCTCCATACGGAATAAAGCCTTCCTTTCACCATCCTCGTCTTTTTTTCCCGGAGTCCTGGCGTTTATCAGCTCGGTAATACAGGAATCAATATCATTATAGAGTTCCTGGGTTGATTGTCTTAGTTTAACAAGTTCCATGTTCATTTCTCGCCCTCCTCGCGCCACTCTGCAGACCTACATAAACCGTACTTCTCTGGATTATTAATCACCTCTTTCTTCCCACCTTCAAAGTTGGCTTCGCAATTTTTCCACATTTCATGGTCGTAGTCCACGGGGTTCTGCTCTTTCTGCTTTTTATCGGAATAAACATCTTGTAATATTCCGGCCATTTTACCAAGAGCATCATCCCATCCACGATAATATTTCTTATCTGGATTGGAATCCTTCATATCATGCGCATTGGCAAGATTATCGTCAATACACTTGTCAATCCTTTCCACAGCCTCTATCGCTTTACTGGCATCTTTCTGTTTTTCGAGGTAGGATTTATATCTATCAATTCGCGCATGATACGAGGGTAATATCAGTCCTTCACTGTCAGTTTCATCATCGTGAGGAATGATGAACTCTATTTCTTCAAGCAATTCTTTCCTTATCTTCTCGTCCTCGCTCTCCTTTTGTACAAAGATAACTTTATTATCTTCAATTTTGGCTTCGTAGCCTTCTGGTATTTCAATTTCTTTTGCCATATCTATATCAAATTTTCAAGACAATATTTAATAGCTGCTTCACAGGCTTCTTCATAAGTTTGATAGAATACTTCATCAACGGCATCTGAAAGCATCATTTCAAAATCTGAATCAGTTTTTTGAATTACAACATAGTACCCGGAATGGTCTCCGCAAGCCCAACCATCCAGCATAACCTGAATGTAGTAGTGTTTTTCTTCCCTCAACCACTTCATTGCCATTTGGAGAGTAGGAGCGAGATAATGGTCTTTCGGGAGGTTTTTTAATGAATACACATTGTACCATGTTTTATCTCCCTTTTGTGCCCCCTCGTCTTTTTCATATTTAATGCTGCCATCAGGATAATGACAGGGATAATAATGAGAATGGCATTCAGCGTTAAATCCCTTTTCCTTAAGGAGTTTTGCCGTTTCAAAACTAACGTAATCTTCGGTAATCATAAACCTTTTGTGTTATCATATATAAATTTTCCTAAATTAAAAGGAAAAAGAATAGGAGAAAATATAAGAACAATAATTATGAACAGAATAGTTTCCCACCATTTTAGAGACCCATGTCCTTTAGCATATCCAAACATAAAGAGTACACTAAACAAATAATAAAATATTAAGAAAATTCTAATCATACTCTATCCAATTTTATACATTCCTTCAGGTGCTTCTAGGGCTAAACCTTTCTCAATGAGTCCGCGATAATCAAAGTGATGGGAGTTAAGCCAATCAGTAAAGTCAGATAAACGATTTGGAATATCTAATCTTAAAATATTTCGTGCTCCATCATAACTGCCATTATCGTACAATATTTTTCTATGTTCAACAAATTTCCAATATTCTTCTCTCTCTTCCTCTGTCATACTTGACATTGGACGGAGATAGGGTTTAATATTGTCTATAGATGTACAGCACAGTTTCCATCTTTCTGTCTCTTCATCATAATAACTTAAATCAATATCCCCGCTAGCTTCAATCTGTTCAACATCCCCAAATATTTCTTTCTTATTGTTATATTGAGCTTTTACTCCATACGGTAATCTAGCACAAAGGTCTATCAATAGTAGTTGTTTTTCCTCGTACTCCCCACTTTCAATCTGCAGTCTAAATTTTATGTCAAATGGTATTTCCATCTATTATTCCTCCTTTCTTGCGTTAAGCCACATTTCATCACCAATTAAAAGAAACGGAATTTTGTGTAATGGCGTGGCCTGTTTGTATGTTTTATTTTTTTCTAAATGGAATCTTGAAGAAAAGTCAAACCCAATTTCTTCTATTTTGTTTTCTCTATTTAATTTTATAAAACAGATTGTCTCAATGTCTCCATCAATAAAATGGTTGAAACGCTTCTTTTGAAAAACAAAAATATCAGAAAGAAAACACGGATTCTCGACTTCATAGATATCTTCGTTCGTTATGTCAAAGTCACCAAAACAAGTACCATCTTCATCGTAGTATGATAGTAAGTCTTGATATACATTGGGTTTTACGTAATTATGTTCTATACAAATACTAACCCCATTTTCGATTTCATAAACACCCATATTTTATTTCTCCTTTCTTGCGTTAAGTCCAAGTTCGTAGAAGTGGCGAGCGATATTTGCCATTGAAGAAAAAGGTGCTTCTTGTATTTGCCACGCCTCTATCGGCATAAGATATTTAACTATCTCTTTTTCAAAATCCGCCTCCGGCTGCTCCTGCTGGAGAGAGGTGATGAGTTTTAACACGTCTGCATATCCTGCTGAAATCCCAAATGCAAATTCAAGACCTACACCAGATGGGGACCTCATTGTTTCTTTGCTTACCTTGTCGAGCCTTTCTATCTCGGCAATCAATTTTTCTGCATCAATGTATTTACCCATATCTTATTCCTCCTTTCTTGCGTTAAAATCTTCACAACATTCGTGACCATATACGCGGTCTATTGCCGTGTGCGGATTGCAGCATATACCCTCCGGCTCAGTACCTTCTGAACCGCATTGTGTCGGCTTGTAATACTCGCAATACAAACAATAATACTTACTCATTTCTTTCTTGCGTTAAGTCCAAGTTCGTAGAAGTGGCGGGCAACATTTTGAATACTTGATAATGTTACTACAATGCCATTGTCCATTGTGATTGCGCCATTATAAATGTTATAGCCCCATTTAGAGAAATAGTCGCGTAATTCCCTCTCCAACTCCACCTCCGCCTGCTCCTGCTGGAGAGAGGCAATAAGTTCTTGAACCTCTTGCAAGGCACCAGTTTTTGAATTCACCCCACCACAGTTCTCGTATTCGGCTCGTTTCATTTCTTCAAGCCGTTCAATTAGTTTTTCTGCATCAATGTATTTACTCATGGTATAGTCTGTTATGTCTTAAAGTTATTGGCCACCATTTTGCTTTCCAGAGAGAACGGCAGTCAAGATAGTTAATTTCGTCTCCATAAATGTTTTCCCTCCATTCAGCATATCTCTCTGGATGCTTACAGTTCTTGAATAACAGCTCAATGATGAATGTCATTATAAGCATACACACGATTTATTTTCATAAATAATGTTTGTGTAATTAGATAGAGGGTTCTTGCAATAAGGTTTATCCTTTTCCGATACTGGACATTCATCGTAATTACAAAAGAAACATGCTGCATCCCTTCTTGATTCTATTCTCAATATCCAATGCTCAAGAGTTTCCTCTTTGTCAAGAATTGTGACATTCTCACCAAGAAATGATTTATGATATATTTCCCAGTTGTCTTGTAAATTCTTTATAAATTGCTCTGTGTTACCACGTTTCTTATAGAGTTCGATATAGTATTCTTTATCATTTTCATTCGGGAATACCGTGATGCAATTATAGCAATAGTTATGTCCAAGTAACTCTTTCAGTTTTTGCCTTAATTCAAGGTGGCAAGATACCAATACACAATACCCTTGATTTGAATAATGGATAGCACATTTAGCGTACCTATCAAAATCCTTCTCAAAAGGAGTTGACTCTAAGTCCATAAATCGGGGATATGTCTTACCCAAATAGGATTTTCCAATCCCAGCAAATCCGCATATAATCATAGGCTAAAGTAGTTTTTTAAGGTCGGCATAAAGGGATTCTAATGGTACTTGCTGCCTACAAGTCATAGGGACAGTTTCAATGACATCTTTTAACCATTTCATCTGCTCCTCGCTGGGCTTCCAGTAAGCACGTAATGATTTTAGAAATTCAACACATTTAAAACCATTTGTGCCCTCTGAAGTATCATAAACATATTTAACAGCCTCAATTGCATTATAAAGATGCATCTTTTCTTCCTCGCTCCACTCTGCGGGCTTGTATAGGCCAAACTTCTCTGGATGGGCGATGACATAATTTTGCCCCTCCGTAAATGTCTTTGCCATATCGTAAGAGGTGAATGTGCCACCAAGCTGTTCTGCGGGCTGCTGCTTTATCAGTCCATACGCTTCGGGATTCATAAGCACATGATGAATGCCATTAGTATAGCTTTCTTCATCTCTACTACAATCACAAGATTCTGGCTTCTGCTCTTTCTGCTTTTCGAGGTAGGCAACATACTTTACCTTCAAATGTTTTGGTGCAAATTGGCAAATGAAGGTAATTAAGTCTTTCCTTATCCTCTCGTCCTCGCTCTCCTTGAGTTCGGGAATAAGGATTTCCAATGCTTCTTTCTCCTTATCAGTCTGATAAATGTTGCGGACTGTATTGATTGCTTCTTTTCTTGTCATAATATAAAATCTTTTCTATATAAAGTCTTTTCTTATCCTATATGCAAATACCGTGCCAAACTATTTCTTTGTCACAATTTTGTCAATAAGGCCCAAAGGACCATACACACCCGGTAGACATTCCTCGGCAGTAAGCCAATGGTCACGGTCAGCATCAGCGGTGATTTCCTCAATGGACTTTCCCGTGTTTTTGCTTAGAATTTGATATAACATGTCCTTTGCCTTCTTGAGTTCATCGTAAGCAATCTTAAAATCGCTTTCCTGGGTGTATGGACCGACAGAGCTCATTGGTTGATGAATCATTGTTTTGCTGTGCGGGAGGGAGAAGCGCTTTCCTTGGGCCCCGGAAGAAAGAAGGACCGCCGCCATTGACGCACAAGTACCGATGCAGTAAGTTGATACGTCCGGGTCAACGAAATCCATTATATCAAGGATTGCCATCCCACAATCTATGCTTCCTCCGCCCGAATTTATGAAAAGTTTAATATCTTCGTCCTTATCCGTAACAGAGTTCAAGTAAAGAAGTTGCGCGGTAATAATATTCGCCACATCATCATCTATACCAGTTCCCAAAAAGATAATCTTATCATACATTAACCGAGAGAACACAGACATCGGCGCACAATTCAGTGTCCTTTCCTCAAGAATATACGGTTCGATAATTCCGTTTTTCATGTTATACTTTGCAAACCCATCAATTTTACCGGTACCAATACCTTGTGATACCGCAAATTTTTCAAAATCTGTAATCATATTTTATTAAATTTTTTCGTTAATCACTTTTATTGCTTTCGGGGGGATATTGTCATATGTCCAAGCCGCACCGTCCATGTCCGGGTCCCCATATAGTTTTAATCCACCACATTTATTTGTTTCAATTTCAAGAAGGCAATATGGCTCTCTTTTTTCCTGCCTTAATCTTTTCCCTATTTCTTCCCTTGACAAACCGCTGAAGTTTAATTTCCTTTCCAAGTCAGCTTTAAAAAGTTGATTTGCCATGTTCTGGTAAAAAAAACCATCATCTTCATTCTCCGTGAAGAGATATACCCTTTCTGGTCGGTTTGACATTGCGTTGCTTGTTCTTGGCACCAATCCTATTGATATTATTTTCTTCAATTTTGATACTGGGGTTAGGTGGTATAGCTTTGACGGTACCTTGATTTCATCTATTTGTCTTGCCTTGTGAAAAGTTATCGCAACATATTGATTATTAATATCATATGTTTTTTCTTGTGCTAAAGTCCATCCACACGCATCAAAAAACTTTTTAATCTTTTCTGTGTCTTTAAAATCTTTTGGAAGAACAAGGAGAACGACCGCTATTTCTTGGTTGTTCAAACCTCCCGACTTGTCATAGGTTCCAGCAAAATCAATTCCAATGTCGTTCCCGTTTTCAATGAAATTCTCCTCCGGTCCTATGTTATAGTGTCTCAACAGTATTCTGTACATAACCCTGGCATCGTAAGACATATGTACACCTTCTTCTAAAAGGCCTTTTCTGTTACCTTCCACATATATCTTTTCGTGGAGTCCTGCAAGGTTGGTTTCCGGAAATAACCTCATTCGCGGCATTAAATTTAAAGATTTGCTTACATCTATCATGTTTAAATCAGGGGTTTAAAAGTATTTCTTCATTTTTATCTACATCATCAAGGTCTGTGATGCTGAATTTATAAAAACTTGTTGTCTTGTTTGGGGTCTCAACGAATTCAAAGTCTCCGGTCCCTGTATCATATAGAACAAAGCCATGCCCCGATACCGATTCCCCATAGTTCTTCTGTTTGAGGCTGGAGCAATACACGATACTCGTTCCATTGCCTGGGATTACCTGCTGCTTATGGATATGACCTGCGATGACAAAGTCCGTACCGTCAAACAGGCTCACGCTCAATGCATTTTCGGAGACCATATTGTTGTTCGTTGTCGCCCCGTTGATTTCGCCGTGAATGAGACCGATGTATTTCACGCTCTTATCCGGGTTTGTTTCCTTATCCGGCATGAACTCCGGCTTCTCAAATGAAGAGAACGTTGAATAGAGGCACCATACGACGTTGTCGTCCTTTACGAACCCAGACTTATACCCCAATTCCATATCAAGGTACCTGGTCTGCTTAAAAGTCGACATCTCAAAAATTGGAGTGATGCTGTCTATTTTAGAAAGGTTCTGGAGATTGAGGTCGTGGTTTCCGGCGATTACGATTGTGGGGCATATCTTGTCAAGTGCCTGCAAGAACCAGTATCCGGCCAGAAGCCCCTCATTTGAAATCGTTATCTTGTCATCAAAGAGGTCTCCACCGATTACTATCCTTACATATTCCGGCCCACCCGCTTCTTCCACAATTTTCTTTGCCTGTTCAAAAAAAGTCTGGGCCACATCCTTTAAATCGTCCAGCCCCTTTGCATTAGGGATATGAACGTCCGCGATGCCGATAACTTTTTTTACACCATGTCTTGACTCTTCCATTCTTTTATGTTTTTTAAAATTTTATAAATCGTTTTCGGGTTTTTCCACTTCTCTTATAATGCTTTCCGCAGCGTGTTCAAAAACCATCTGTTCAATACCTGGTTTAACGCTGAACAACATATGAAAGTTTATTTGAATCCTTGCTTTATATGGCATTCCGTTTTCAAACTTGACGTAAGACAAGATGAACGACTCATATTCCCAGTCAAAATTATAATCCAGGATATAGTGCTTACCATCCTCCTTTCTGTAATAATCTAATTTGAACTGCGGTATTTCATCTTCACTTATGAGATTGCATATTATATTACGCCCGAACAACTTTCCGTCCTTGTATATTTTATCTAAATCAATTATCATCCGGAAAAAGCCAATCGTTTATCATCTTATTAACTCGCGTTTCAAATAATTTCAAAACATCTTCTTTTTTGAGCTCATTTATTTCTTCAAAACTTATTATAGTACTTGCATCACCATATGTGAAATTAAAATGTGTTGGATATGTTTTATACCCAATTATGTCTGTCCCGCGAATTAACATACAGCCAATCCCACCCCTTAATACAATATTGCACCCAAAAAGTTTATTTTTATGTCCCGGCTCCGTTATCTTATCAAGGTCAAGAACTGTATGCTCTTTAATCGCGTTCTTTATCATAAAATACTCGTACACGTTGTTAAAATCTTCAGCCATTTCTATACCAACAACTCTATTTCACTGAACTCTTTGGCTTGCCTGAACGTCTTAATCATACCGGTTTTTCCCTCAGCCTCGTATATCTCGCCGAAGTCCTTGTACGGTATTTCATCAGTTCCAAGCCGAATGTATCTTATTTTTCCACGTAATCTACCGATATTCAGCAAGTTGTAAATCCTTTTCGTCTCTTTCAGTTCTGTATCTCCGTCAAGACAGATTACTATGTTTGCCCTGGCCTTGTCATACAACTCCTGAAATATCTTCGTGTTCTTTGAGAGTGTCTTTCCAAGAAGTGCAATGGATTGGGGGTGATATAAACAGTCCATGGCGCCCTCACACAAATATATTGTAGCATCCCACTGTATAAGACTTTCCTGGAACACAATCTCATTCTTATCGTTCTTTGAGTTCCAGTATTTCATCTTCTTTTCATTACCGGAAAAATCCCTGCCTACCCAATAGTTAAGGTCTCCGGCACTGTCATATGAGGGTATTATAATCCGGTCCCTCATTTGCCATTTTTCTTCGTCCCAGGTTGTGTAGCCGATATTGTGCTGGTCTATTATGTCCTGCGTTATGCGTCTCTTTTCAAGATATTCCTTCAGCTTTCTTTTCCTGCAAGTTGATAGGTCTATCTTTGTAAATGTATCCGGTAACTTAATGTAATCGTTCAGGTAGGCGTTCTCGGCCATGTCCTTGAACAGGCCGATGTTGTAATACCTGCTCTCCCTGATGTCCTTGACGGCGGCGTAATAGTCCTTCAACAGCTCCGTTCCGCCATATTCCTTGACAAGCCTTGATATCGGGCCAGAGAATCCGCACCGCCAGCAATGGCAAACCCCAGCCGCGAGATTTGTTTCAAAATTATAAGAATTTTTATTATATCCGAGTTCTTCCTCGCATCTCTTGCAGTTCCATTGGTATTGGTATTCACTTGGAGAAAAAGCACCTTGTTTGCTTTCCCCAAGTATTTCCCTTAATATGTTATATATTCTTATCATTTATCTCGGTCAGCAACTTTTTCTTCGTATGAATTACTGGATAATCAGTTTTGATTTTACTTAAATGACTATAATGTATTAGTTTTATACCGTGTTCTTTACAAAAATCAATTTTCATTTTGTCCTTTTTGACTCTATCGTTGTATTCTTCTGCACCGCCAAAAAACTCAATCGGTTTATAGTGTTCTATCCCCTGGCATTCAATTGCCACATTATGTTCTGGTAAATAAAAATCAAACTTTAATTTACGTTTATCCTTTAATTCGTCAAAGGTTTTCTGTTGTACAAATAATATACAATTTTTCTTCAACAATTCAAAAAGTCTGGTAAAAAAAAACGCGTCACAAGTTAATGTAACGCGTTAAATGTTATATGATTGAGCCTATACCTCAACATTTCCAATTGGCGGGTACTCGTATTCATCTTGTTGTGAGATTGGTATTTTTTCGTTGTTGCAATAATAATATCCGTCTTTTATGGACACAACAAATGGCATTCCGTCCCTCCAACCCTTTTCGGCCTCTTCAATGGTGCGCATAATATCGCCCACTTTAAATTTGGGTTCAACGCTGTTCATATCACTAAAAACATTTTCAACGGCTTCCCTGATAACCTTCTTCAGTTGTCCTTCTGTTAATCTAATCTTTGCCATAATTCATCTATTAGTATTCTCCACAGTTTCCGTCGTCATAGGTCCTAAATTCAGTATCTGTGACTTGGAACGTCTTATAAAGCTTTCTGCCACCGATGCGGACAGAAACGCCCTTCTCAAGGAATGTAACCTGGAACTTGCCGTCAACCCTCTTTTCAATCTCATAATAACCCGTATAATCGTCAGGATAAACAAGGCCGGACATTTCCTTGTTCTCGTCGTGGATAATGTACCTTGTCTTACCCGGGGTCATAGCACTTTTTACTTCTGCCGTGAAATCTGCCAATTCAAGTAATTCCTTGGCCGGCATAAGCTGGCCAGACCTTTGGATAATCATCTGCGGGCCAAAGAAATAAGACCACCTACCGTCCTCTTCCCTAACGGTGTAATATGTGTTTGAGCTTACGTTCTCGCCAAGCGCCTCGTACTGAGCCCTGGTTCCTCTCCAAAATGAAACTTTATTGTTTGTTAAAGCCATATCTATCAATCATTTACAATAATTATTCAACTCCAGCATCTTTCCATGCCTCATAATCAGCACTGCCAGGTTCGCCACCGTCTTCCCAGAAAATCTCACCAGGGCCAGTTCCGCCACCAGGATAAACCTTAGGTTGCCAAGAAGGTGCTACTGATGTATCATAAGTACCTGTTGCCTCATCATATGGATAGTAGTACCAGTAGTCAACCGGAACGTTCACTCCACCGCCATTGAGGACGGTTACAACCATACTAAGTTTAAGTTCGTTTCTATTGGTGAATTTAGCATTGAGTTCAGCAACAGTGTCAACCGGTTGCATCTTATAATCAAGATAACCCTTTCCGGTGTACTTAAGCTGTTTTGCCATGTTTGTTACGTTTGCGTCTGCCATTGTCCCATTCTGTTTACTTCTTTATTTTTAAAACATAAGGTAGTTCATACTCTTCACAAGGGTCGTCCCCTATGGAGTATGGACATTGTGCGCCAGAAAGGTCTCTACGCATCCACTTTTCATAGTTTTTACCTCCCATTGTGATAGAGTCCTTTGTCCAATGTTCTGTATCTGTCGTGAAATCTTCTCTAATCTCGGTAATTGTTTTTTGGGTAAGGAACACGAAATCATAAGAATGCTCCGCAAAGAACTGCTCTTCAACATCTTCCGGCATCCACTCATCAGAATGTGAGCACAGTGCGATGAAAACTGCTTGTGCGGTATCTACACCACCAAAATCAATTTCGTCGTAAGAAGCCAGAAAATCGTCAAATCCTTGGCCCTGAGCGTCAATAATTGCCTGATAATCATCTGCGGTAAGTTCGTCAGTCTTGGTGCAAAGGATAGAGAAAACATATGTCTTTCCGTCTTTGTCTCCACTACCGCCGAAATCAACGGAGTATTCATATTTGTTATCCTTAACCGTCTTGCCAGCATCACTACCATCTTCCTTAAGACCAACCTCAACCTCGGTAATTTCAAACGGAGGGAAGGTTGAAAGGCTTGAAATATCAAAGGTTGCAGTATCAGAACCCTTGTCAACGCTTGTCATAAAAGAGTATTCATTTCCGAAATCATCTGTAAACGTCACAAAGACATAAACTTTTGAAGTGACAGGGGTTTCAAATGTTACGGTGAATTCACCTTCATTGCTGATGCTACCATTACCCTTGTCTTCGCCGATGTCTCCACCACCGCCGCCACCGCTGCATTCACCGCAATCCTGGATGGTCTTTACGGTTACCGCCGTGGAATTCTTGTAGTCCTCAGGTGAAAGGTTGCAAAGGTCAAGAAGCTGTGCGCCCCATTGCCATCTTTCCTCAACCCTATTATCGGCCTCCCACGTTCCTGGAGTCTTAAGACTTACCAGACTTTCTCTTGGGTCTCCTAAATCCATAATCTATATTGTTTTATTCTCTTATTCGTATTGTGTGCCTTCACACTTTTATTACTTGACATACTCCCGCGGCTGAAGACCGTGGGATTCTTGGTTTCAAACGCACCTGCCGATGACCTCTCGGTCAGCGGACTTACCGGCACTCGCCAAT
>Ga0256404_1006588_pt1 | contig 19080 bp, 20 predicted proteins | sample RumenRJG_01DNA_FD_185990 | JGI IMG/M metagenome (GOLD analysis project Ga0256404, IMG submission 185990) | Bovine rumen microbial communities from Lethbridge, Alberta, Canada - RJG_01 | ecosystem: Host-associated > Mammals > Digestive system > Stomach > Rumen | place: Canada: Alberta | collected...
TGATATGTATGCCTATATTCGACATGCATTAATCAATAACACTGACTGGGTTTCCCATGAAGATGAAAGAACAGCATATTTTGAACAGTTATCTAAAGAACTGGAGGAATATCGAAAGCAGCAAGAAGCTACTGACGAAGACTTAAACGATGACGACTTGCCGTTCTGATTTCTATGAATGGATTAAAAAAGTCAGAAAAACAAACTGGACTATTAAGTCCCTTGAACAGCGAAGAGAGCATTTCGCTCACATATGGTACTCAATTGGTGGACCTAGTTTCGATCAAACTGGTGGACACACAAACGATCCATTTTATGTGAAAGGAATGAACGCTCTTGATAAGATGCTGGAAATCGACAAAAAGCTCGATGAACTAGAACCGGTAATAGTGGAATATAACAAATTCTATGATTCTTTACCTAAGAAGTATCAGCTGATATTAACAAATGTTATGTTCCATGAACCTAGCATGGTTTCAATAGCGTACTCTCTTCATTGCTCTCGTAATATGGCCTATAAGCTAAAAGACCAACTCATGGATAAGTGGGCCAATTGGAGAAAATGATTATCAGACCTCCCGAGTGGAGGTTTTTGTTGACTTAAATGGAATAATATTCCTTTATGTAGAGTAAATGCAATAAAGATGATATAATCTTGTTTGACTCAGGATTAGGAGGTAATTACATGGAATATTGCGATGCGATTAAGTGTTTAAGAAAAAAACTACTCTTATCCCAAATAGAGTTCGCTGAATTAATGGGTGTTGCTTTTGTTACCGTAAATAGATGGGAAAACGGAAACAATGTCCCAACTTTTAAGTATAAAAGGAAACTTGCTCGATTATTCAAAGAGCACGGCATAGAGGTTCAAGAATGATGAGTTACAAAGTTTTAAATTATGACGATAAATATTTCACAGAGCAAATCATTACTTATATCGGCAACAAACGCTCGTTGTTAAAAGAAATTGATGATTGTGTTCTACAGGTTTGTTCAGAACTCGGCAAAGACAAACTTATTTCTGCCGATTTGTTCTCTGGCAGTGGTGTTGTTGCTAGATTATTAAAATGCCGCTCATCATTAGTGATAGCAAATGATATGGAAAACTACTCAAAGATTATTAATGAGTGTTTTTTATCTAATAAATCAGCTTTCGATTCAGCTTTATTTAATAAATATTTATCTGAAATTGAAGAGAAAATAAAAGCTAAAAAAGTCAAAGGAGTCGTTAGAAAATTATACTCACCTAAAGACGACAAAAACATTCAAGAAGATGATAGAGTGTTTTACACTAACGAAAATGCTACTTACATTGATAGCTTTAGAAAATATATTGATGAAGTAGTTCCTGAAGAGTATAAAAAGTATTTCTTAGCTTTACTAATAACTGAAGCTTCGATTCACGTTAATACTAGTGGTGTTTTTAAAGGCTTCTATAAAGACAAAAATACTGGAATAGGTAAGTTTGGTGGAACTGCTGAAAATGCATTAGTTAGAATCAAAGGGAAAATTGAAATAAATGAACCAGTTCTTTGTGATGAAGAATCTGATTATATTGTTTACCAAGAAGACACAATTCGTTTGTCTAAAAACCTTAGAGAAACTGATTTAGTTTACCTTGATCCTCCGTACAATCAGCATCCATATGGTTCCAATTACTTTATGCTAAACCTAATTCTTAAGAATAAAGAGCCTAAAGAAATAAGCCGTGTTTCAGGCATTCCAACAGACTGGAACCATTCTCCATTTAACAAGAAAAACGATGCATTAGTTTCAATGGATGAAATAATATCCAATCTTAATACTAAGTATGTTTTAGTTTCATACAATAACGAAGGTTTCATCTCTTATGACGAAATGGAAAATATGCTTAAAAAATACGGAAAAGTTACTGCAAAAAGAATTAAATACAATACCTTTAGAGGTAGTAGAAACTTAAGAGAAAGAGATATATATACAAACGAATATCTTTTCTTGCTAAAGAAGGAGTAGTTTTATGGCGTTCGGAGATTATTTAAGATCACATGTTCATATGCTTGGTGATGCTAGCTTGAAGAAAGTTGGCCCTGATGCATTCTGGGAAATATTAAAATGGATTGCAGTTAGAGAATTGTTGGCTATTTATCCTCAAAAAGTTGATAGCGATACAGCTGTTCCTGTTTACTACGAAATCCTAAACGAAAACGAGAGTGCCTTCCCATCATATTTTTCTGAAAAATTGCATAGCAATAATCAGGAACGATATAGAGTAATCAACCGAAATTTATGGACCAGTAATGCATTTCATCCTGATGGCTTGGCTAATCAAAAAGAAGTCTACGCGTATAAAGAAATAAATGAATGCAAAAAAGGTGAAAGAATTGTTTATCAGGGGGTAAAAGAATATGCTAATAAATAATAATGGCGTTTCATTCGAATATATAAATATATATTCTCTTGTCGATAAAAGGATTGGAATACCTATTTTCCAAAGATTTTATGATTGGAAAGAAAAACAGATTATTGAAACGCTAAACGATATTGAAAACGCTTTATCTAACCCTGACAAGCAAATATATCTTTTAGACTTCATTTGGTATTCAGAAGACGGATCTATGAAACTTGCCGATGGACAACAAAGACTTGTTTCTTTGAATTTGCTGATCAAATCAATTAATGACTATATTGATGCGAAATCACTCAATATAAGCAAAGTCAAACTTTTTGACGTTCATTATGATAATTTTGATTACAACACAAAATACAATAATTGTTTTAACAATTATGTAGTTGCTCCTTTCAAAAAAATGTATCTCAAGCTTTATGAATTTGTCTCTAATCATGAAACAGAACTTGAGAAAATTATTCATGTTATTAAAAACCAAATCTTTATTTATAACAAGAAAACCGCAAATGCTGATGATGCTTTTGCTATTTTCACTCAAATCAACACTGGCGGTAAGCCTTTAACAAAAGATGAAGTCATGAAAACGACTATCGATCAATATGCAAAAGTATATGGTGTTGATGTAAGCACAACAGCTAAAGAACTCAAAAACACAATTAATGGGTATTACAAATTCAAATACAATGCTCTCAATGCTAATTTTGATACAATCGCTATAATGAGCTTCTTAAAGAACGATATTGTCTGTTCTAAAGAAAGCTTCAAATTATTTATTAATTATTTGAATATCGTTAAAGGTTTGGGGGATGCCTCAATTTCATATGTAATCGAATATATTCACAGAAGCCAATTATTCGATATTCTTAACGTTATGGCACTTAAGGGAATTGATATAAAAGTTAAGAAAGATTATTTGTTCTATGTTATGTTCCCACTTTGCTTGTTGAGTGTTTCGATGTCAATGAAAAAATCGAATCCAGGAGGCATCATTCTTTCATTGTACAGCGATGTGATTGCATCTATAAAAGCAGACAAAAAGCCTATGGATATTTGCGAAGATATAGCTTCTTTCATTAATGAAAACGCCAATATGTGTAAGATTTCATTTGATTTGTTTAAAAACTCTCTCGGAGATAAGAATTTGAACAGCAGAATCAAAGAAGCTCTATTAATAATGGATGTTATTTCACATACAACATCTAGTGATTTAACGATGGCCTCAATTGATTTAGAACATATTTATCCTCAACACCCATCAACCAAGTGGGCATTAGAAGGATGGCCAACTGATACTGAAACAAGATCTCAACTAATTAACAACATCGGAAACTACTTATTATTAAATGGCTCTGTTAATAAGAGTATTAAAAATAAGTACATAACTGATAAAATAATTGAGTATAAGAAAATTATTCCAAAAGACATCACTTTGCAAACTGATCTAAATACAGTTGATTTTGATGATTTTGAAAAGAGAAAAGAGGAATACATTTTCGAGAGACAAACTAAAATCGCAGAAACAATACGCGATGAGTTTGTTTTAGGAAAAGTGATCATTACTGATTAACGGAGATGCTTGTATGAGTCAACATGATAGTTTAAGAAATCGAACAGCCCAACATAAACCAAAAAACACCAAATCGAAATATGATGATAAAGATGTTTATAAAGCCATGGGAATGGTGGATGAGTATCTAAGAAATAAAGATAGTTTCAAAAAATACTTTGCATCTGAATGGGACTTAGAGTTTGACAGTAAAATCAATGTCGAATACATGGTTAATTTTATTAAAAAGAAAAATATCAGAAAAGAATTCGATATGGAATTCATTGATAGAACCATTAAACCAGATGGCGGCATTTTGTATTTAGTTAAAAAATCAACCGGAGAGAAATTTCCATTAGTTATTGCGGAAATTAAACATCAAGGAACCAATAAAGAAAGACTTGCTGAAGGCAAAGATAAACAAGCTACTGGCAATGCAATTGAGAGATTGGGTAAAAACTTGACTGGAATTAGAGCAATGATGAACTACGAAGAAATCACTCCGTTTGTTTGTTTTGGCTGGGGTGATGATTTTGACATTAATAATGTTGAAACAGGTACCGTTAGGTCAAAAGTTATTATGATGAATCAGTTCTATAGTTTGAACGAGATTTATGTATATAAAAGAGATGGAAATGCTAATAATAACTATTTTGCACCGGTTTCCATGTTCTTTAGAGAAGACAAGTGGACTCCTGAAGAGATGTTTGCGATCATGAAAGAAATCGCAGAAACATCGATTCGCTATTACTTATATTAAGGTTTAAAAATGATTTTTAGTGTCGAGATAACTGATAGAGGTGTAAAAGAAATCTGGAAAAAAGCAGGCATTTTGAAATGCTTTGTAGTTTCTAGAAACTCTTTAACAAAAAAGAGAATTGAAATCATTCAGAATGGCAATAACACAAATTTTGTTTATTGTTTATTTAATTCAAAGCAAGCCAAAGACATAAAACGTGATTTTTATATTGGTAAAACAACCGACTTAATTTCGAGGGAAATTGATCATAAAAGGAAAAAGAAATGGTGGGATACTATCATTTTGTTTACTGACGATAAGAAAAGATTTGAAGAATCTGATATTGGTGCCGTAGAAAGAATCCTTTTTGAGAAATATAAAGCTTGCGAATTATATAATCTTAAGAATAGTCAACATCCAAAATCTAGCATTGATAATTACCATAACGATTTCGCGGAATACATTATTTCTATTCTTGATTTTGAAGGCTATGGAATTGAAAAAGACGAAGACGTTGTCTTGAGTGAAGAAACTATTGAAGAAGCGGGCGCTTTATCTGAAAAGATTGATGAAACTATTAAAAACGTTCACAAGTTAATAATATCCGATCCAAAATCCAGATATATTACTTATCTATTAGATAACAGTAAAAATAAAAAATATCTTTGCACAGTAAAACCTTTGTCATCAGGCAAAACTTTTGAGGTCGATTTCTTTACCAGTGTTGATGCCTTATCTCATAAATATGACTTTTTAATTAAGGTAAGTCACATGCATAACCGCGAATGCAGAATGAGAATCTCATCTAATGATGATTTAAAGGCTCTAGAAGCGGTTTTGAAAGATATGATGGGCGAAGATTCATCTTCAATTGAATTCACTCCTAGAAAACGTGTAGAACAATTCAGATTTTCTATGATTGGATTAAAACCAGGAGATGAGCTCACATTTAGAGACGATGATTCGATTGTTTGTATAGTTTGTGATGATAGGCACGTTGAATACAAAGGATCTAAATTCTCTCTATCTGCTTTGGCGGAATTACTCGCTGAAACAAAACATACTCCTCAAGGAACTATTTATTTCAAATATAAAGGAAAACTTCTTGACGATATTAGAAAAGAAAAATACGGTAAATAAACCCTTTAACTAATTGTGGTTGTATAAAGTGTTAAGCATTCAGAACATACTGGAACACCAAAACAACTATCAGAACCAATCAGAACTCACCATTTCAAAAGTGGTGGGTTTTAATTTATTACATAGTAATTTTGGGTCAAATATAAAAAATATTTTTTATTGGTTTAAAACTTGCTAGAATAATAATGCTAGGGCGTTACTCGATTTGAGTGCTGAGTGATGTTCGGTAGAACAAAATAATTGCTGAGATTTGTCTCTATTGGCTAAACAAATAATGAACATTTATGAACCTTTGAGCAAATTAAAGCAAATTGGTTCATTTTTATTTATAGAGGATTAAAACAATGGAAGAAGAAAACAAGAGAGTTGAACTTTGCGTTCATACTGGTTATTCGCTAAGAAAGGGAGTTGGCTCACCTTCAGATGTGGTTAAAGCAGCTAAAGAGATGGGAATTTCTGCATTAGCTATTTGCGATGATTACAGCACAGGTGGTTACACTGAATTTTTTAAAGCTTGTACGGCAAATGAAGTCAAAGCAATTTATGGTGCAACAGTCAATGTCGAAGGAAATAGAGTCGCTTTACTTGCTAAGACCAAAGATGGTGTTGCTGCAATTAACAATATAATTAGCATTTCAACTCCGGACGATAAAATCATTGGCTGTCAAAATAAAATAGATGACATCGCTAAATTTAAAGAAGTTTTAATTACCATAGGGATTTTGAATGACGATTGCAAAAATTTAGATTATGTATTTAAAAATTTCGATTATGTTGGAATAACAGAAAGAAACAGATTAAATTTCAATAAGCCGATGCCTGAGGCAACAATGGAAAAACTCGTTGCAGTTTCTGATTCTTACTATCTGAATAAAAGCGATAAATTGCTCTTTGATACAATATGCGGATCATTTTCATATGAGTATCGTTTATTAAGAAGTGGTAACGATTTACTCTGTAAAATGCCAAGAGCACTGGTAATAGATAATCCATTAAAAGTTTTACAAAAAATAGACGATGATATTTTTTATGGTTATCCAACACATTTGGATTATCCAAATTTAATCAGCGCCGATGATTTTAGAAAACTCATTGAAAAATGTATTAAAGACAAAAGCGAATTTAAGACAGAGGAGTATTCTTCACGATTAGAGATTGAATTAGATGGTGTTATTAAAAATAACTATTGGAATTTATTTTATATCGCTTATAAGGTTGCTGAATTCGCCAAAGGAAAAAATGAATTAGTCGGCTGTAGAGGTTCAGGAAGCTCATCGCTTATTTCTTATGCCTTAGGTATTACTGCGATAGATCCAATTAAATGGAATATCCCGTATCAAACATTCCTAGGATTCCATGTGGATAAAATACCTGACATTGATTTAAATGTATCTCCAACTATTCATGGCCAAATGTATGATTTTTATAAAGACTTAGTCGGTGAACACAGTGTCGCAGGAGCGGGCTACTCATATATGTTGGATAGTCAAGATGTTTCTGCTTTATTAGCCGTTTATACAAAGCAAAATAATCGCTACTATGAGAATTTGGAAGATGCCAAGCCATATAAACTAATGAACACCGTTTATGATATAGACGTTCATCCAGGCGGATTTATGTTGAAAAGTCCAGAGAATGATTTTTATAAATATACAGCAATTAAAAAAGTTAATGGTATTCCAACAACATGTACAGACTTCCATTTTCTTCATGATGGTATCCTAAAAATGGATGTTCTTGGTCATGTTGATTTAGAAGTGCTCAAACTTCTTGGAGAAAAAACAGGCATTAAATATGATGATGTCCCTATTGATGATCCTAAAGTATTGTCTTTAATGGGTGGATCTCAAGCGTTGAATAAAAAGAAAATTATCAATCCAGACGCGAATCCTTTTGAGTGTATTTCTGAATTTGGTAGTGAATTTATGCATGGAGTTATAGAAGCAGCTCACCCTAAAACAATTGATGATTTAATCAAGATATCAGGATTGGGGCATGGTATGAATGTTTGGAATGGTAACGCTGAATACCTCATCAAAGCCGGTTATAGCTTAGAAGACGTCTTTGCGTGCAGAGATGATGTTTTCAATATTCTTACTCAAAAATACAAAATTAAACCAGAGATTGCTTTTGCTGTTATGGAAGATGTTAGAAAAGGTAGAGGCATCAAAAATGTATATGTTGACTCATTAAAAGAACATGGGGTACCAGATCATTTAATTCAGTCATTGAATCTAATTAAATATATGTTTCCAAAGGGACACGCAGTTTATTATGTGATAAACGCATTGAAGTTGGCTTACTATAAAGTTTATTATCCAAAAGAGTTTTATACTGTATATTTTGGTACAAATGTAAATAAGAAAACGCTTGCTGGCATTATGGCATTAAGCAACGATGAATTCGTTCGTAAGTCAGAAACAAATGGCTTCAATAACGATGAACTTAAACTGATTTCTAATATGTTTGACATGATAGAAAGAGGCTATTTCTTTGAAAACAAAGAAGAAATCAATGTCGTTGAAACAGATGATGTTTCATTGTTTGAATAGGCGCTTATATGGTTACACAAAAGACACTTAAAGAAATTAGAAACAATTTAAATTTGTCATTTTCGACCTTTAGTTCTTACAATTCCGTATGTTCTTTCGTCGAGAAAGAAATGAGAAATCGATATCTGACTTCAGGCTTTTATACTGATGACAGATGCTCTGTTGTTTACAATGAAGCTGTTAAACACTTAGAAGAAGAAGTGAACAACACTTATAACAAAATAGCTAAGCAAATCAACGAGTATATTGATGATTTAAAAGAATCATTCGAAACTAGCCATTATTATGGTTCTTCTAACGCGGACACTTTTACGCATGTAGCAATTGGAGCTGGAGCAGGATTAGGAGCTGCAATTCTCTTAGGCGGTCCTGTTGGATGGATGGTTGGGATTGGAGTTGGCTTAGCTGCGCTTTATAATTCGACCGAAAAGAAGAAAGAGCTAATTAACAAAATACAGAGCATAGCAGATAAGTTAAATGGAGAAGCCATAAAAAAGCTATCCGATGTTTTGGATTTGTATATTGTCGATGATGTAGTTTTACTTCCTCCGCTAGAAGTCGATGACTTATTAGTTAAAGAAGAATCAATAGAAGATTTAACTCCGCAACAATTAGAAATTAAAAACTTCTTAGAAGAAAGAGGAATTACTTATTTAGTTCATTTTACTGATTCAAGCAGAGTTGATTCTATCCTTAAAAACGGAATTTGTTCTCCTAAAGAGGCAAAGAAAAGAGGAATTAAAATCATTGTTAATGACAACGATATTTCAGCTCATAAAGCAGAAAAATATATGAAATCATCTAATGATGATTATATCTCTTTAACAATTACAACAATGAATGAAAAAGTTTTGTCTGCTTATAAAGCAAGACATGGAATAAGAAACGCAAAGCGTATTTTGATTGACGCTCGAATTCTGTGGAAAGAAATCGATAACGATAGAATCTACTGTAACATGAATGCTTCGTCTGGTTCGCTTTCTTGTGGAAATGATATTAAAGCACTCGAAGCCATGTTCGCTCCATCCGTAGAACAAATAAAGTTCAGTGGTGAAAGAACTGTCGACACAAGAGCTGGAAAACCAAAGAATGTGCCTACTCATAAGCAAGCTGAGATTCTTTTTCAATCACGAGTTGATCCCAAATATTTCATCAACGAAAGCGAACTAAGCGATAATAGCGACTACGACAATGGTGTATATGAATTTGTCGATGATTTAAATGATGATGATCTTCCGTTTTAAGAGGTAATGTATGGCAGAAAAAATGGTTTTTATTTCGGATGGTATAAATCCTTTTTATGAAAAACTGATTAATTATACCTTTGTCCCCGGATTCGCTCCTACTCAAAGAAAAAAGAATGTTCAAAATTTAAATGCCGCCATTTCAGCTGTTTTTCCTTCTCTTAAAACACTAGAAATATCAACAAAATCAGATAGTGAATTAGGCAGACAACTAAGCGCGTTTAATTTAAAACTTAATGGAAAGTATGTTGAAAGTATATTCCAGTCATCTAAAGTTTTTGAGGATGGCACTCAACATGAATTTTTAATTGATAAAAAGCCAATAGAGGCAAAGCGTTATATTCAAAGCCTACCAAAACGTGAAATTATTAAATTTAGATTTAATGGCGTTGATTATCCAATTAACCCTAAAAGTATGTTTTATGATTTCATTTACATCAAAGCACTGAACAACAATCCAGAGCTGGCGTTGAAATTAAAAGAATTTGATGTGTTTACCGATATTGAATTTAATTATAAAAAAAGTATCAACTGTCAAGCTAGAGCATGTGCTATCTATGCATATTTGCTTAAAACCAACAGAGTTCAAGAATTTATTAATGATTTAGAATTGTTTAAAACCCTTTATGAAGGCAATCACTCAGATACTGTTTCGCTTTTTGATTTTTAAATATGGAAAAGAAAACAAAAGATAAATTAACTGAATTTTGGAACAAAACGAAAACCGGTGTTGTAAATGCTAGCGCATACGTTGCTGGTAAATCTAAACAGGCTTTTAATTATGCAAAAGATCATGCAAAAGCAGCGATTGATAACTCGAAACTACAGAAGGAAATCAAACACCAAAAAGAACTCTACGAATATCATCAAATAATTAAAGATGTTATTAATAACATTGACGATATTAGAATTCGCAATTTCATTGATGATTTAGGTGATTCCAAAACTGAATTATTTAGAGGATCTGTTAAAAAGATAAAAGAATCATTTCCAATTCCTAAGGAACAGACCGTGATTTGGGCTTATGTGTTGAAAGATACAAATCGTGTTGGTGGAATTGTTGTGACTGAATGCGGTGTGTTTACCAAAACAATTGTTAATGTCTTTGAAGAAAAAGCGTTTAAAAAGGAAAATAGAAAAATATCTGAATTATTTTATTATCCTTGGAACATATTTGAAATCGATGACTTATTAAACGAAGATAATGCAACAAGCATCAATTCATTCAACAGAAATGATGTTGAGTCTTTTATTGATGCATGCAAACGATATCAAGATAGTAAAAACACAGCAAAATTCAAAGCCTCAAATTATTATAAAAGCGCAGAGCAAATTATAAATGGCGATTCAGTAGCTGCCGGCGGTTCTTTGCTAAAAGGAACTGTTAAGTTTACTAGAGATAATGGGTTTGGTAATAATCCACAAGCTGGTTTTGGCTTATTTGCTGAGCAAGCCAACAACATGCACGATATTGCTCATTTTAAGAATGCTAAAGTTGTCGGTGGCGATAATGCTAAAAACGGACCTGATAGACTTGTTGATGGTGTAAGAATTCAAACTAAATATTACAACACTGGTAGAAGAAGTGTGGGAGCGACCTTTGATAACAAAGGTACTGGAAACTATCGCTACTATAATCCCGATGGAACTCCAATGAAATTAGAAGTTCCAAAAGGGCAATATGATAGTGCAGTAAAGACATTCAGAAATAAAATCATTGAAGGAAAAGTTCCTGGTGTAACTGATCCTGCTGAAGCTGAAAACATAATTGTTGAAGGACATTATTCGTATGAACAGGTTTTAAGAATAAGCAAGGCAGGAACTATTGAATCTTTAAGTTATGACATTAAAACAGGCGCGATTGCGACAACTTGTGTATTTGGTATTTCATTTCTAATAAATTCATATTTGTGCTATAGAAAGACTCATAATTTAAAAGAAGCTACAATTGATGGCTTAATTGCCGGTGGAAAATGCGGAGCCTTAACAATGGCCACACATGTTTTAGTATCACAATTAAGTAGGACAGAGTTTTTCTCGGATATAATGACAAAAGGTATTATAAAATCTGGTGCAGTTAGTGCAGTTGGTGGTTTCGTTATCTTTTCTATTCCGGAAACATACAACTACGCTACCGGAAGGATTTCTGGTGCTCAATATGCTACAAACTTAGCCGTCCTATCCGCATCAATAATTGGTGGAACTGCCGGAGCATTTGCAGGTGGTGCTATTGGCACTGCGGCTGGAACCGCAGCAGGAATGGGTGCTGGAAGTGTACCATTAGCCATTGCTGGTGGAACTGGTGGTGTTGCAGGAGGATTAATAGCTGGAACAGCTGCCGGTATTGGTACTTCAAAGGTTATAGATATTTTCTTTGAAGGAGATGATAAGAGAATTGCAAGATTATTTAATGCTATAACCTTAGTCATGTTTAATGAATATCTGCTTGAGGCATCTGAAATTGATGAGTTTGTAAAGATCATGAATGGTATTTCACCTAGAAAATTTAGTAATCTTTTTAAGAATATACACGCATCAAATAATCAGATTGATACTATCAAAGAGTTTTTGATACCTTATCTAGATTCTATTGTTGAAAAAAGAAACAAGTTTATTCCTGACTTAGAATTTTCATTTTAATGAATATCTAAACACTGCATATAAGATAAGTTATTTAAAGTGTTAAGTATCACTGGAATAATCAGAACATACTAAACACTAACCAATAGTAATCAGAACCTACCATTTAAAAAGTGAAGTGAACCCATTATGTTGGACTGAAATGTTTCAACAATCATATCACTTCTAAACAGACTGTTGAAGGGACTGAATCCTATATTGAACTGGACTCAGTCCTTTTAATTTTGTTTTAATCCTTATGTTGTTATACCAATAGATATATTTATCTATAGCTTTCTTAAATTGCTCGTAGTTATCAAATTCAAATTGATGATCAAAAAACATTTCTTTTTTCATCAATCCAAAGAAATTCTCCATTATTGAGTTATCTAAACAATTCCCTTTTCTAGACATGCTTTGGATTATCTCTCGCTCAGATAGACGCGTTTGATAATTTCTCATCTGATATTGCCAACCTTGATCACTATGGAAGATAAGACCTTTGAGGTTCATATTTTTACTAAATGCCTTATTTAACATATCTGTTGTTTGAGAATAGGATGGATGTTTGGAAACACTATAGGAAATGATTTCTCCGTTAAACATATCTAGAATTGGAGATAAATATACCTTGCCCCAGGGAAAATGGAATTCAGTAACATCGGTTGTCCATTTTTGGTTTGGCTTATCTGCTTTAAAGTTACGTTCTATGATGTTTGACGCTACTTTACCAATTTCTCCCTTATAAGAACGATATTTGCTTCTTCTAACAGGTGAAAATAGGCCTTCCTTTTTCATAATCCTTTTCACCTTTTTATGGTTAACTATTAAAGCATATTCATTTTGCAAAACTAAAGTGATACGACGATATCCGTATCTCTTCTTATTTTCAAAGAAAATATCTTTTATTAATTTGATTAAATTTTCATTCTTTTTATCTAGACCATCTTTGCTTTTTGTATAAAAGAAAGTTGATCTAGGTAGTTTTGATACTTCTAGAAGGACACTAAGTTTAAAAGATCGCCTTAGTTCCTCAAGAACCTTTACTTTTTCTTCTGTTCTTGGGCCTTCCTTTGTTGAACTAAGGCAGCTAATTTTTTTAAGTAAGCATTCTCCGCTTCTAGATATTCTAGTCTTTTTCTTAGTTCGACTATTTCTTCCGCTTGAGACTTACTTTTAGATGGTTTAATTGGTTTATTTCCCATTTTTCTTTTCCTGCCTCGACCATCTAATTTTAAACCATCCCATCCAAGTTCTAAATACTTTCGATACCAAGTCATTACTTGTCCTTTGTCAAGCATGCCTAAAGAATGTGCAACTTCGTAATATGATTCACCATCTAAAACACGTTGAACCGCGTTTACTCTATCCTCGTAAGTCCAATGTCTAGATCGATGCTCTAACCCACTCTCGCCATAAAGTTCATAGACCCTCGCCCAAGAAACTAATGTTCTAGTAAGTGTTTTTCTTGAACAACCTTCCACGCGAGGAATAACACCGTTGTTTTCGTACTCAAGCACCATCTTGAGCTTTTCTTCTTTTGTCCATCTCATAATAAAAACCCCTCCAGTTGGTTGTCCAACTTTTGGGGTTCAGTTCAAAGTGGTGGGTTTTTTAATGAGAAAAAGCGATAATTTATATGATAAAATGGTAAATGACGGGTGGAACCTGACAAAATTCCAGTGTCCGCTTGGTAGAGCACATGTCAGGCTGTATCTTACAATTTTTCTCGAAAGGAGGAGCAGTAGATGAAACTATCAGACAAAATTAGAATCCTTAGAAAAGCTCGTGGCTTATCCCAAGAACAATTGGGTTATAGTTTATCAAGAGTCAATAAAGATGGTATTTCACGCCAAACTGTCTCTGATTGGGAAAACGGTAAGTTTGAACCAAAGTTAGAAAATATTAGGGATTTGGCTGTAGTACTAAATGTTTCTTTTGATGCATTATTAGATGAGTCAATCGATTTAGAAGACGACAAAGTCTTATATGCAGTATTAAATAAAGTTTCAAATAAAGAGAAACGCGCAACTATTGATAATTCTTTCTCTTATTCAATTTGCGCTTATGAATTTGATAAAAGAGCTTTAGCTAGAGTGATATTAGCGTTTGTATTTGATGCAATTTCTATTGTTGGAATTGTTTTATTTGTTTTAGGTCTTATCGGTCAAGACTTTGGTTTTGTCACTTGGCTTGGAATGGTATTAGGCATTTCATGCTTTGGCGCCGGCCTTGGCTTAACGATTGGCCTGCCAAGATCAATTAAGTCTGTGATTCATGGAAAATCATATACAAGCTTTGGCACTCTCACTAATGAGTACTTACATATTTCAACTTACAAATCTGTCAGTAACAGCATCTATATTCCACTCGAGAAAATTGAAAAGATGGAATTGGGTGAAAAAGCAACAAAGATTCATGGTCCAGTTGAAATCACTATTAAAGACAGAAATAAACCTCTCACTTTAATTGATATTAAAGAACCGTTCAAATTAGTTGAAATTTTCAATAGTCTGGATAGCTACATCGAAAATCCAGATGAAATTAAAATTCTTTAGAGTCACATGTAAATGCGGTCATGTAGGCAGACAATTCTTTGTTAGGGTTGATTTTCCTGTAAATGCTGATTCAGGAAAAGAAGCTGCTGAAATAGCTAGATTTATTCCTAGAGTAAAACACGATCATAAAGATGCAATTATAAATTGTGTCGAAATTGATTATGAGGAATTTCTAATTCTTCAAAAGATCAATGCGAATGATCCATATTTAAAATGCAAAAACCCACAAGAACAAGCTCATATTTTTGGATTTGCAGAAAGACTTGAGGCTGAGCCAAGATTCGCTAAAGAGGTTGAAAGATCTAGAAAAAATGTAGTGGAATTCAAAAATAAGAAAAGAAGCTACGCAGAAAAATCATATATTTCATATCAGATGGATTACGAAAGCTGGTCCTCTTTTGATGAAGTTTTTGCTTATTAGGAGGATAGCTTATGTTCGATATACCTGCTTGGGTTACAGTTTTAGGAATTATTAATACCGTAATCTCAATGATTGCATGTCCAATTATTGCTAGTTACAAAGGAAGAAGCGTTGGTGGATGGTTCTTTGGTGGTTTGTTTTTGGGGCTTATTGGTTTAATCATAGTATCATGTTTAAAACCAATAGATAGATAAAACCATAGCATAGCGCGTGAAAGAGCATTAAAATATAAGGTAAGCAATTTATGATAATAAAAGTCAATTCAGTTATGAAGAATCCGTCTTTATGTGATGGATATGGCTATAGAACTGTGGTTTTCTTACAGGGATGTGATTTACATTGTCCTGGTTGCCACAATAAAAGTACATGGGATATCAATAAAGGTATCGCTATGGAAGTTAAGGAACTCGCTCAACTATTGAGAGAAAAAGCGATCAATAAGAAAGTAACCATTAGTGGTGGAGAACCATTACTTCAAAAAGATGCTTTATTAGAGTTATTAAAAGAACTTAGTGATTTTGATTTGTGTCTTTATACAGGTCATGAAATTGAAGATGTTCCGGAAGAAATACTTAAGTATTTAAAATATATTAAGGTTGGAAAATTTATTCTTGAAGAGAGAACAAGTACAATTCCATTTGTCGGTTCTAAGAACCAGAAGTTTGTGAGGGTTCATCATGAAGAAACAAAATAAGAATGATAATGCAGCTAATAGAAAAAGTTATGTAGGCCATGTATTTAATATTGGCGAAAAGAAAGAGAAAGAAGCCGTTTTAAATAGTCTCAATCCTGAATGGGCTAGACTTCATAAGGAAGGCTACATTCATATTCATGACTTAGATGCATACGGGCTCACTTACAACTGTTTAACTTTTGATATCTTGAACGCGTTTCCTTATCAAAAATTCGAAGGATTAGAACCAGAAGAAAAGATAGTAGGAGTATTCGATTTCCTTAAAGAGTTATTAGCCAAAATCGGAAATGAACAAAGTGGTGGTATGTCCTTTGCTAATTTCGATATTGATGTTTCTACAATTTTCAAAAATCTCGGAGTTATGTTCTTTGATTATGATTCCATCTTTAGAGCATGTATCCGTTCTTTGATTCTTTGGTGTAATAATATCCATACAAGAATGGGCCAAACAAGTTACTATGTAACTTTCTGCGTTGGTTTAGGAACAAATCAATTCTCGCGTTATTTAACTGAAACGTTGATAAATTGTTTCTATTCAGCTGGTGATTTAATTTATAAGCCTAATATCGTATTTAAGGTCCATGAAGGAATTAATAGATTCCCTGGTGATCCTAACTTTGATTTATTAGAAACTGCTTTATTCTGCACAGCTAAAAAGATGATTCCTACCTATTTGCTTTGCGATTGTGAGGCAGATAGAAAAACAGATCCAACTAAATTATCAATCATGGGCTGCAGAACCAGAGTAGTAGATGATCTCTTTGGTAAAGAAGGTGCCATTGGAAGAAGCAATATTGATAATATATCAATCAATCTTCCAAGATTAGCTTTAGAAGTTGATAAAGAAAACCATGACGCTTCTTTTGAAGAGAAGATAAAACTTTTTAAAGGGAAATGGCATGATGTTGCTGAATTAACAAAAGACATCTTGCTCGACAGATATGAAAAAACATGCAATGCAGATATCGATTTATTCCCAACAATTAGAGAATATAAACTCACTTGCGAAGATGTTAATGAAGTAGGGTTAAGAGAGAATTTCAAACATGGGACATTATCTCTTGGCTTTATCGGATTAAGCGAAGCGATGGAAGTTTTGAGCGGAGAGAAATATTGGAAAAACGACAACATTTATAAAGAAGCTCTTAACTTTGTTAAATATATGAGAAGTTATGCTGATGAGCTTAAAAAAGCCTACAATCTTAATTTCTCTTTATTGGCCACTAGTGGTGAATATATCAGTGGCAGATTTGAAGAAATCGACAATAAGTTGTTTAATTCACCAATTATGGAGAAGGGCTATTACACAAATTCATTCCACGTTGATGTCGATAGCAGACTCCCGGCTTATAAGAAATTAGAATTAGAAGGCCCATTTCATTTATTCGCTAATGGTGGATGTATTTCTTATGTTGAATTAGCAGAAGCTCCATTAGGCAATGCAGAGGGATTAGATGAACTTGTAGAAGTGGCAATAAAATCAGGTGTTCATTACTTAGGATTTAACTTCCCTAAAGACGTGTGCAAAGGTTGTGGTGCTGCTGGAACATTTGATGTTTGTCCAGAATGTGGCTCAAAAGAAATAACTAGAATAAGAAGAGTGTCCGGTTATTTAGAGATTCAGGATTACTTTACCAAAGGCAAAATGCATGAAAGCAAAAACCGAAAGGAAAACTAATGATTTACTATATTTCAGATTTACACTTTAGAGATCAAGCCATCTTTGATAAATGCAAAAGACCGTTTAAATCTCTTTTAGAAATGGAAGAAACGATTGTTAGAAAATGGAATACCAAAGTCAAAAAAAATGATGTTGTTTATGTTCTTGGCGATATTTCAAAAGACGATGATAGTTCATCCATTGAAATATTCCGCAAACTTAATGGAATCAAGCATTTTATTATTGGAAATCATGATGAGCTAATATTAAAAGATATCCAAGATTCAAATTTATTTGAAACCATCAAATTCATAGACTTGATTATGGATAAAGGTAGAAAAGTATGTGTCTGCCATTATCCATTAATGGACTGGATGGAATTTAATAGAGAAGGAATTTTGGTTTACGGACATATTCACAACAAAACAGCAAAAAATGGACCGGCGTATGGGATGATGAAAGATTATTACAGTAATCTCCCTGCTTATAATTGCGGTGTTGATGTCTGCGATTTTGAGCCTAAAACACTAGATGAATTAATTGAGTTGAAGGAGGTCAACAAAAATGAACCATATATCAATTGAAGGCATGGATGGAGTTGGTAAGTCAACCACATGTAAGTTATTAGCCGAGAAGCTTGGTTATGAATTTGTTGAAAAACCACTCCATTATCTATTTGATAAAGATGAGAAAAGCTTTGATGAATATTTAAGAATCAGAGATCAAGTCAATGCAAATCCTAACAGAGATTTTACTTCCTGGTTTTATGGACTTGGAAGCTTATACATGTATGAGGCTTTCAAAAACAAAAACATCGTAACAGATAGACACTTAGCATCAAATTATGCTTGGAGCGGCTCTGACTATAATAAAGATGTCTATGAACTTCTTGTTAAGAAATTAGGCAAGCCAAAATTAACTGTAATTATTTATTCTCCATCAGATGTCATCGTTCAAAGACTGATTTCTAGGGACAAAGAAGATAAGGATATAGCTAGAGCTAAAGAATCTGAAAAAATCTATAAAAGGATGATTGAGTTCTGCAAGGAATTTAAGTTCCCTTATTTAGTTATTGATACTTCAAAGCTTACACCCGATGAAGTAGTTAACAGAATTTTAGAAGAATTGAAGTAATGGAAAAATTAAGCGATCTAAGATTAAGCAAAAACATGAAATACACAGCGCTTTATTGGGCGATGAGGTTTTTTGAACATACTCCGGATGTCTTTAAAAAGACATTTGCTGATGGTACACATATTGTTATTAAAGCTGATACGCAAGAAGTGTTTATCAATAATAGCTTTGCTTTTTTATTAGATTCGCATGAGAGTTTCGTTAAATTGGAATGCATCAACAGAATTCTTTCTTTAGGGTATTCGATGAACAATATCAAATTAACAAATAGTGAGTTTGAGTTAGGATTTTACGGATATCAAATTAAATTCATTGTATGGGATGATCCTTTCAAATTAGACCAAATCGGCAATAAAAAAGTTGTTTATAAATCTAGACTCGTCAGCG
>Ga0256404_1006589_pt1 | contig 19075 bp, 19 predicted proteins | sample RumenRJG_01DNA_FD_185990 | JGI IMG/M metagenome (GOLD analysis project Ga0256404, IMG submission 185990) | Bovine rumen microbial communities from Lethbridge, Alberta, Canada - RJG_01 | ecosystem: Host-associated > Mammals > Digestive system > Stomach > Rumen | place: Canada: Alberta | collected...
GCTGCTCCCCTTGCCAAGGGGAGCTCCCCGAAGGGGTGAGGGGTGAGGGGGATGCTGATGTTGGACCCCTCCGGCCTTCGGCCACCTCCCCTTGTCAAGGGGAGAAGCGAGGAATGAATGGGTCTTGTCAAGGGGAGGAGCGAGGAATGAATGGGTCGCGTACCTACCATTCCCGCCCCATCGACATCGACCTCATCTTCTTCGACCACGAGGTCATCGACACCCCCGACCTCGTCATTCCCCATCCCCGCATGCACCTCCGCCGTTTCGTCCTCGAACCCTTGGCCGAAATCATACCGGACTACGTTCATCCCGTGTTGAACAAAACTGTAACACAACTGTTGCATGAAATATAAACTGTTATTATTGCTATTTATCGTGGCGCCTCTGTTTGCCTGGGCCCAGAACGCCACCATCAGCGGCACCATCACCGACGCCGCCACCGGCGAGACCCTTATCGGCGCCACGGTGCTCGACACGCGCAGTGGCAAGGGCACGGTGACCAATGTCTATGGCCACTACTCGCTTACCGTCAAGCGCGACTCCGTCAACCTCAAGGTCTCCTTTGTGGGCTACGAGCCCCAGTTCTTCAATCTCAAGCTCAGCGCCAACCGCGAGCTCAATGTCAAACTCGCCTCCAGTGTCACCCTCAGCGAGGTGACCATCACCGCCGAGCGTGTGGGCGACGTGCGTTCCGCACAGATGAGCGCCAATGTGATGACCGTGGAGAAAATCAAGTCCGTGCCCGTGATGTTCGGCGAGGCCGACCTCATCAAGGCGCTGCAGCTCATGCCCGGTGTGCAGAGCGGCAGCGAGGGCAACAGCGGTATGTATGTGCGCGGCGGTGGCCCCGACGAGAACCTCTTCCTCCTCGACGGTGTGCCGCTCTACAATGTCACCCACATGGGAGGCTTCTTCTCTGCTTTCAACACCGACGCCGTCAAGAATGTCACCCTCTACAAAGGCTCGTTCCCTGCCCGCTTCGGAGGGCGCCTGAGCGCCGTGCTCGATGTTACGCAGAACAATGGCAACGACAAGGAGCTCCACGGCAACCTGTCGGTCGGACTCATCTCCGCCAAGTTCAATCTGGAGGGTCCGTTGGTCAAGGAGAAGACCACTTTCTCGATTTCGGCGCGCCGCACTTATGCCGAGCTCTTTGTCATTCCGGCCATCATGTGGCTCAACGATGCCACCTCTGACGAGGAGCCGCAAGGCCCTGCATTGGCCACGAATGCCAAATTCGACGCGGGCTATTATTTCTACGACATCAACGCCAAGCTTACCCACAAGTTCAGCGACAAGAGTCGCCTCTATGCCTCTTTCTTCATGGGCGACGACGAAATCCACGGCAAGGTCCACACCGTCACGGCCCTCAACGAGGACATCAACCTTGGCTTCTCGACCCTCTGGGGCAACCTCGTCGGCGCCCTGCGGTGGAACTACGAGCTCTCGCCCAAAATCTTCATGAACCTCTCGGCCTCCTACACGCAGTACAAGAACAATATCGTGGGCTCAGTGGAGAAACTGGCCATGCCTGATGATCCCAAGGCCTCCACCATCACCGGCGACTACAATTCGGGCATTCGCGAGGTGACGCTGCGCTCGGACTTCGATTATACGCCCACGCCCGAGCATACCGTCAAGTTCGGCGTCAACGCCACGCGCCACTGGTTCACGCCCGAGGTGGCCAACGCCAGCGTCAACTACTTCGATTCCATCCAGATGAACCAAGCCCTGCAGATCGACTCCAGCATCATGTCCGGCACCATTCCCGCCAACGAGTTTGTCGGCTATATCGAGGACGACTGGTCCATCACCGAGGCTGTCAAACTCAACTATGGTCTCCACCTCAGTGCCTTCCGCGTTCATGACGCCACCTATGGTTCCATCCAGCCACGCCTCTCCGGACGTGTGCTCATCACGCCCGACCTTTCTGTCAAAGCAGGCTATGCCCGCATGACGCAATATGTGCACCTCCTCTCCACCACCAGCGTCACCCTGCCCACCGACCTCTGGGTGCCGGTGACCGACCGTGTGGATCCCATGACCTCCGACCAGGTGGCTCTGGGTGTCAACTACACCCTCACCGGTATTGCCGAGTTCTCGGTCGAGGCCTACTACAAGCACATGAACAACCTCATTGAGTACAAGGACGGCGCCACCTTCTTCGGTAGCAGTGAGAACTGGGAGAACCTCGTCTACAGCGGCCGTGGCTGGAGCTATGGCGTAGAATTCCTCGTCCAGCGTGAATTCGGCGACCTGACGGGCTGGATAGGCTACACGTGGAGCCGTTCCATGCGCCAGTTCGACCGCGAGGGCCAGATAATCAATGGCGGAGATCCCTTCCCGGCCAAATACGACCGTCGCCACGACCTCTCCATCGTCCTCTCCTACAAGGTCAGTCCCACCATCGACGTCAGCGCCACGTGGGTCTTCTCCACCGGCAACGCCGCCTCGCTGGCCACACAGACTTATCCCACAGCCTTCGAGGACCCCGACGATTACGACAATGAAACCCCTGGCCGCAACTCCATCAGCGTTGTCGAGGGCCGCAACAACTACCGTATGCCCAACTACCACCGCCTCGACCTTGGTGCCAACTTTCACCGCAAGTTCAAGCGCGCCCGTCGTACCATCAGCGTCAGCGTCTACAACGTCTACAACCGCCAGAACCCCTACATGCTTTACCAGTCGCGCACCGAGCACTACAACGGATACCCCTCGGCACTCATGCAGCTGAGCATCTTCCCCGTGTTGCCCTCGGTAGGATATACGCTCTATTTTTAGTGTTAAGTGTTAAGTTTTAAGAAGCCCATGTTTATGAAAAATATCTCCCATATCCTTTGTCCTGTGGCCAAGCGCTTGCGTTTGGCTATCACCACTCGTCCGGCCCGCCGCCTCCCCTTGGCGTTCCTCCTCCTGGCGGTGGTGTCTTTCATGACCTCGTGCGAGAAAGTGCTCGAGGTTGAGAACGACCCCTCGGATGCGCAGCTGGTGCTCAACGCTGTGCCGCAGGCCGGCAAGCGCGCCTTTGTCTACTTTGCCCATACGCGCTTCTTCCTCGACCCCTCCAACAACCAGCCCCTCGACGACGCCTCAGTGACCCTCTATGTCAACGGCTCCGCCCTTTCGCCCGACTCTGTTGCCAACTGCAAATACTTCTTCCCCTACACCTATGCGGAGGGCGACAGTCTCTCGGTTCTGGCCACGGCTGGCGGCTTGAGCGCCACGGCTGGCACCTATGTGCCCTATACCCCCACCTTCGAGGCGGTCCGCCTTCGCAACGTTGACGCCGGACACACCTTCCGCTACTACCAGGCCGACATCGACTTCCAGGACCACGAAGGCATCGACGAATACTACAACCTCCGCGTTATGGTCCGCGACAGCGGCATCCGCTTCAACGATTGGAAACAGCAGTACGACACTGTCGACACTGTCCGTGCTTCCTACTTCATGCTGCGTTACAACCCCGAGGTGACTGGCGACGCCTCCTACAGCAACCCCATGCTGGGCTACCTCTATACCCACAACTTCTTTAACGATAGCCAGATCGACGGCGACCACTACCATCTGCAACTTCAGATTCTTCACCTGATCGATACCAATGAGGTTCAGCCTTTCAAGCACGAGTACACCATAACCCTCGAAAACATGACCTACGCGCGTATGCGGTACCTTATTGATGTCTCGCGCCAGGGCTCTTCCAACAGTTTCTTCACCGAGCAGGGACAGGTGCGCGGCAATGTCGACGGTGCCCTTGGCATCTTCGCGGGCTCCGCCAAGAGCGAAATAACCTTCTGGCCCGATACCATCCCTATGCGCACCGGCAACCCCGCGTGGCATCCCGCCGCCAACGACAACGACCTCCGCCGGCTCCTTGCCCCCTGATTGCCGTCTTCATGTCTCTACGGGGGGGGGCGGGAAGATGGTTAAAAAGACTAAAAATGAAAAAATATTTTGCCAGTTCGGAAAATAGTCGTATCTTTGCAGTCCGAAATCAGGGTGAAAAATGCCCTGGAAATTAGTGAAAGTAATTAAAAAACAAACAGTTAAAAATGTACGCAATCGTAGAAATCGCAGGCAAGCAATTCAAGGTCGCCCAAGATCAGAAGATTTTCGTCAACCGTCTGAAGAACGACGAGGGTAGCGAAGTTTCTTTTGACACCGTGATGCTTAAAGACAATGATGGCAACGTCGAGGTTGGCAAACCTTACATTGCTGGTGCTAATGTAAAGGCCACCGTCCTCCGTCATCTCAAGGGCGATAAGGTTTTGGTGTTTAAGAAGATCCGTCGCAAAGGCTTCCAGAAGATGAACGGCCACCGTGACTATCTGACCCAGATCAAAATCGATAGCATCAACTAATTAACCGTAGTGTCTAACCTTTTAAAAACAGTATATTATGGCTCATAAAAAAGGTGTTGGTAGTTCCAGTAACGGTCGCGAATCCGAAAGCAAACGCTTAGGCGTCAAGATTTTTGGTGGTCAGAAGTGCATCGCCGGCAACATCATCGTTCGTCAGCGCGGCACCGCCCACAACCCCGGCCAGAATGTTGGCATGGGTCGTGACCACACGCTCTACGCCCTCGTCGACGGTGTGGTGAAATTCCACAAAGGCCGTGAGGACCGCAGCTTTGTGTCCGTGGTTCCTGCCGAATAAGAAAAAAAGATACAAAGAATTTTTGTGTTTTCATTTTCCTGCTCGATTCGTCGGGCAGGTTTTTTTTTATTGTCCCCGCTGCTGCGGGCGTTGGCGTTGGCGGGGCGGTTGCGTGATGGTGGAGGCGCCGGCGTCAGCCTTCTATCTGTAGGCGGACGCTCTCGGCGTGGATTTTCTCCAGCAGTTCCTTCATGAAGTCGGCGTCGAGGCCGAGGGAGGTGGCCTGACGCAGGCGGTCGTTCATCATGTTGGCCCAGCGCGCCTGCTGGTAGACGGGCATGTGGGCTTCGCGTTTGACGGTGGCTATGCGCTTCGACACCGCCATGCGCTGTGTGAGCAGCGAGATGAGGTCGTGGTCGATGTCGTCGATTTTGCTTCGCAGGGGCTCGAGGGCCCGGGCGGCTTCGGCCACCGAGGTGGGGTAGGGCGTCGAGGCCCAGTGGGCTATGACGTCGGCCAAGGCCTGGGGGGTGATTTGCTGGGCGGCGTCGGTGAGGGCTTCGGCGGGGTGGGGGTGCACCTCGACCATGAGACCGTCGTAGTCCAGTTGGTGTGCGGCGCGCGCCAGGAGGCCTACGAGGTCGGCGCGGCCGCCCATGTGGCTGGGGTCGCAGAGGATGGGCAGCTCCGGGCGTTCGTGGCGCAGCTCCATGGCCACCTCCCACAGGGGGGCGTTGCGGTAGCCGTGGTTGTTGTACATGCTGAAGCCACGGTGCACGGCCGTAAGGTCGTCGATGCCGGCTTTCTGCAGTCGCTCCAGGGCGCCAAGCCAGAGGCGCACGTCGGGGCAGACGGGGTTTTTCACCAGCAGGTGTGCCTGGCTGCCGCGCAGGGCTTGGCAGAGTTCGTCGACCATGAAGGGGTTGGTGGTGGTGCGGGCGCCGAGCCAGAGGGTGTCGATGCCGTAGGACAGGCAGAGTTCCACGTGTTCGGGACGTGCCACCTCGCAGCAGTATTTTACGCCGAATTCATCGGCGAGGTCGCGCATCCAGCCTAAGGCCGGTTCGCCGAGGCCCTCGAAGGCTCCGGGACGGGTGCGGGGTTTCCACACCCCGGCGCGGATCATCGTCACTTCGGGCATGGCTTTCAGCGCCAGCGTCACGTCGCGCAGCTGGTTCTGGCTCTCCACGCTGCAGGGGCCTGCTATGATGGTCTTGTCCATGGTCGTTGTTTTTTTCGATAAAAATGTTTTGCAAAAATACACAATATTTCTGAATTATCGACGTTAAAATGACATGAAAATAAAATATCTTAAGATAAAGAATTGGTTTTTGGTTACCCTGATGGGCGCCATGGGTTTCTCTTCCTGTCACTGTAGCAAGGAGTTGGCAGAGCCTCAGCCCGAAAATCCGCCCGTTCAAGACCACGGTCAGATACGTCTGATGTATGGTGTGCCGAGCATGAATTTCATGATTCGCGGCCAGGTGAAGGACAGCGATGGCCGTCCGGTGCGCGACATTCGCGTCAATATGCTCGAACGGGGTATGGAGGTGGCGGACGGCGAGTTGCAGGGCGATCCCGAGAATGTGCAGCGCTATCTGGAGAACACCGCCGTGCGTACCGACGACGAAGGACGTTTCACCATCCAGAACTCCGGCCTTCCGCAGCAGCAGGTGCGCCTGTTGGTGCGCGATGTGGACGGCATGGAGAACGGCCAGTTCCGCAACCAGGTGGTCGACATGAAGGTCGAGGCCGGCGATGTGGACCGCTCCGATGCCAGCGGCATGTACCAGGGTACCTACAACAAAGAGGTGAAAATCAAGTTGGAAAACAAATAAAATCCCATTTTGAAACTCCGTCTCTTGAAAGCAAAGCACTGGCTGCTCATCACGTTGATGGGCATGTTGGGCCTTTCCTCGTGCGAGAAGCAGAAGGATATGTATGGGTGCCCGGAGCCGGACTATAATGATTCCACCGGTATGGAACCGATGTACGGTGTGCCTGAGACGGAATTCAAAGCAATAAATTAAAGGGCAATGGGTTTGTCGCTCAGGCAGAAGGTTGGGTTGGAGCTGCAGCGGTCGCTGCGGCACAACGAAGCGCAGCTGCATCCGTTGCGGACGCTCTTCTGGGAGTGCACGTTGCGTTGCAACATGAGCTGCCGCCACTGTGGCAGCGACTGCAAGGTGCAGCCCGATGTGAAGGACATGCCCGCCGCGGATTTCCTCCGCGTCATCGACTCCATTACGCCGCATGTCGACACCCACAAGGTTTTCATTATCTTCACCGGGGGCGAGGCGTTGCTGCGTCCCGACCTGGAGGAGGTGGGCCTCGAGCTTTACCGCCGCGAGTACCCGTGGGGCGTGGTGACCAACGGTTTCCTGCTCGACGAACGTCGGCTGCAGAGCCTGATGGCCAGCGGCATGCATTCGATCACCGTCAGCCTGGACGGCTTCGAGGAGCAGCACAACTGGATTCGCCGCCATCCGCAGAGTTTCGAGAAGGCCACCGCCGCTATCCGCCTGCTGGCGCAGCAGAAGGACATCCTGTGGGATGTGGTCACCTGTGTCAATCCGCGCAACTATTCCCATCTGAAGGAGTTCCGCGAATATCTTGTGTCGTTGGGCGTTCCCGCCTGGCGTTTGTTCAGCATCTTTCCTATGGGGCGCGCCGCCGGTAATCCCGAGCTGCAGTTCACCGACGAGCAGTTCCGCGGACTGCTGGATTTCATCAAAGAGTGCCGTAATACCCCCTCCCCCCTGCGGGGTACTCCCCCTCAAGAGAGGGAGAGCCAATCGGCGCAAACAGGTTCCTCCCCTGTGACGGCCGAAGAGTTTCCGTTCCACCGGCAGGATTCCTCCCCCATGACGGCTGGAGAGAATTCATTCCACCGGCAGGATTCCTCCCCCATGACGGCTGGAGAGAATTCATTCCACCGGCAGGGTTCCTCCCCTGTGATGGCCGGAGCGGATTCATTCCACCGGCAGGGTTCCTCCCCTGTGACGGCTGGAGAGAATTCATTCCACCGGCAGGGTTCCTCCCCTGTGATGGTCGGAGCGGATTCATTCCACCGGCAGGGTTCCTCCCCTTTGCAAGGGGAGGTGGCCGAAGGCCGGAGGGGTGTAATAAACGTCAGCTACGCCTGCGAGGGTTTCCTCGGCGAGTACGAGCAGAAGGTGCGCGACCATTTCTTCCACTGCCGCAGCGGGGTCGACGTGGCGAGCATCCGTTGCGACGGCGCCATCAGCGGCTGCACCTCCGTGCGCAGCCACATGGACCAGGGCAATATCTACAAGGACGATTTCTGGGATGTGTGGGAGAACCGCTTCCAGGTGATGCGCGACCGCAGCTGGGCCAGGAAGGACCAGTGCGCCTCGTGCAAGGTGTGGCGCTACTGCGAAGGCTCCGGCCTCCACCTCTACGACGACGAGGGCCGTCTGCTTACCTGCCACTACAACCGCCTGAAAAAATAATTTTGCCGTATCGCCTTTATTTCGTATCTTTGCATCCGCAAATGTGGATAGATTTGTAATGATTGCAACCACTTGAAAAAATGCTAAAGCGTTGTTCAACTGCGACTTCATTCTCAAATCTGTTACATTTAGAACATATGTATCAACAAGTTAAAATGTAACAAAAATGAGTTATTTCTTCACAAGTGAAAGTGTAAGCGAGGGCCATCCCGACAAAGTGGCCGACCAGATTTCCGACGCGTTGCTGGATGAGTTCCTGCGTCACGACCCCGAGAGCCATGTGGCTTGCGAGACGCTGGTGACCACCGGCCTGGCCGTGGTGAGCGGCGAGGTGACGTGCAACGGCTATGTCGACGTGCAGACCACCGTGCGCGATGTTATCCGCGAGATTGGCTACACCAAGGGCGAGTACAAGTTCGAGGCCGAGAGCTGCGGCGTGCTCAGCGCCATCCACGAGCAGAGCCAGGACATCAACATGGGCGTCAGCCGCAAGGCCAAGAAGGACCAGGGCGCCGGCGACCAGGGCATGATGTTCGGCTACGCCTGCCGCGAGACCGACGAGCTGATGCCGCTGCCCATCACGTTGGCCCACATCATCCTGCAGGAGCTGTCGCGGATACGCCGCGAAGGCAAGCAGATGAAGTACCTGCGTCCCGACGCCAAGAGCCAGGTGACGGTGCAGTACAGCGACGAGGGCCGTCCCGAGCGTATCGACACCATCGTCGTCTCCACCCAGCACGACCCCGATGTGGAGCAGGAGCAGATACGCAAAGACGTTGAGAAGGTGCTCCTCCCGCGCGTCATCAAACGTCTGCCCAAAGAGACACAGAAGCTCTTTGGAACGCCGGCGTCCCGCCGGCAAGAGTCGAACCTCCAGATGAAACTTTATGTCAACCCCACCGGCAAGTTCGTCATCGGTGGTCCCCACGGCGACACGGGCCTCACGGGCCGCAAAATTATCGTCGACACCTATGGCGGTCGTGGCGCCCATGGCGGCGGTGCCTTCAGCGGCAAGGACTCGTCGAAGGTGGACCGTTCGGCGGCCTACGCCACGCGCCATATCGCCAAGAACCTGGTGGCAGCCGGCGTCTGCGACGAGGTGCTGGTGCAGGTGGCCTATGCCATCGGCGTCGCCGAGCCTGTGGGACTCTATGTCAATACCTATGGCACCGCCCATGTGAAGATGCACGACGGCGAGATTGCCGAGAAGGTGAAGAAACTCTTCGACCTGCGCCCCTACGCCATCGTGGAGCGCTTCGGCCTGAAGAACCCCATCTTCCGTCCCACCGCCGCCTACGGCCACATGGGCCGCGACCCCTACGAAGCCGAGGTCACCGTCTACAAGAACGGCAAACCCCAGCAAAAAACTGTCCAGTTCTTCGGCTGGGAAAAACTAGACATGGTGGACCCCATCAAGAAGGAGTTCAAACTAAAGTAAGTAGTATAGTAAAATTCGAAGGAAAGAAGCAAGGCGCCGATACCTGTATATTGGCGCCTTGCTTTGTTAGTGAGATGGTCTGAATCCTTACAGCAATGCTTCTATCGGCACGCTGCTGTCCATCAGGCCAATCCTTGTCTCGCCGGCGTGGCGGTTCACCCGGCTCTTGCCCTCGGCCGTCACAGTGCGTTCGGGTATGAACTGCACCCGCACATCGCGGATCAGGCTTTCTCCCTCCATGTCCACCATCGCGGCACTTTTTTTTGTTTATAAGTCAATAGCAATTCCATTCCCCCGTAAATGAATACGTTCAAGCGACTTGCCTGCCTTTTTAAGGTTCGATATCGATACAAACTCCAGAACGATGGCAGTAACGCCAAAAGCAATTGAAAAACCATATAAAATTTTAGGTGCATGTAGGTCGTTGCTATTAGTAGTAACTGTGTCTCGCGAACCTAACAAAGCGAACAAACCTGAAGCCGCAGCCATTCCGATAGCGCCATATTGGTAATTTGCACTTTGTTCAAGGTAGTATGACGGTGGCTTTATACCGAAGTCTGTCACATACAATTCCACATCTGTTATCTTGTTGTATTCAGCGACTTTTGTCTCGGTTGGCTCCTGATTCTGAGCGCGGTTGAATACCATACGATTCCCATCAGCGAATCGAATTTCCTTCAGTGCCCGTATATCAAGGATTTCCGCAGCCTCATCCCCTTCTGGGTAGTTTTTGTATTTGATATAACTCTCTCGCACATCTGTGACCGTTGCCACATAGGCCTTGCCAGTGTTCAAAACAAGAGTGTCTTGGGCCTTTAAGTCGCTCACGAAACTTGCAATTAGACCGATTGCTAAAACGATAGTAAGCTGTAGTATCTTCATCTTTCAACTTTTAGATTCTTTTATTCGATTTTCTAATTTATATCTTGTGTCATATACTGCTGCCAGTTGCGCTTGTGCCTTTGTCTTGAGAATAACACCGCTGTCTACAGTATGTTTCTCACCGTCGATGCAATAATAATAGCCCCACGATTCTCCTTTCGAGTATGGTGGCAATGTTCCAAAGGACATATTGTAATCTCCCATTACCATATCGTAGGCTTCTACCAAATCCGGCCTAGCTTTCTTATACAGTTTATCAATCAGATTGGGGCATGCCGATATCAATTCCAGCAGATCTTTGTTTGTGCAATTGTCTTTCATTTCAGTTAAGTATCAAAATCTTTGTTGAATAACGATTGCTTATTTTAACCAAATATACTCCTGAAGGCAGATTGTTATTCACAACTTGACGTCCAGATATGTCGAATACTATAATTGTATCATCCGCCATACCTTCTGCACAAATCTTACCGTTGCGTGCGAAAACTCTAACATTGTGTTCTGGGCTGTCATCTATTCCTTCGTTACTCGTTGCGAAATATGCAATATATGTAATGTCCGATGTCGCAATTACGGAACGAGGATTCTCAGTGTTCCCATCGTGCCAATTTGTGAAGTGGTAGCCCGGATTGGCAGTTGCAGTCAATACAACGGTATCTCCATAACCATAGATGCCGCCTCCTTGCACTGAACCCATTGTCGGGTTGGCTGTGGCCACAATATTGAATACCGAATCGACAGGATAGAACAGGGCTACCAGCGAGGTGTCACCTGTAACGGCAAATGTGTAGGGATTGTATGTGGCCCCGTTGCTCCAGCGTACAAACTGATACCCGCTATAGGCTGTCGCCGTTAATGTGATTGGTTGGCCATACTCCCGTTCTCCTCCGCCTTCGGTTGTGCCGTACAATATGTTGTTAGGGGCGACAGTTACGGTATGCTTATCTATATCGAAATATGCGGTTAAAGACCTATTCTTTGTCACAACGATTGTGCGTACAGACGACGTGTCGTTGTCGTTCCAACGAATAAAATGATGATGGCTGGTGGCAGGTATGGCTGAAATCACAATGGTGTCCATATAGTTATGCCATCCTCCGCCAACAACTGTTCCTTTTGTTGAATCAGAAGAAGTCAGGTCGATGTAAAACTGACGAATGCTAAAGATGGCAGTCAGTGAGGTGTCTTCATCCGAAATAGTCCTTGGATTATCGGTAGCCCCATCGCTCCACGTAGTGAAAGAACATCCATATGTAGGAATTGCCCACAAAGATGTTTCTCCAGTCAAAGCGCAATGTTCGACCTTAACAGATCCCATATTGGTATCATTTACACTAACTATAATATTCTCAGCAACAGTATCAAGGATATTACTAATAGCTCTGCAACCAGTCAATACTTCCTTGTGACTTTCTGTCACAAAAGCAATTACTTCAAGGTCGCAAAGAGAAGGTATTGCAACAGTTCCAATGCTGTCTGGGATTACGTATGTGTATGTTTTCGACACAAAACTGCCAGCTGTAGTGCTGTTTATGGCTTCGCCCCATTGCCCTGTAAGCAAATCACGAAGCACATGCATGTAGCGGTATAATGTGTCGTTTACCTCCATTTCTGGATACCATTGCTGAAAGCTAATGTTCTGATCAATGATGTTGTTCTGCAAGAGAGCTACATTAAGATAGTTAGTGCTTTGTGCAGATGAACTTGTGTAGTATAATTCCACATACACAGTCATAACCCTGGTTGTATCGTTGAAGTCAACTGTTGCCGCGATATTGACAGGTGAAGGCATATTTAATATACTGTCAGTTCGCGTTGCCCAATCTTTTCTATCCAAATAGAAGCCGTCGTCAAAACTGTATGATAAATTCGCAGTTGAAAACTTATGACGGTTGATTGTTCCTGTGGGATATCCACTGATAGAATAAGGGCTATTATTAGTAAGGGCACTACCCCAGGTTGTAATGAAGTGAGGTAAAGAGTTCTGAGCATAAAACCCTGTATAAATTCTTATGTCAAAAAAGCTGTCTGGATGTAAGTTGCATATACTGTCACTTATCCTGTGAGCATCAGGGCAATAACCGCAGCCGTTGAACTGTTCAAGGACAACGTTTCTGTTGTGCGGCAACGTATCAACGATTGTTTGTGCTGAAACATTGTAAAGCACAAATAACGAAAAACAAATGATACTAAAAAGCTTTTTCATATAGTAAAGATTTACAAGTTATACAAACCAATCCCACCCGCCACAATGTTGTGGCAGGTGCAGGCAAAAGAATTAAAAACAAAGAGGAAAGCCTCCCGGCGATTACTTGTGCAATTCGCGGGGGGGGGGTAGAAATCAGCGAGTTATGTGGAGGTATTTTCATACGTTACAATTGTTAGTTCAGCGGCACGAAGTACTCGAAGCAGAGATCCTCGTCCAGTGTGCGCCAGCTGATGCCGTAGCGGTCGGTCTCGTAGTCCTGCAGCTCTGCCGCCGAGGCTCCGCGCAGCCGCGGATAGTCGGCGATGCGCTCGCGCAACTCCTGCCCGCCGTCAGTCAGGATGTGTACATATTCGTTGTCGACCCAAACCTTGCTTACATTCATTGTCATAACGATTCCTCCTTACTTTATTTTCCGAAAAACGTGTGCCACTGCTGGATAATGATTTCGCGGTTCTCCTCAATCACCATCTCGGCCATCTTCAGCTCGTTGGCCTTGAGGCCGTCATTTTCCACGAGGCGAATTTCGGGCAGGACGTTGAACTTGGCCTTGCGGGCGGTCTTGCCCTTGCCAGCCACGACGTGGACGTGTATCGGCTCGTGGTCGTTGGAGTAGAACTGGAATCTCAATCCGAAGAATATGAAAAGCAGCGGCATAGTCGTTTTAATTTACATCATTGTTTTGCTTTATTAACGCATCATATTTGTTTTTATTGCCCTCGCCCCCCAATATTTTCTTCCGTCACGGCTACAAGAAGCTGCGGGCTACGAAAGAAGAGCAGAGTCGGCCTCCCAGCGCTGGCGGGCGGCTTCAAGGCCTTTGTGCAGCTGGCGTTGCAGGAGTTCTTTGGAGGGGAGTTCGGTCATATATTGCGCCACTTTGATGCCGGATTTGTCGAGTTGCAGCAGTTCTATCTGCTCGTCGCCGCCTTCGGTGCAGAGCAATAGGCCTAAGGGCTGCTCCTCTCCAGCCTCCATCTCGTGGGCTTCGAGCCAACGCAGGTACAGTTCCATTTGTCCTTTGTACTGCGCCTTGAATTTTCCGAGTTTTAAATCGATGGCAATCAGCCGGTGCAGCCTGCGATGATAGAAAAGCAGGTCGAGATAGAAGTCCTCGCCGTCGATAATCATCCGCTTCTGACGCTCGACGAAGGTGAAGCCATTGCCCAATTCCAGTATAAACTGCTCCAGATGCGCCACAAGACTGTCCTCAAGACTCTTTTCGCTGTACATCCCTTTCAGTCCTGTAAATTCCAAGAAATAAGGGCTTTTGAAGACAAGGTCCGGGGTGAGAACGTTGTTTTCCCGCAGTTCCGACAGCTCCTGTTTGATCAGTTCGTCTGGTTTCGTGGCAATGGCAGTACGCTCGTAGAGCATACCGTCAATCTTGGCTTCAAGGGTGCGCTTGCTCCAATGCTCGGCGGCTGCCATAGTCAGATAGAATTCACGTGCCAGTGGATCCTTAATTGGCATAACCATCAGAAAATGAGACCACGACAATTGTGTCACCAGCGGTGTCACAATCTTTATATCAGGAAACATCGAGGCAAATTGCATCATTCTGTGGATAGTTCGGGGCTCAAATCCCTTACTGCCAAATTCTAATTGCAATTGTGTCGACACTGCCGACACAATCCGTTTTCCGTATTCTGCACGCTCGTTGCCAAGCACTTCACGGTTGATGCGTTCGCCGATATGCCAATACATCAGCGTCAATTCTGCATTGACATTGACGGCCACGCGGTTGCGCGCTTGGTTGATTATCTGCCGCAGGTCGTCAACCAGAGGCGTAAGGCTGTTGTTGTGTATGGTTATGTTGTCGTTCATGAGGTGTCTGATATTGTGAGGCTGGATTATGCGAGGGTATTCCCGTCTTTATTATTCTGTTTTGCAAAATTACGACAATTTTCTGATATGGCCAAATTAATTTTGGAGGTGGGCATGGCTGGGTGAACGTTGGAGGTGTGACGTTGGAGGCATGGGGGAGACATGGACCGAGGTAGTGTTTGAGTAGAGTTTGAGTAAAAGGGGAGTAAAACCTAAGAGGTCGTGTGGGGATGGTTTTTGTATTTTATTTTGCCATTCCGTACATTCTTCGTATTTTTGCAGCCGAATTTAATACCGATACAACGATGACAAAGCTGAGTGTCAATATCAACAAGGTGGCGACCATCCGCAATGCGCGGGGTGGGAACACGCCTGATGTTTTGAAGTTTGCCGTGGATTGTGAGCGCTTCGGCGCGCAGGGTATCACGGTGCATCCGCGGCCCGACGAGCGTCATATCCGCTACGCCGACGCGCTGGCTATCAAGCCGCTGATAGGCGTGGAATACAATATCGAGGGCAACCCCAAGGGAGTATCCAAGAGCAAGCCCTACGGATTCATTGACCTGGTGAAGGAGATCAAGCCTGCGCAGGTGACGCTGGTGCCCGACGCCGAAGGGGTGCTGACCTCCAACGCCGGATGGGATACGGTCAAAAATCAAGACTACCTGTGCGATGTGGTCAAGGAGTTCAAGGCCTGTGGCATCCGTGTGAGCATCTTCATCGACGCCAACCCGAAGATGATCGAGATGGCGGCGCGGACGGGCACGGACCGCGTGGAGCTGTACACGGAGGCTTACGCGAGGGAATATCACAGGGTGATAATGAATACCCCCTCCCCCCTGCGGGGTACTCCCCCTCGTGAAGGGGGAGAGTCGAACGGCATCAACGGCTGCTCCCCTTTACAAGGGGAGCTGTCCGAAGGACTGAGGGGTGTCATCGCCCCCTTCGTGGAGGCCGCCAAGGTGGCGCGCGACTGCGGCCTGGGCCTCAACGCCGGCCACGACCTCTCGCTGGAGAACCTGGCTTTCTTCCACCAGCAGATACCCTGGTGCGACGAGGTCAGCATCGGCCACGCCCTCATCTCCGACGCCCTCTACCTCGGCATCGAGGAGACGATACATCGTTATCTTAAATGTTTGAATGTTTGAATGCTTGAGTGTTTAAATTGATTGCGAATCATGGATAGGAGTGCGCAGATAATCAGAACCAGTTGGGTCGGCATTGTGACCAACGTGCTGCTGGCGGCCTTCAAGGCGGCGGTGGGTTTGTTGGCCAATAGTGTGGCCATCGTGATGGACGCCGTGAACAACCTCAGCGACGCCCTGTCGAGCATCATCACCATCGTGGGCACCAAGCTCTCGCTGCGCCCGGCGGACCGCAAGCATCCCTTCGGTCATGGCCGCATAGAGTATTTCAGCGCCATCATCATCGCCGTCATCGTGCTGTCGGCGGGCGTGACGTCGCTCATCGAATCGGTGAAGAAGCTCTTCAACCCCACCGTACCCTCCTACACCACCGCCACCTTGGTGGTCATCATCGTGGCCATCGTGGCCAAGCTGTTGCTGGGACGCTACGTGAAGCACAAGGGCGAGCAGCTGAAGAGCGACGCCTTAGTGGCCTCGGGCTCCGACGCCCTGTTCGACGCCATCATCACCCTGGCGACGCTCGTCTCGGCGGGCGTGATGCTGCTGTGGCAGGTGTCGCTGGACGGCATACTGGGCGCCATCATCTCGCTGGTCATCATCAAGGCCGGCGTCGAGATGCTGGCCTCGCCCATCAACCAGCTGCTGGGCACCAGCATCCCCAAGGAGCTGACCAACGAAATCAAGAAAGAGGTGATGGCCTTCGACGAGGTGCAGGGCGTCTACGACCTGATACTGCACAACTACGGGCCGAGCGTCATCATCGGCTCGCTCCATGTCAGCGTCCGCGACACCCTGACGGCCTACGACATCCACGGCCTGGGCCGCCGCATCGCCACCGAGATGTTCGCCCGCCACGGCATCATCATGACCGTCGGCTTCTACAGCGTGGCCACCGGCGACAACCGCCGGGCGGAACTACAGGCGGCCGTCATGCAGGTGGTGGCGAACCACAAGGACATCATCCAGGCGCACGCCTTCTACTATTCGGAGCAGGACCGCATGCTCTCGGTCGACATCGTGCCGGACGACAAGGTGGACGAGGAGGCCCTCGTGGCCCAGGTGGCCGCCGAGATACAACCCCTGGTGCCCGACATGCAGGTGAGCATCGTGGTGGACCATAATTATAGTGAGTGAAATCCTAAACCTATGAAACGGATAATGATAATCATGCTGCTGGCCGTCGGGCTGACGGTGGTGGCACAGGAGAAACAAGTCAACCTCGGCCTGATACCCACGCCGCAACAGGTGACCCTCTCGACGGAGGGCAAGTCGTGTGTGCTGGCCAAGGCCAAGGTGAAGGAACAGCGCGTTAAATGGGGCCGCGGACCGCAGTCGCCTCATTTCGACGGCAACTGGAGCCAGGCTTACCGCTTGACCATCGAGCCTCGCAAAATCACCATCGAGTACGAGGGCGCCAAGGGCTTGGAGTATGCCCGCCTGACCCTCGGCCAGCTGCGTCAGCTGCACGACACGTTACCCTGCTGCACCATCCTCGACTGGCCGGCATATAAATACCGCGGCTGGATGGACGACCAGAGCCGCGGCCCCGTGCCGCACGCCGCCTACCGCCAGAAGCAGTGGGAGACGCTGCATGCCCTGAAGTACAACTTCTGCAACTACTACACCGAGCACACCCTCTACCAGGAGGAGTTCCCCGACCTGGCGCCCGCCTACCTCGCCGACTGCAAGCCGCACCGCGACGAGGTCATCAACCTGCAGCTCTTCGCCCATGCCGAAGAGACGCTGCGCATCCCCTTCTACGAGGACCTCATGGACAACCGAGCCAACTTCAACCCCGGCAACCCCAAGGTCTACGATTTCCTGCGCAAGCGCATCAAGGCCGCCTACGACCGCATCCCCAACTCACCCTTCTTCATCATCAACTGCGACGAGACCGAGCAGCTCGGCACCGGACGCGCCAAGAAACTGGTGGACGAGAAAGACGCCGACCAGGTCTATGTGGATTTCATCAACAAGTGCTACGAGATGGTGAAGTCCGAGGGAACCAACGCACCAACGCAATCAGGCACTAACGCAATCAGGCTGGCCATGTGGGGCGACATCGTGGCCAAGAACCCCGATATGATGCGCCAGCTGCCCAAGGACATGACCTACATCATGTGGGCCTACGAACCCATAGACAGCTTCCGCCATCTCATTGCCCCCTTCAAGAACCAGGGCAACCCCTTCTGGGTGGCGGCCTCGACGGGCCACAGTGCCACTATGACCTCCACGCCGCAGCGCTACATCAAGAACATCGCCAACCTCTACCGCGACGGCTATCGAGATGGTGCCGAGGGTGCCATGCTCACCTGCTGGGACGACAACGGCGAGGCCCTCTTCGACAACAGCTGGCACGCCCAGTACTGGGCCGCCGAGATGGCTTGGAACCCCCTCAAGACCGACGACCCCGAGGAGCTGAAGCAGCGGGAACGGCAGTTCAACGAGAACTTCGAGCGGCTGTTTTATGGAGTAGCCACCCCTCAGTCGCTTTGCGACAGCTCCCCTGTCTCAGGGGAGCAGCAGAATAGCAAGTCCGCGTCAGTCAACTGCTCCCCTGAGACAGGGGAGCTCCCCGAAGGGGTGAGGGGTGGACATCCGCTCACCGACCAACTCTACGCCGTCGGCGCCCTGATGTACAACCCCGCCGTCGGCGACTGGTACACCAGCGCCGCGCTGATGGAGCCCCTGCTCAACTTCAACCCCGACAACACCGCCCCCGCCATGGGCGAGCGCGTGGAGACGGTGAGCCACATGATTGACGACATCCACATCGACTCCGCAGCCAACCCCCACGCCCTCTACGCTCTGCGCCGCATCTCGCTCACCGCCGACAAATGCCATCTGCGCATGGCAATACACAGCGCGCTGGAAAATCCTGACATGTATAGCGACTGCCAGGGCTACGCCGAGGACTACCTGCAGGCCCTGTTCGACCTCAAGCGTGAATACCTCCGCCTGTGGGACCAGGAGAACGGCGACTACGAGCGCTATGTAGTATTGAATAGATACGACGCGCTCGCGCGCGAGGCGTTGGACCTCGACCGACATGTCTTTATGCAGGTCGGGTGTGATGCAACATCGTTGCACCCCCAGGTCACCCTCCGCACCCTCTACAACGACCGCCCCATCTACTACACCCTCGACGGCTCGGAGCCCGACTCCACCTCGACCCGCTACACCGGTCCCTTCCCCCTGGAACGCTCCGCCACCATCAAGGCCATCAGCTACAACGAGTACGGCGAGGGCGTCATTAGCGAGCAGTACCTGCTGAGCCACCTCGGCATGGGCTCCAAAATAAAGCTCAACACACAGTACAGCACCTACAAGTCCATCTACAGCGGCGGCGGCCCCGAAGCCCTCGTCGACGGCCAGCTGGGCAGCAGCGCCACCTACGCCGACGGCCGCTGGCAGGGCTATTGGGGCGACAGCATCGACGTTGTGATTGAATTTGCCGGCGAGACGCCGGCGCTCCACGAGGTCAGCATGCGCTTCATGCAGA
>Ga0256404_1006590_pt1 | contig 19067 bp, 17 predicted proteins | sample RumenRJG_01DNA_FD_185990 | JGI IMG/M metagenome (GOLD analysis project Ga0256404, IMG submission 185990) | Bovine rumen microbial communities from Lethbridge, Alberta, Canada - RJG_01 | ecosystem: Host-associated > Mammals > Digestive system > Stomach > Rumen | place: Canada: Alberta | collected...
TAATATTTTAATCTAAAGTAATCAAATTTAAATGTAATATATAATATTTATTTGTTATTGTAAAGTGTTCATTTGTGGCTTTCATCCACACAGCAAGCTGTGTGGTTTTTCGCCAATGTTTTATAACGGAAGAAGTGATTTTTAAGTACTCCACGATCACTATTTTTGCAAAAATCTTCAAAAATTTTTCCTTAAAAATCAAAGCTAATTTTTTATTCTTTCAGTTAAGTCTCCCTTTTTGCCACTTAACTTTAGGCTTTTCTAAAAGTCCTTGATAATAGTATGGCTTTAATTCTTGATTTTTAAAGTTTAAAGCAACTTGTTACCAATCTATATGACTATTAGTTAAGGTGGAATTTATTTTGAAAAAATATAAATACGGTATTTCCTCTGACTTTATTTTTAAGTTAGTTTTCAATCACAAGCAACTGGCAAAAAAAGCTTATTGAGAAGATCCTTGGTATCAGCATTGCCACACTTACTGTGTTGCAATCAGAGAAGTTTGTGCTAAACGGTAAGAAAGACGGAAAAGCGGTTAGATTAGACATTTTTGCAAAAGACGATGAAGGTCGTGGTTATGACATAGAAATGCAGTCAAGTAATAATCCTAACGACCCTTTACCTTTGAGAGCTAGGTACTACGTCTCAATGCTTGATCAAAGCACTATCAATAGAGGAGAACACTACCGCGAATTGAAGCATAGTTATGTAATTTTTATCTGCAACTTTGCTCTCTTTGGTGGAAAAAGACGTATGTATACGTTTAATTTCCGATGTAATGAAGACACAAGCATTAAACTTAATGACAATAGAACTATTGTCTTTCTTTGCTCAAAAGGCAAAAGTAATAGCGGTGTTGACAAAGATATTGTTTCATTTTTAGACTATATCAACGATGATTCTCAAATAAAGTCAGACTTTGTTAAAGAAATTGATAAAAGAGTAAGTCAACTCAATCAAAATCCTGATGAACAGGGAGGCATAAATATGTACGAATGGGCTTTTCAAGAACGAAGTGATAGGGCTCGTGCAGAAGGACGTGCTGAAGGACAAGTTGAGCTTATCATCAACATGATTAAAGAAAATGTACCTTTTGAGTTAATTGCAAAATGCTCAAAACTTACTGTTGAAAAAGTACGTCAAATTGCTAAAGAGCACAATCTTTTAGTGGAAAAGAGTATTTAAGATTTACTTCTACTCAAAGCTTTTCTGAGTAGAAGTATAGAAAGGAGTATTAGACTTAAAAAGACTATTTAAAGCTCTTTTTCATGATACGCTCTTTATCACGAGCCCATTGTCTATCTTTAATAGAATCTCTCTTGTCGTGATCTTGCTTACCACGAGCTACGCCAACTTCAAGCTTAGCCCAAGAGCCTTTCCAATATAGTTTTAAAGGAATTAAGGTATAACCTTGTCTTTGAACTACACCTGTTAATTTATCAATTTCTTTTCTTGATAAAAGTAATTTTCTAGTTCTTGTAGGATCGCTTACCACAAAGGCACAACTAGTTTTCAAAGGATTGATAATAGATCCTAATAAAATAATCTCTCCACCTTTGATAGTTACATAGCCTTCAGAAATATTAGCTTTACCAGCACGCAAAGCTTTTACTTCCCAGCCTTGAAGAGATAGACCAGCTTCATATCTATCTTCAATAAAATATTCAAAATTTGCTTTACGATTTACAGCTATAACATTACTTAACTGTTTTTCTTTTTTAGCCACTTTTATCGTACCTAGATCAAAATTATTAATTAATTTTATGAATTTTACCTAAAATTATATACAAACATCAAATTATAGATAAAAAAATACGACTGTTTACCGATATTTAAAACAGATTGTTATAAACTAGAAAATCGATACTATACTTAAAATATTACAAATGTTGTGGCTAATTTGTGCCTTTGTGATAATCCATAATGAGAGATTGGTATGTCTGACACAAAAATTAAGTTAACTGGTGAAACTATAAATAATAAAAGCGTTTCAGCTTATAAATCCGCACCTTTTTTCAAGTCTCTTGTTACCTTGCGCTTTGGTGACATTTCTATCGTACAAAGAATTTTTGCTTCTTTTATCATCACTATTTTAGTGTTTGCTGTAGGTGGCTTATTTGTTTTATCTCAGGCAAATGAGCTTTTAGAAATTGTAAAAGCTAATAACAATCAAACAAATGCTATTGTTTACTCGATTTACGTTATTCTAGCTATCTCTATTATTATTCCTACTGTGCTATCTGTGCTTCTTGCTAAATCCATTAATAGCGAAGTAAAGCACGTATGGAAATCTTTACAGAAATTATCTAATGGTGACTTTAGACGTCACGAGAATGCAACTCATCGTAAAAACGAGATTGGTAGTATTGATGCCTTAGTAGATGTTGTAGCTCAGTCTATGGAGCAAACTATTGAAAAGCTAAACTCTGATTTTAAGAAGATGGTATCTATGGTGTACTCTAATTCAAATATGTTAGATTCTATTGTTGATGCTATCGCAACTCAGAGAACTAAAGCTCAATCAGTAGCTATGGCAACCTCTAATATGGAGCAATCCATTGAAAAGGTAACAGAATTTGCAAAGTCTACTCTATCTGAGGTTCAAACTGCAGAAAAAGCCTCCGATACTTGCCGTTGCACAATGCAAGATAACATCACCACCACCCATTCTCTATCAGATAAATTACGTGATACCTCTGTGGCTATTTCAAAGATCAATGAAATGGGTGAACAGATTAACTCTATTGTTAAAACCATTGCTGCAATTGCGGATCAAACAAATTTACTTGCTTTAAACGCTACTATTGAAGCTGCCCGCTCAGGCGAGCACGGTAAAGGCTTTGCCGTGGTGGCAAGTGAAGTTCGTGATTTGGCAACTAAGACTGCCGTTTCTACAAAAGAAGTTTCCGATACTATCACTCGCCTTGGCGATGCAGTGCAAATGTGCGTTAAGGTGGTAGCTTCTTGTGAGGAGGAGATGAATAACTCCGTACATCAAAGCTCAAAAGCAAACTCTGCAATCGAGGAGATTATGGGCATTATCGCTACCATTACCGATATGTCAGAGCAAATTGTACAATCCTGTCAGCAACAGACTGATATTGCAACCGATGTAAACCACTCTATTACTAATATCAACACTATCACTGAAGAGTGTTTTGATCACATCACCGATTCTAAACAACAAGTTCATGAGATTAGAGTTTTAGCACAAAACCAGGTAGAAAACTTATCTACCTTTAAAACCAATAATCAACAGTAACTAATCTCTTTTTAAAAGGCTACTTTTGGGTAGCCTTTTTTAATAGTTGGCACGAATTTTTCATATCCAAGGTATAACGGCAAAAAGTTGTCACTACAACTTACCTTGGAGAGAAAAATGGCCCTTTATTTAAATACTAATTTGTCAGCGCTTCAGGCTAAACGCTCTGTAAACAGCGCTACCACCAAGCTTGATAAAGCGTATGAGAATCTGTCTTCAGGTTTAAAAATCAACAGTGCAAAAGATGATCCTGCTGGTGTACAAACCTCTGATAGATTAACTGTACAGTTAAATTCCTTAAATCAAACTAACCGTAATGCTCAAAATGCGATTGCTTATGCCCAAACCGCTGAAGGCGCTATGGAAGAAATTACTACCATGCTACAGCGTATTCGTACTTTGGCTATTCAATCTGCTAACGGCACTAACTCTGATGATAACCGCCAAGCTATTCAAGATGAGGTGGATGAGCTTAACGAGGAAATCGTTAGAATTGCTCGTGATACAACCTTTGGTGGTCAAGACTTATTAAGTGGCAATGCTTCAATTGCAAGATTCCAGATAAGTCCAGATCCTGGCTCTTTAATTAAGATTGATTTATCAACAGGTTTTGATACTGACTCTATTGCAAAACTAGCTGAAAGAATTTGTGGATCTTCAAAATTTGAACTTCCAGTAGGCCATAACCTAACTGTAAGTGAATTCCAGTTTCAGGATATCTTCCACTACGATGTAAATGGTAAAGGTATTGATGTAAGTACTATGTCCGCAGCTGAAATTGTACTTGCTGGTATCGATTATTTAATTACCGCTGTGGATGCAAAGAGATCAGAACTTGGTGCTATTCAAAACCGTCTAGAATCAACCATTCGTAACCAAGAAAACATTTATGAGAATGTATCTGATTCTAGATCTCAAATTCGTGATGCAGATTATGCTGAAGAAGTATCTAATATGACCGCCGCTCAAATTCTTCAGCAAGGATCAGTCACAATTTTGACTCAAGCAAATTCTAAACCTCAAATTGCACTACAGATGTTGCAAGAAAGTTAAACAAAACTCCTTCCATTTTTCTCTAATTCAAAAGCCATCAAATGCGATGGCTTTTGATATTTATGCTCATAGTCTTAGGATTTTTAGCGTTTCATGATACAATCATGTTGTCATTTACATGAGGATATTTATGGCACAGTTCATTTATACCATGAATAGGGTTGGAAAGATTGTTCCCCCTAAACGTCAAATTTTAAAAGATATATCTTTATCCTTTTTCCCTGGTGCAAAAATTGGTGTGCTAGGTTTAAATGGTGCAGGTAAATCTACTCTTATCAAGATCATGGCAGGTGTTGATCAGGATTATGAGGGTGAAGCAAGACCTCAACCTGGCATCAAGATTGGTTATTTACCTCAAGAGCCTGTTTTAGATCCGGAGAAGTCTGTAAAAGAAGTTATCGAAGAGTCTTTTGCTGAGGTTAATGCAGCTTTAAAGAGACTAGATGAAGTATACGCAGAATATGCAGACGAAAACGCTGATTTTGATGCTTTAGCTAAAGAGCAGGCTAAACTTGAGGCTATCATTCAAGCTCATGATGGTCACAATATCGAAGTTCAAATTGATAAAGCAGCCGATGCTTTAAGACTACCTCCTGCTGACAGAAAGATTAAGGTTCTATCAGGTGGTGAAAGACGTCGTGTTGCACTTTGCAGACTTTTATTAGAAAAGCCTGATATGCTTTTACTAGACGAGCCTACTAACCACTTAGATGCTGAATCTATTGATTGGCTTGAGCAATTCTTACATCAATATCCAGGTACTGTAGTTGCAGTAACCCACGATAGATACTTCTTAGACAATGTAGCAGGCTGGATCTTAGAGCTTGACCGTGGTGAGGGTATTCCTTGGGAAGGAAACTACTCTTCATGGCTTGATCAAAAAGATAAGCGTCTACAAATGGAAGAAAGCGCAGAATCTGCTCGTCGCCGTTCTATTGAACGCGAGCTTGAGTGGGTTCGCCAAGGTGCTAAGGGTCGTCATGCTAAGTCTAAAGCCCGTTTAGCTCGTTTTGAGGAATTGTCTTCTGTTGAATATCAAACTCGTAACGAAACTAACGAGCTTTATATTCCACCAGGGCCTCGTTTAGGTGAGACTGTACTTGAGGTTAATAACCTTAAGAAAGCTTACGACGGACAAGTTTTAATTGATGATCTATCCTTTAGCATTCCAAAGGGTGCTATTGTAGGTATCATCGGTCCAAACGGTGCTGGTAAGTCTACTCTATTTAGAATGATCACCGGTATCGAGCAACCTGATGCAGGTACAATCAAGTTAGGTGAGACTGTTGTTACTGCTTATGTTGAGCAGTTTAGAGATCAAATGAAGAACGAGAACACCGTTTATGAGGAGATCTCTCAAGGTCAAGATATCTTACGTGTAGGCTCTTATGAGATCCCATCTCGTGCTTACATCGGTAGATTTAACTTCCGTGGTACTGATCAGCAAAAACGTGTAGGTGATTTATCAGGTGGTGAGCGTGGTAGATTACAGTTAGCTAAGCTATTACAAGTAGGTGGTAACTTCTTACTACTTGACGAGCCTACTAACGACTTAGACGTTGAAACCTTACGTGCACTTGAAAATGCTCTTTTAGAGTTCCCAGGTGCAGCTATGGTTATTTCCCATGACCGTTGGTTCCTAGATAGAATCGCAACCCACATCCTAGACTATGGTGATGAGGGCAAAGTAAGATTCTTTGAAGGTAACTATACTGAGTATGAAGCTTGGAAGAAAGCTAACTTAGGTGAAGAAGCTCAGCCTCATCGCTTAAAGTTTAAGAAAGTAACCAAGTAATTATTAAAAGCCACTTTAAAAAGTGGCTTTTAAATTTCTAATAAACAAAAATCTCAAACACCAAAGTAAAAAGGGCTCAAACGGTAAAGTAAAATCATCACAAACAGTAAAACGAGGCGAATAAATTAAGCTACAAAGCCTTTTATATCCTGTTTTGTGGATACTTATCAAAACTTAAACTTAGTAAGTGAAAAAGTGTTTAACTTTATGAAATCTCAAGCTTTAGCTAATGCTTTAAAATCCTCAAATCAAGTAAGTATAAAGAGCTTATTATTGTCACCAATGCAAATTGAAGGTAGTAGTTCCATGACAATTGAACAGCTATCCTTTATGATTTGTTGTGGCGGTTTTACGCAAGCTTTAAATGCAGATAAGACTAATGCTCTAGAGACTGTAAAAGACTATGTTGACACTTTAATTTATGGCAGAGTTTTAAAAGCTGATGAATTAAAAAGAGATCCTGTAAAAGTATTTCAATTACTCAAAGCCTTAGCAAAAGCCATTGCCAAAGATGCTAAAATTCCAACTTTGCAAGCATGCATAAAAAGTAATGATCATTCTTCTATCTCAAAGCCTACAATTATAAATTACCTTAAACTATTTAAACTTCATGGAATAATTGATGAGCTTGATGCATGGCAACCTCATTTAAGTACTAAAGCTATAGTTAGAAAGTCTGCTATTAAATACTTTTGTGATCCTGCAATTGCGGTTGCAATTCTTAAATTGTCTGAAGAAAAGTTAATATATGATATTCCTACTATGGAAATACTCTTTAAAAATTTATGCATAAGAAAGTTGAGATCCTACACAGCATTGCTTAGTGGTAAGATTTTCCATTACAAAGATAGCGATAATTTAACGTGTGATGCAGTACTTTGCTTAAATAACGGTCAATATGGTTTGATTGAAATTAAGTTAGGTGGAGATAAAAGCATCGAAGAAGGAGCAAAGGCTTTAAACAAACTTGAGCAGAAACTAGATTTAACTAAGATGAAAAAGCCTGCCTTTAAAATGGTATTAGCAGGTATTACACCGTATGCTTACAGAAGATTAGATGGTGTATATGTGGTACCGATAAGTACTTTGTGTCCTTAAAAGATTAAGCTTTATAGTTAAATAGACTCTCCTAAAAAACATAGGAGAGTCTTTTAAGACTTGACTTAATAGCGTCTTGTTAAATGTTTGAAAAGATAATGAGCAAGTGGTTTTGCACTTGTCTTAGTAATAGCAAAGCCTGCCTTTTGAGCAGTTCTTAAAGCTTTGATATTATCAAAATCAGCTAAAGTTGAGATACCATCAAGATAGCCCTCATCATAGCATTGTGAGGAGTATTGTCTTAACTTAACACCAATACCTTTGTCTTGATATTTATGTCTTACACCCACATATATCTCGTGGATCACTTTTAAATCTTTTTCAACAGGTTGAAACATGAATAAGTCGTAAGCAATTAGATTGTCATTCTCATCAACCACAACACTTACAAGCTCTCTCATTCTAAAGCGATATAACCACACTAAAAACGGATATAAAGGCTGTCTAAATAACTCTAAATGTAAGTTTTGAATAGCCTTTAAATATTTAATCTCACCTCGTTTGAAGGTTAAGCCATTCTCTGTATAAGAGTAATCATTGCGAATGTCCTTTGATCTTTTAACGTTGTATCTGAACACTTTAAACTTGTCATAACGCTCTGAAAGATTGTGCATAAATTGCATGATCTACTCCTTTTGCTACCTATTGATGCAGAATATGGTTTACACTTGCATTTAACTTACATACCTTTATTATAGTGTAAGTTATCCTTTTTTGTTATGAGGCTATTTATGAAGTTTATTAAAGGCGCTCTTATCGCTCTATCAATTTTAGGTACTATGTCACAGGCAAATGCTGATGAGGATAAGATCCTTCGTGTAGCAACTGAGCCTTCTTTTGCTCCTTTTGAGTTTATGGATCAACAAACCTCAAATCTAGTAGGCTTTGATGTAGATATTATCAACGCTATAGCAGAGGTTATTGGCTATAAGACCAATATTGCAAGCATGCCTTTTGATGGTCAAATCCCAGCTGTAATTACCCATCAAATCGATGTAGCTATCTCAGGCTTTACCATCACTCCTGAAAGAGCAAAAATCGTAAACTTTACAGAGCCTTATTATGATGCAGGTTTAGGTGCCCTAATCGACAATAAGTACAAAGACCAAATTAAGTCTTTAGCTGATCTTGAAGGTCAGACTATCTGCGCTCAAATCGGTACTTCAGGTGCTATGTTTGCTCAAAAGATTAAAGGCGCTCAAGTTACTCAATTTAACACTGCAGCAGAATCTTTCATGGAATTAAATAAAGGTTCTTGCGCAGCTGCTGTAAACGATAAGCCTGTTTTAGAGTACTACTTAGCTACTACTAAGAATCCTAACCTATCTTTACTATCAGACCGTTTTACCTTCGAGCAATACGGTATCGTAACTGCTAAAGATAATGAGGAATTAACAGAGAAAATTTCTGAAGGCTTAAAGACCATTAAAGCTAATGGTACTTACGATAAGATTTACCAAAAGTGGTTTGGTAAACAAGAATAGTTTTACAAAACTTATTTACGAGAACGCCTACTTTAAAGTAGGCGTTTTTGTTTTACTTAAAGAAATTTCTCATTTCAACAATTGGCTTGTGACCACGAGACTCTAAGAAATCTAACACTTTTGAAGGAGAGGTGTTAATAATCTTATCATCACTAATATCCGCTTGCTTTAAGATCTCAAGCACTGACTCAAAATTACCAATGTAATAGCAAATGTGAGCATCAGAGCCTAAAGAAATAGTGTTACCAATCTTTTTGGCAAGTTTTGCAATTTCAATGCAATTGTCATGAGAGCCAAAACGAGTGTTAATATCTGAGGAGGAATTGATTTCAATCGCTACATTGTTCTCTTTAGCACAAACTAAAACTTCCTCATAATCACTTGGGTATCTAGCAGAGCCTGGATGTGAAATCACATCTACTAAACCACTTTGAATAACCTTTTTATAAAGTCTTGTATGCTCTTCAACTGTGGTTGGAATATAGTTTGGGTGGAAACCTGCTAGTACGATATCTAAGTTTTTAACCTGCTCGTTTGTAATATCAATACTACCGTCGCTTACGATATTTGCCTCAGCACCACGTAATACCGCTACTCCTTCACAAATACGAGGTACCACTTTTAAATTGTTAAAGTGCCAAGGATGAGGACCGTCTGAAACCTCTGGGCCATGATCGGTGGTGGCAAACATCTTAAGACCAACATTTTTAGCTTCATGCACACATTCAACTAAAGTACTGTAAGCATGATCACTTGCAATAGTATGGGTATGTAAATCAATAGGATATTTCATAAAAGCCTCTAATCAATAACTGCAACCCAGTGCTCTGTTTTATAAGCTTCAAAACAAAGTCTTATCTGGTCAATAGTAGTTGTGCCAGTTCTTAAACTCTCAACTGGTATTTTATCAAAATCAAAAAATTCTCTTTTTAAAGTCTCACTGTTAGGGGTAAATTCGCCAGGACCTTCCTTGCAGATACTAAAGGCTGCAAGAATATGATAAGGCTGAGAGGAGGTATTCCATTTACTCTTATCTAATAGTCCTACAAATTTTACGACATTAACAAGCATACCTGCTTCTTCACGGACTTCTTTAATAGTGTTTGAGCGAATAGACTCAGCTTCATCACACCAGCCACCAGGTAGTGACCATTTACCGTTTACAGCCTCTTGTACTAACAGGATCTGGCCTTTGTCATTAAACACTGCTGCGCGAGTATCAAGTTTTGGGGTGATATAACCTTTCTCAGTACAGATAGCATCCTTTACCTTTTGTGATGGGATCTCTGTCATGGTAGCTACCATGTCTGCAGCAATGTCACGCAATCTTTTAAAACGCTCAATATCAAACTTGTTCTCACAATAAGCAAGACCAATTTGTCCTATAGCTTGGATTTCTTTAGCGTACTTATACCATTGATACTCTAATACTCCTTCAGTGAAGACTGCACTGTAGATATCATATGGATTTAAAAAGTAGTGAGTACAAACAATAGATTGTTGAAGTCTTGTGCCCCACACGGCTAAACCAAAGTCCACGCCACAAGCTTTAGCACATTCAAAATCAGACATAGTATCGCCAATAAAGAGGATCTCCTCTCTTTTAGCGCCTGTAAGCTCCATATATTTTAATATAGAGTCAGGATAAGGCTTTGCCCTTTCTACATCTGAGGCACTTATTGCATAGCTAAAATAAGGCGCAAGCTCTGTAGGTAGTGGATTAGACACTTTTGCTAAAGTAGGATCTTTTGAGCGCGCTCTTGAGGTAATAATGCCAAGCTTTAAGCCTCTTGAGTGTAATAATTTGATAATGCCTTCTACACCATCAAACATAGTGATGCGGTCTAGATACTTTTTGACGTTCTCTGCCCACTCACTTGATAAAGCATTAAAATCGTCTTGATGAATATTAAGCTCACGGTTAGTGTCACGAGCTGACGATCCCATAAAACGAGTTAAAGACTCAAAGGTTTCTTTAGTATTAGGATCATGAGCCTTTACTACATCAAAAAGTGCCATAGTATAGGCATATTCAGTGTTGTAGATGGTGCCATCTAAGTCAAATAGGATGTGCTGATAATTCTTTTTCATGTTTTAAGCGTGCTCTACTTTGATAACTTGTAAAGTGTTTTCTTTTACTACAAAAGATATCACCATTTCATAAAGACGGGCTTGATAAATTTTAGTGTCTTGCTCTTTTTCTTTATAGGCAGGACGAGGATCTTGACGTAAAGATTGCTCAATAGCTAAAAACTCATTTTCCCCAAGTTTTAAAAGTTGAGCTTTAGTATCGTCTTTGTATTCTACCAAAAGCATTTTAGGAGGCTCTTTAGCAAAACCGCCAACCGCATCTTTAACACTGTCTACAAAAGGTATATAAGGCTTTACATCCACAATAGGTGTACCATCTACTAAGTCAGCACCTATAACCTCTAAACTTACTTTGCCCTTTTGTTTAATAATTCTGTTTAGCTTTACAATTGATAAACCAATTCTATTTGGTCTAAATGGAGAGCGCGTTGCAAAGACTCCTACCGATTGATTACCACCTAGTCTTGGAGGTCTTACCTTAGGTCTAAAGCTTTGATATTCAACTTTATCAAAGATAAACAGTACATGAAGGTGAGAAAAGCCTTCTAAGCCTATAAAAGCTAATTCGTCATTAAAGGGTGGGTAAAACTCTATGGTAGATATAGCATTAGGTGCCAAGCCTGGTTGTCTTGGCACTGCAAATTTCTCTTTGTAAGGAGATTTAATATAGCCTATTGGCTCAATTTGAAAAGACTTACTTAAGTTTTGATTCATCAATTATGAAAGCATCAGCATAACAAGTTACAGACACTTGGCAGGCAGGTGTGTTTTCAAGACGTACACACTTACCAAACTTAATGGCATTAGCACCTAAATCTACAGCCTTTTTACGAGCTTCAGTTCTAGCATCTGCTTCATTAGCTTGTGCATCAGTATCTTTAATTTTGCAAGATAAGCCACTTACGATACCTAAAGATTTATTTGGTACAGTAGCTAAATCATCTTCATCAACTTCTGTTACATAAGATGGCTTAAAGTATTCTTTGAAATTTTGAGGATCAAGATTAGTTTTAAACTCGAAACTTGAGCAAGAGGTTAAAACTATTGATGCTAATAATACAGTTAAATATTTCATTTTTTAAATCCAAAAAGGCAGGGTAACCTGCCTTTTATGTTCTTACTTAGAGCTAAAGTGCTCAATTGCTTTTTGGATACGGTCAAAGGTTCTTTGTTGACCTACTAGCATCATAGTATCGCCAATACCAGGTGACATAGCACTACCAGTAATAGCAATACGTAGTGGCTGACCTACTTTACCCATGCCTACTTCTTTAGCTTTAGCTACATTCTCTAAAGCTTCATCAATAGACTTAGCATCCCATGAGCTTAATGCCTTTAGAGCCTCTAGTGAAGCTTGTAAAATCTCTACAGAGCCTTCTTTAATCCACTTTTTAACACCAGCTTGGTCATACTCTGTAATATTCTGATAATAGCAAGCTGCCTTTTGAGCCATTTCCTTTAAGGTATGAGTTCTCTCGCAGTAATTGCGTACTACATCTTCAGCCTTAGGACCTTTTGACAAATCGGTAATACCAATCTTGTTTAGATGCCACTCTAACTCTTTAGCAACTTCAGATGCTGGAAGAGTCTTCATGTAGTGAGCATTTAACCAATCTAATTTCTTGGTGTTAAAGCCTGAAGCAGACTTGGTGATAGCATCTAAAGTAAAGAGCTTAATCATCTCGTCTCTTGTAAAGATTTCTTGATCACCATGAGACCAACCTAGACGTACTAAGTAGTTTACTAAAGCCTCTGGTAAATAACCGTCTTCACGGTATTGCATTACAGATACAGCACCATGACGCTTTGATAACTTAGCTCCGTCGTCACCTAAAATCATAGCTAAGTGACAGAATACAGGTACAGGTGCACCTAAAGCTTTGTATAGGTTAATTTGTCTTGGAGTATTGTTAACATGATCATCACCACGGATAACGTGAGTAATGCCCATATCCCAATCGTCTACAACTACGCAGAAGTTGTAGGTTGGAGTACCATCAGAACGCTGAATAATAAAGTCGTCTAATTCGCTGTTCTTAAACTCAATATGACCTTTTACCATATCGTCAAAAGCTACCACACCGTCATCTGGGTTGCGGAAACGAATTACATATGGCTCATCAGGTGAGTGCTCTGTGTGATCCTCACGGCAGTGACCGTCATAACGAGGCTTTAGACCAGCCTTCATTTGCTCGTCACGCATCTTCTCTAATCTTTCTTTAGAGCAGTAGCACTTGTAAGCTTTGCCTTCAGCTAAAAGCTTATTGATAACTTCAGTATATCTATCAAAACGCTTAGTTTGATAATAAGGACCTTCATCCCACTTTAAATCAATCCACTTCATTGAATCGATAATGGCGTCAATAGCCTCTTGAGTGGAACGTTCTCTATCAGTGTCCTCAATACGTAAAACAAATTGACCATTGCAATGTCTTGCATATAGCCAGGAGAATAATGCTGTACGTGCACCGCCTACGTGTAAAAAGCCGGTAGGTGAAGGGGCAAATCTTGTTTTAACTGTCATGATATACCTAAAGAGTTTTGACAAATGATGTTAATCTTGCTTAAAACTAAGCAACATACCAAAAAAAAAGTTGCCTTATTTTACCACTGAAAGCACATTTTTACATCTTAGAATTTAGACTTTACTAAGATTAAATTTGAGGCAACATAGCATTTATTTTTTATCATTCTTTGTATAATGAATAAGTATCCATAGCTACTTTAAGGTGACAGCTTTGAACAATAATCATCTGAATCTAATTTTAGAGGGCACCGTTGCTAATAAGGGTATTGCCTTTGGTAAGATTGCCTTTATTAAGCGCACGAATGCTGGTTTACAAAAAGAGTATGTAGAAGATACTCAAAAAGAGTGTGACCGCTTTGAAAAAGCAAGATTACACGCTATCTCTCAATTAGCCACTCTTTATGAAGCATCTATTGAGAAATTAGGTGAACAAAATGCGGTAGTGTTCCAAATTCACCAAATGATGCTCGATGATCCTGACTATGTCTCCTCTATCAATAAGTTAATTACAGATGAGCACGCTAACGCTGAATATGCCGTCACAGTTGTAGCCCATAAATTTGAAAAGCAATTTCTGCAAATGGATAACGATTACATGAAGGGGCGCGCTGCCGATGTAATCGATATTTCAAGACGTGTTAAAGAAATTCTCATGATGCACGCAGGTAAGTTACAACACCACGGCATCGATTATAAAAATGATGGACCTGTCATTATTGCAGCTGACGATTTAGTCCCATCAGAAACAGTTCAGCTTGATCAAACCTCTGTAACCGCTATTGTCACTACTGAAGGTTCTGACAGATCACATACAGCTATCTTTGCAAGAACCATGGGCTTACCTACTATAGTAGCGGTAGGTAAAAACTTTACTTCAAAATATGAAGGTCTTTTTGCCATCGTCGATGGTAACTCAGGCAAAATCTATATCGATCCTGATGAAAGTACCATTACTCGCTTTAAAGAGATCAAGAAAACTGACGATTCTCAAAAATCTCACCTAGAAGAGTTCCGTGGCAAAATCACAGTTACAAGATCAGGTCGTAAGATAAATCTTTACGCAAACTCAGGATCTTTAGCTGATATTGATCTTATCAAAGCCTCTGATGCTGAAGGTATTGGACTTTTTAGAAGTGAATATATCTTTATGCAAGCTCATGATTATCCAACTGAGGATTATCAATTAGACATTTATAAAAATGTGCTTGAGCAAATGGAAGGTAAAAAAGTAATTATCCGCACCCTTGATATTGGTGCTGATAAAACCACTGAATACTTTATGCTAAAACCTGAAGATAACCCTGCTATGGGTGTACGTGCTATTAGATTATGTCTTCAGAATAAAGCTATCTTTAAAACTCAGTTACGTGCACTTTACAGAGCCTCCGTCTATGGCAACTTGTCTATCATGGTGCCACTTATCACCTCTGTAGAAGAAGTTTTAGAAACTAAAAAAATCATTCAAGAGGTTAAAACTGAGCTTAAACAGCAAAATCTTGCGTTTAATGACAATGTAGAATTTGGCATCATGATTGAAACTCCTGCAGCAGCTTTAATCTCTGATGAATTAGCTAAAGTTGTGGATTTCTTTAGTATCGGTACTAATGATTTAACTCAATTTACCTTAGCTGCCGATAGACAAAACGCAGATTTAACCAAATACTTAAACCCATACCACCATGCAGTGGTTAGGTTGATTGAAATGACCATTCAAAATGCCCATGCTTGTGGCATTTGGGTGGGCATTTGCGGAGAGCTTGCCTCCGATGAAAAATTCTTAGGTAAACTAATTCAACTGCAAGTAGATGAAATGAGCGTAGTACCATCAAGCGTACTGACATTAAGAGCAAAGATTGCATCATTAGGTTAAGGAGAAATGTAATGCCACAATGTATTGTTATTGCAGATGAAATTACAGGCGGTAGCGCTGTAGGCTCTATGCTTGAGAAAAACGGTAACTCCGTTTGCTCTTTGATGAGTGCTCGTGGACTTAAAGATCCTGAAACTGCTAAATACGATTGCTTAGTCTACTCTACTAATTCCCGTAATCTTACAGCTCTTCAAAGTTATCAGTTAGTGTTCTCCTCAGCTAAATTACTAAAATCTGATGAAGTTAAACTCTATGCAAAAAGAATCGATCCTGCTATGAGAGGTAACACTTGTGCTGAAACTCAAGCACTTTTAGATGCTTTAGGCGATAAAGATAGAGTTGCCATTGTAGTACCAGCATTCCCTGCCTTGAGAAGAACCAACGTAGGTGGTTATATTCTTGTAGATGGTAAACCACTACAAAAATCTTTAGCAGGACTTGAAGATTTGTATCCTGCTGAATCTGGTCGTGTTGCAGATTTATTTACAGAAAAATTCCAATATAAAGCTGAAGCTCTACATTTAAAAGAATACTTAAAAGGCACAGAGAATCTTGCTAATACCATTAAAAAATTAGCAGATGAAGGTACTAGAGCCATTGTGCTTGATTGCACCTCACAAGAGGATATCAACTTAATTGCAGATGCTGTAGTAATGTCTAAGATTAAGTTTTTAGCGGTTGATCCTGGTCCTTTTACAGCAACATTAGCTCGTAAAGTAATGCGTACTAAGTCTGTAGCAACTGCAGCATCTGGTGCAAAAATCTTTGGTATTGTAGGTGGTATTAACCCACTTATTTCTGCTCAAGTTGAAATGCTTCGCCTTGAAGAAAAGGTAAACATTGTAACCGTGCATAACCTTGAGTTACTTGAAGATCAGCAACACCGTTTAGCTGAAATTAACCGTGTAGTAGATGAGATTACAACCAAGTTTAATGCCTACACCATAGCCTTTGCAGTCTCTGACAATATGGAGATTAACAATCAGTTAACTCAAGAGTATCAAGAAATGCTTATGAAGACTAATCGTACTCAAACTGAGGCTTTAGATATTATCTCCACAGCTTACGGTCAGATTGTACAAAAGGTGCTATCTCGTCGTCCTGATGTACAGGCTTTATATACTAAAGGTGCTGAATATACTGTGGCTACCTGCCGTGAACTAAAGTCCATGGGACTTAAGATTTTAGGTCAAGTATTACCACTTACCTGCTATGGTGAACTTATTGATGGTGACTACCAAGGCTTAAAGTGTGTAACCTCAGCCTCCTCTGCCACCGATACTAATACCATCACTGATAGTATTCAGTACATAAAAAGAAAACTAGCAATTTAATTTTAAATTGTTGTATTATTACACGGTCATTTCAAGGCCGTGTTTGCAAGTGTAGTTTAATGGTAGAACTGTAGCTTCCCAAGCTCCTGGCGCGGGTTCGATTCCCGTCACTTGCTCCACTTTAGTCTTTTTCAGACTAGCTTTAATACTCTTGTTATTTTCAAATTCTTAAAACCTCCAAACCAAGTCCGATAGGCACCTCTAGATAAATAGCATATAAATGCGATTTTAGTTATTTTGTAAAAAATAGCCTTTAAAAAAGTTAAAAAAAATATTGACGTTAAATTTATTAGTTATATAATGTAACGGCTTTTAACGACAAGCGTTGTCTTAAAAGTACTCATCAAGCGGGGGTATAGCTCAGCTGGGAGAGCATCTGCTTTGCAAGCAGAGGGTCAACGGTTCGATCCCGTTTACCTCCACCATCTTGATGAAAAGCCCAATGTGGGGGTATAGCTCAGCTGGGAGAGCATCTGCTTTGCAAGCAGAGGGTCAACGGTTCGATCCCGTTTACCTCCACCATCAATCTAATATCTTTGGGGTTATAGCTCAGTTGGGAGAGCGCTTGCATGGCATGCAAGAGGTCATCGGTTCGATCCCGATTAGCTCCACCAAATTTCCTTTCATTTCTCAACAAACAAAATTAAGTTATTTGACCAATATAGTCGGTTTTTCTGTACCCCTTTAACTTTACTATTGTTATAATTTAGTAAATTATTGTATTTTGGGGATATCCATGAATTTCAAAGTTTCACTAGTTTCTTTAGCTTTGTTATCTAGCTTATCACTATCTACTTATGCTGAAGATCTATTAGACATCTATAAAGAAGCTCTACAAAGAGATACTCAAGTTTCTCAAGCTAAAGCTGAGGCACAAGCAGCTCACGCTGGCTTATCAGAGGCAACTGCTGCCCTATTACCACAAATTGATGTTGTAGGAAATCTTACTAAAACTAGAACTAACGTAATCGACGCTTACAATGCTCGTGGTAGCAACAAGCAAGCTACAGGTGCTATCAACCTATCTCAGACTTTATGGAGACATTCAAGCTGGGCTAACCGTTCAATTGCTGAAAAAACAGCAACCTTAAAAGATCTAGCTTATGCTGATGCACAACAGAATCTAATTGTTAGAGTAAGTAACGCTTACTTTAACGTGTTAAATGCTGCTGATACTTTAAAGTTCCAAAAAGCTAACAATGCTGCTTTAAAAAGACAATTGTCAGAGGCTAATCGTCGTTTCAATGTAGGCTTGATTGCTCAAACTGATAAACTTGAAGCACAAGCAGCTTACGACTTATCAAATGCAGCGGTGATTGCAGCAGAAAATGAACTTATCAATTCAAAGAGTGAAATTCGTATGCTTATTGGTCGTGAAATCGACGTTAATAAGCTTGCAAAGATTGATGAGAGTAAGTTTGCAGCAGCTTCTGTAAGCAATGATCTTATCAAGATCACCAAAAAGGCTGAGGAGAACAACTTAGCTTTACAACAAGCTGTAATTAGCCGTGATATTGCAAAAGACAACATTACCCTTGCAAGATCGGGTCACGAGCCTACTTTAGACTTTAATGCAAGAGCACAAACTGGCTATACTGAGTATGACACTCAAGTAGCACAAGCTGGCTTTGTAGATAACAACTCCTGGGCACATTCAGTTGGTTTAACCTTAAATATTCCTATCTTCCACGGTGGCGCAACCTCTGCTGCTGTAGATAAGGCTCAAGCTAACTACATCTACGCTCAAGAAGGCTTAGAGAAAGCTCACAGAACTTTACTTACTAACGTAAGCAACAGTTACAACAACGTAAATGCAGCTATTAGCTCAGTTACTGCATACAATAACTATAAAGTATCTGCAGACTCTGCTCTATCTGCAACTAAGGCTGGTTATGAGGTTGGTACTCGTACTATGACTGATGTGCTAAATGCAACTCAGAACCTATACGATGCTATGCAAAAATCAGCTCAAGCTCGTTATACTTACATTCTTTCAAGACTATCCTTGTTATATGCACAAGGTGACTTAAAAGTTGAGCACATTGATCAGATCAATCAAGGCTTGAAGAAATAGTCTTCTAGGACAAAAAAAATGCACCATCAGGTGCATTTTTTTATGAAAGCCCAGTAACGAGCTCTATCCAATAAGCAAATAAAAATCCTGCGTCGTAAGACGCCATTTAAAAATCTGATATAGAACAGCAAGTTAACTTTTTATGTAACAAGCTGAGAATTTGAAGTTAACTTAGACTTGTTAGCTCCAAATATCACTGATGTCATACCAGTTTCGATATCTTCAACTGTTATATCATCGCAAGCATATCCCACTGTTCTAAGACCAGCGACTGCATGAACTGCTTTCTCTAGTCTATGATCTTTTAACACTGGTTTATATTGCTCTATATGATGACCGGGAGTATGTCAAGCTATATGATGACCGGGAGTATGTCAAGCGCACTATGCAAATAATTTAAACTTTTTTGTAAAGTTAATCCATCCTTTTATCTATCTGATATTTAAGCACTTTTCTTTAATTTGATAGCCTATTTTTTG
>Ga0256404_1006591_pt1 | contig 19066 bp, 17 predicted proteins | sample RumenRJG_01DNA_FD_185990 | JGI IMG/M metagenome (GOLD analysis project Ga0256404, IMG submission 185990) | Bovine rumen microbial communities from Lethbridge, Alberta, Canada - RJG_01 | ecosystem: Host-associated > Mammals > Digestive system > Stomach > Rumen | place: Canada: Alberta | collected...
CCGCGGATTGCGCGGTATATTGGCAAGCACCGTTTCAACATCGCAGTTATTGGTGACATTGCATCTGCCCTTGCCCGTTATCGCAAGCTTTCTTCCGCAGCCGTCCATATGCTCTATCAGCGTGACACTTTTGCCGCGCCGCGCAGTCTGCACCGCGCACATAAGCCCTGCTGCACCGCCGCCGATGATAACGCAGTCCCGCATCATTGATTGTCCTCTCCGCTTTTGGTGTAAACGTCATACTCGTCCCAGACACGTTCAAGTCTTTCAAAGGTCTCCGAAACGATGTCGCGGTTCTTTATCGAAACTGCGACAACGAGCGCATTGATAAGGCTCAGAGGTGCTACGAGCGAATCGACAAAGGATGCCATATCGCTGCGCGCAAGCAAAAGGCTGTCCGCATACTTTGCTATTGGCGAGCTTGCAGAATCGGTTATCGCCACGACCTTTGCGCCGTTGTGCTTTGCAAAGTCAAGCGCCTTGACCGTCTGCTTTGAGTATCTTGGGAAGGAAATGCCTATCATAAGGTCTTTTTCATCAATATGCATTATTCTTTCAAAAAGCTCCGAGGTCGTAGTAGACGGCACGAGCTTTACGCGCGGAAAGATAAGCGACAGATAGTAGCCAAGAAACGCAGCTAACGATGCCGAGCTTCTTGTGCCGACTATGTATATGGTATTAGCCTCTGTTATGCGTTCTGCCGCGCTTTTGAAATCCTGCTTGCTCGTTTCTTCGAGCGTGCGGCGTATCCTGTCGATATCCTGGTTGAGTACCCTTTCAAGCACGTCCTCGCCGTTCATCTGGTCGCTTGTGACCTCTATACGCTGCACCGCCGTAAGCCTTGAACGCATCATTTCCTGCAAAGCTTTCTGCAGTGCGGGATAGCCGTCATAGCCGAGCATCGAGGCAAACCTCACGACCGTAGATTCGCTCACGCCGACCGTCCTGCCCAGCTTCTGCGCCGTCATAAACGCCGCCTTGTCGTAGTGGGCAAGGATATAATTTGCGATAAGCTTGTGTCCCTTTGAAAATGACGGGAGCTTTTCGCCTATTAGTGAAAACAAGTCCTTGTTCATACCGCGTGCACTCCTTTAATCAGACAATTCCTGCTGCAATTTTATGATATGTTCGCGTCTTTGCCGTGTTTTATCTTCAAGCACCCTTATGCGTGCCTTGTTCACCAGGATAACATCTCCCTCTTTAACGCCGCAAAGCCTGCTGACTTTTATACTGACAGCATCTTCGCCGCGCTCGCCGATTATGACGTATCCTTTCTGCGTTTTTTCTATCCTGTCAACAGTCATTTCAAAACCCATAAGCCGCTGTCACCTCTGCGCTTCGACCTTGATACCGCTTGCCGAGCAGTCAAAAACGACTGTTCCGTTATCCTTGGTTATGTAGATGTTTTTCACTTTCTTGCGTATGCGCTTCATCGCAGAATCGTGCGGATGACCGTAGTCATTATCCTTTCCGCAGGATATCACGGCATACTCGGGCACGACGGTTTCAAGGAACTCGTAGGAAGATGCCGCGTAGCTTCCGTGGTGCGCGATCTTGAGAATATCCGATTTAAGATCGAACTTCTGCGACATGATATCCTTTTCCTCCGCTGTCTCACAGTCGCCCGTGATAAGCACCGATCTGCCCGCGCAGGTGACCTTGACGAGCGTTGAGTAGTTATTGAGATCCTCCTGCTGCTGTTTGGGCGTAAACGTTCTGACCTCGGCGCTGCCCAGCTTATAGCTCGCATCGCTTGACCAGGTGACAGAAAGCCCCTGCGCCTTGACCTGCTTGAGCATTTTTTCGTAGCGCATGATCGTCGGCACCATACTGTCGGGTACCTTCGACATAATGAAATACTGCGTTTTGAACGTCTTTAGGATATCGGGCATCTCGCCCATATGGTCTGTATGCGGGTGCGTGACGATGATGTATTTAAAGCTCTTCACGCCCAGCTTTTTGATGTAGTTTATGACCGTATCGCCGTCATCGCGCTCTCCGCTGTCAACGAGCATAGCCTCGCCGCCGCAGGTTATCAGCGTACAGTCGCCCTGTCCAACGTCGATAAAATGCACCTGCATCTGCGCGTCAGCTTCGGGCTTTGCGCTCTGCGAAGAGTCTTGCTCCTGTGCGCTTGTCGTTACAGCCTTTTGCGTCTGCGCCTGTGAGCTTGTGCCCTCGCTCGCTTTGGTCTGCGTTGTGCCCTGCGAGCTGCTTTCAGCCGTGCTTTCGCCGCTTGATGTGCTTTCAGACCTCGAGCTGCTGTCGCCGCCCCTGCCAAACAGAAATAGTGCGCCAAATATCAGCAGCGCAAGCACTATCAGTCCCACGCCGATAAATATAAGCTGCGTACTGCCCGCGGAGCTTTCAGGCTTGCGAGAGCTGCCGCCAAGCTTGTTCCTGTTTTGCTGCAAAGCTCTCACGCCCCTTTCGTTTACTGTTTATCTTCTTGCTTTCATTTCGATCCATTCCTGCTGACTTATCAGCACAGGGCGCGGCTTTGAGCCTTCCTGCGGACCGATAACGCCCATTTCCTCTATCTCGTCCATGATCCTTGCAGCCCTTGCAAAACCGAGCTTGAGCTTTCTTTGCAAGAACGAGGTCGATGCCTGTCCTGTCTGCACGATAATAGAGATAGCCTGATCTATCAGATCATCATCTGCATTGACAACAACATCAGCGCCGCTGCCCGCATCATCACCCGAGCCGCCCTTTGGCTGCGGTATATTCTCCTCAACGCCGTGCATTACCTCCTCGCTGTACTGCGTCGGATGCTCGCTCTTGAGGAACTCAACTACCTCGTTTATCTCCTTTGTAGATGCAAAGCCGCTTTGTATACGCATAGGATTTTTCATTCCCACGGGCTTGTACAGCAGATCGCCGTTGCCAAGCAGCTTTTCCGCGCCGCCGTAGTCAAAAATAACTCGCGAGTCCATGATACTTGAAACGCTCAGCGCAACTCTTGACGGGATATTTGACTTGATAAGTCCCGTGATAACGTCCTTTCTCGGTGACTGCGTAGCGATTATCATATGTATGCCCGCTGCACGCGCTATCTGCGCGATACGGCACACGGTGTCCTCGACCTCGCTTTTTGCCGCCATCATCAGATCCGCAAACTCGTCGATAACGATGACTATCTGCGGCAGGATATCGAGCTTTGCGATCTCCTCGTTGCGCTCGCCCTCGGGCTTTTTGCGCTCGCTGCGGATAAGCGAGTTATATTCGTGCAGGCTCTTGACATGGTTAGCCTCAAGCCTGTTATAACGCTTGATAGTTTCGTTGAGAGCCCAGCCCAGCGCGCCTGCCGCCTTCAAAGGCTCGGTAACAACGGGGATAAGCAGGTGCGGGATATTGTTGTATATCGGGAACTCGACTTTTTTAGGGTCGATAAGTATCAGCTTTACCTCATCGGGTGATGCGTGATACAGTATGCTCAGAATGATAGAGTTTGTAAACACCGACTTACCTGAACCCGTAGTACCTGCAACGAGCAGATGCGGCATTTTTGCGATATCGCCTATAACGATATTTCCCTCAATGTCCTTGCCGACAGCAAATGTCAGCTTGCCCTTGGAGTTTCTGTACTCATCACTGTCGATAAGCTCGCGCAGCGAGACCATTTCTCTGTTTACGTTAGGCACCTCGACACCGATGCACGGCTTGCCCGGCACAGGCGCGATACGCACGCTTGTTGCAGCAAGGTTGAGTGCGATGTCATCGGAAAGTCCGGTTATCTTGTTTACTCTTACGCCTGCTGCGGGTTCAAGCTCATATCTTGTTACCGATGGGCCGTGGAAAACGCTGACTATCCTTGATTTAGCGGCATAGGTTTCCAGCGTGGAAACGAGCTTTTCAGCCTTTTCGTTTATCTCCTGCTGAACTACCTCCGCAGAGGTCTTGTTCTTTGCGTATTTGAGTATATCAACAGGCGGATAAACATACGCAGGTATCTTTTCCTCCTGCTCGAAAAGCGTAGTCTGACCGCTTTTTTCAACGTGTACCTCGGCAGGCGGCTCGGTTTTTTCTTCTGCCTTTTCCGCAGTCTTTGCCTCCTTGCTCTCCTGCTCGGGCTTATCTGCCCTTGCGACAGCCTTGGCGATTATCCTTTCAAGCTCCTTGTTCTTCTTTGCAGGCTTTTGCTGCGGTATCTCCTGCTCGGTCTGATTTGGCTCTATCTTCGGGAGCTCGGCAGGGTCTATGTCCATAAAGTCAAACTCGTTATGGTCGGTGATGTACTCCTGCTCGCGCTCTTTCTTTTCCTCCTCAAGATACCTTGCAAAATCCACCTGCGCATCGGGCTTGCCCTTTCTGAAAAGGCGTCTGTGAGGCTTTTGCTCCTGCACGGGCGGAAGCTGCACGCCGCGTCTTTGTTTTTTATTTATCTGTTCAGGCTGCTGCCCGGAGCTTTCCTGCCTCTGCGCTGCCCTTTCGGCGCGCTCGTATCTGTCCTCGCTGACTGCCCTGTATCCGCTTCTGAAAGGCTTGGTTATTGCCCTGAAAAGCTGCGGCAGGGTTATATCGGTCAGTATCATTATAAACGTAAACGCCATAAGGATAATGATTATCGCCGCGCCCACGCGCTTGAACGCCGCAAGCAGCGGCCAGCCCAGCACAGCACTTGCGACACCGCCGCCTTTGAGCTTCACGCCGCTGTCGTACAGCCATTCTATCTTGCGCAAAAATGATGCGCCCTGCACGCTGCCGACCTGAAGTATCTGTGCGCCGCCGCTGAACAGCAGCATAAGCACCGTTCCCTCTATCAGCTTGGCAAGGACGGTATTTTTGTTGTAATCAGATGCTATCATCAGCGCAACATAAATAAGCATAGGCGCAAAAAGAAATACGCTTATGCCGAACATTCCGCGGTTAAAGCAGTAAAGCTTGTTCCACAGGCCGTCACCCTTTATGTATGTCGCAAAAAGCTCAAAAATGCCGACAAAGAACAGTATGTACGACCACAGCCGTCTGTTTTCCTTTGCCCTTGCAGCCTTTTTGGCGTCTGCCGCAGACTGCGCCTTCTTGCCCGCAGTCCTGCCCGCAGATTTTTTAGCGCCGCTTGCAGACTTTGCCGGTGCGGTTTTTTTAGCGGTATTCTTTTTTGCAGAGCTTGTGCCGTTGTTTTTCGCCGCCATTTCTAACACATTTTCCTTTCCGTGATTTGCATTCAAAAGTCACAAAAAAGTCTGAAATACACTTTCCAGACTTTTTCATAAAAGCAAGATCTATGCGAATGATATTACCTTTCCGCTTATCGCCTCGATTATTGCGATGACAAGTACAACGCCGCCGAGTGCGAGGGTATAGTAAGCAAATATCTTGAATCTGTCCGATTTTACCAGCCAGTTTATCAGCCTTATCGCCGCAAGGCCGACCACAGCCGCAACAACAAATCCTATCAGGCAGTTGCCCCACTCGATAGCTGCGTGCTGCTTTATGGCTTTGAGCAGCTCTGAAAGGCAGCCTGCAAGTATAGCGGGTATGCCCAGTATAAACGAATACTCGACCGCGGTCTCTCTCGTAAAGCCGCAGAAAAGTCCTGCGCTTATCGTTGAGCCGGATCTTGAAACGCCCGGCAGCAGCGCAACGCCCTGGAACAGACCGACGATCACGGAATCACGTCCTGTGATATTGACCGCCTGCTTTCTGCCGTTCATACACTTGGTAGACATATACAGTATTGCCGCTGTGTAGAGGAAGCAGATGCCCTCGGCAAAGATGCTTGAATCCTCTGCGACCGATTCGAACCAGCCCTTGAATATCGCAAATGGCAGCAGACACATAGTTGAAACGATTATCATTATCACCATTTTTCTGTCGCCGTTTGCCTTTTTCAGCGAGAACTTTTTGTGTGCGATGTCGCTTATCATCGAGAAAAACTCTTTTACCATCCTGATTATTCTGGGTCTGAATGCGATGAACACCGCCAGCAGCGTGCCTAAATGCAGAACTGCCGAAAAGAACAGCGCGCCCTCGCCGCTGTTGCCTGTAAAGTGCTGATACAGCGAAAGATGTCCCGAGCTTGACACGGGCAGGAACTCGGTAAGTCCCTGGATTATCGCCTGAAAAATAGCACTTATTGTACTCATATCATGTCCCCCTAAATTATGTCATATATAAAAGCCGCTGCGGCTCACATAGTCCGCAGGAACGGTGCTGAAAAGCTGCTTTCGCTTTGGAAAAGCCTGAACGAAAAGATCCGTCCTGAAAACGTCATAGAGGTCGATCACCGTGTGAAACACCGCTTATCACCTCTTTTTCCGAATCGTTCTCGATCATATCATAAAGGCACTGTATAACGTCGCTCAAGCCGCCGAGCCTGTCGATAAGGCCCTCTCTCACCGCAGTTTCGCCGTCGATCACCGAGCCCACATCATTCACCAGCTGCCCGTTTGCAAGCATCAGCTGCTTGAACCTGTGCGCCGACATTTTTGAGTTTGAACACACAAACCGCACTATCCTGTCCTGCATTTTTTCAAAGTATGACAGCGTCTGCGGTACGCCAAGGACCGTTCCGTTCATACGCACCGGATGAATGGTCATCGTTGCACTTGGCACTATGAACGACCTTTTTGCGCTGACTGCAAGCGGCACGCCTATCGAATGACCGCCGCCCACCACGAGCGACACCGTGGGCGTTTTCATACTTGCGATAAGCTCTGCGATAGCAAGTCCTGCCTCAACATCGCCGCCGACTGTATTGAGGATCATCACGAGCCCCTCAACCGTTCTGTCCTGCTCGATAGCCACCAGCGCGGGAATAATATGCTCGTACTTTGTAGTTTTGTTCTGCGGCGGCAGTATATAGTGCCCCTCGACCTGCCCGATGATATTCAGGCAGTGGATATTGTGCTTTGCATTTACGGGCAGAGCGCTTCCGAACTCAACGATCTGCTGCTGTTGCTCCTGCACGTTTTCACTCATGCACTGCTCGTTTTCGTCTTCCTGCAAACACATAGCCGAACACTCCTTTTTACGCTCTTTGTTAAGAGTATTCGCACCACGGCTCAAATTATGCAGAAAAGCTTTCATAAGTAAATATATTATATCACAACTGCATACCCTTGTCAACCGAAACAGCGCGGTTTTCACAAAAAAATGCAGGAGATCTGTCATTCCCCTGCATTTTAACAGCTGTTTTATTTTTCCAGCACATATTCTTTTGAAAGGACCTGTTCCACCCACTGAACGAGGCTGACAAAGCTATCCTTGTCATAGCACGCAAAGTATTTGTTATCCGGCTGATTGTTGTGGGTGATATTGTCGACAAGGCACCAGCCGTCCGATGATATCGTAAGTTCCTGCTGGTCGGGTGAATTAAGCCCGAAGGTTATCTGTATATAGTCAAGCGTTTCGTTGGCATCGGGGGTAGTTGTCGCCTGCGCCTTGCCAAAGCTCTTGACCATCCGGCTCAATTCGGTGTAATCGTCAAAACTCTGCACATAGCACTCACCGCTGACATTGCCTATCTTCAGGTGCACGCGGGCATACGACGCTTCGTAGATAACGTAGTTGTAATACTCGTCAAAGCAGATGTAATAGGACGCACCGTTGCGCGAGACTTTGTAGTAAGCGCGATAGGTCTTGCCCGTGTTTATCTTCTGCGGGTCGCATTTTTCGGCAGAATCCCACAGGTAGTTTCCCGCAGGGTCTTCAACATATCGTCCGCGCTCTATCTGTATCAGGAACTTTTTCTCGCCCTCTGCGGAAGTCTGGTTCTCATCGGCACTTTCGGCAATGATTATCGAATCCGCCGAAAAGCCCTTGCGGTCGTACTTTGCCAAGGTGCCGTTATCATAAAGCTTGTAATGATCGGCAGCCTCTTTCTGCTTATCCATATAGGAGCACATTATAACATCGTTTGAGACTGTTGTTATCTTCGTGTACTTATCCGCTTTTATAAGAACGTGACCCAGTCCGTCAAGAATGCCCACATACCCACCTGCGGAGTATGTGTACACCTTGTCCGCGACCTTTGATATGCAGTTGTATTCCGGGAACTTCTGCGTTTCAACAGGCGTTTCCACCTTACTCCTGTCAAAGCTCTGATACACCTCGCGCGACAGCAGGTCAGGCTCTTCAAGGTTAGTAAGGAACGACGGGAAAGTGTACTTTTTTATCTCGACCTTTGACGGACTTGCAGACGAATCGGGCTGCACCTGCGATGAAACGTCAGAAGCCGTTGAATCATTCTTTTTCTTTTCGCAGCCTGCCATGCACAGACACATCGCTGCAGCCGCACAGCACAAAGCTGCCCTTGCCAGAAGCTTCATTGCGATACCTCCATAAAGATGATAGTTATAAACATTATAGTACATTCCGCCCCGATTTTCAAGTCTTTTGAAAAAAATAGTGCTGCCGTCAATGCAGCAGCACTTTTATCATCATACCTTTTTGACCTTATTCACCAGCAGCGCGACAGCCACAAGCAGCAGGTTATAACCAAGCACTGCCGATGCGCTTATCTGCGAGAACGAGCCCGTAACTCCCATGATAAAGCACAGGAAAGCGCCCATTACTGCGCCGCCGAACTGGAATGCAACACCTATATCAGCTGCGGCTTTGAGCCTTTTAGCACCGAGGATAAGCATTGCCAGCGACTGGAAGTGGCCGCTGCAGATGACCGTTGCGGATGTGCTTGGCACATAGTCGGTCTGCTCGTCATAGTCCTTGTGGTATCTGAACGGCAAAAATCTTACAGACGATCTGTCAACGCCGAAAGCCGAGCAGATGTAGTCTTTTGTGAGGAAGCTGTCAACAGTTCTTATTACCGTTACGATGCCCTCACTTTCAAGCTCCTGCATCCACGCTGCGATAGACGGATTTGCAACTGCCCTTACCACGAAAAGCGTTGTAACAACGCCCGATATCGACAGATAGACCGCAGCATTCGAGCCTGCGAGCTCACGCTCCTTTGCCTCTGACGGCAAGCCCTCTATCGAGTGGTTCTCCATAAGCTCTCTCGTGCCGAGCAGTATACGCTTGTTCTCTATCCAGCCCGAAAGACCCTGACCGTCCTCGTAGATGTAGCTCTCTACCGGGTAGAGCATCTCGGTCTTGCCCAGCAGCATCTTGTAAAACGCCGATTTCAGCACACTGTCCGCCTGACTGGTAAGGCTCGCAGCCATAAGTATACATTCCTCGATAGGCGTTGTAGAAAGCATTTTCAGATTGATAAAATCGACCATTCCCGTCGGGAAAAGCTGCTTTGCCTCGACCAGCACCGCGTTGGTGTCGGCAAACTCGTCGACCGAGTTGTAGCCAAGCATTATCGCCGAATGCTGAAGGTACTTCTTTGAAGCCTTTGTCATCGGCATATTCACGATAAGTATGAGCGCCATTGACGAACACATCGTGATAGTTCCCGAAAGTGCGGCAAGCGCGGTGATTATCTTGTCAACGGGGTTTGCAGGATTTTTGTCGAATACGAATGATAAAAGTCCCAGCAGCAGACCGCCCAGCAGCACCAGCGGGCATATGCGCCTTGCGAAAACGTCCGAAACATCAGTGCAGTAGCTGTTTTTCATAAAGTCCTTCACGAACTCCGTCTTCTGCATTTTTGCAAGCACAGGGTACTGCTCGACATAGCCCTGCGTAAAGTTCGCGGCAACATCCTCGTTTTCGACCGTTTTTACGGCGTATCTGTCGTATGCGCCTGCTATGTATCTGAAATTGTTCTCCGTGCGGCTGACTATCATCAGCTTGCCAACGGTGTTGAATACAAGACCGATTATCGCAGCGCCGATGTAGATGTGATAATACCTTCCCGCTACCGAACCTGTCGAGAACAGCGCCATGAAGCCCGATATCATCGCACTTATCATACTCAGCGCCGCAAGCGAGTCGCAGTCGGCACTTGACTTGATAAGGTTCTTTATTCCCGCGCTTAATACAGTGTAAGATTCAAATACTGCCACAAATCCGAGCAGCACATTAAGCACCGTATACACCGCAGGATACTTTGTTCTGTCAAATATGCCGAAAAGTGCAAATCTGAAATCATTTGCAAACGCAAGCAGCATACAAACGATTCCCGCTGCGAGAAGCACCGTCAGCCTGCTTTTCAGCGTCTTTTTAAGCTCTCTTATCTCCGCGAGCAGCTCGGGAGCCTGTTCAAAGCTTTCAAACTCGTCAGTGCTTGAGGCTTTGCTCTCCTGCTGTTCATCAAGCTGACCGAGCATCTCCTCCTGCTGTGAATCGAGCCTGAAGCTCTCCACCTTGCGCCGTCTGCGCTTGGTAAGGAACTCCGTCCTCTCCTCATAGCCCGTGCTGCTGTCGGGTATCTGCGATTTATCAAATTCCTCTGTCTTGGGGATTATCTTCCCCGTCAGACTCAATTTCAGGTCTTTAAGACTTGCCCTGTTCTTTGGTGAAACGCTTTCGCCGCGCTTTGCCTTTTGCTTTTTCATCTTCGACAGATTCTTTATCGTCGCAGCGTTGCGCTTTTTGCGCAGCATCTCAATATCCTTTTCATCAAGACCCAGCTCTCTTGCCTGTGCCTCAAAATCGTCCTCGTCAGGCTCGCCGACCTGCTGCATATCCTCCACAAAAGGCGGCTGCGCATCTTCATCTTCGGGCTGCTGCGGACTATCCTCCTGCGGCTGCGTATCAATACTTTCGCTCTGCATCGGAGTATCGGGGATAACAGGCTCGGCCTCGCTGACGTTTTCCTCAGGTATCCACTGGTCGGGCTGACTGTCAAACTCCTGCGTAACGTCTTTGGGATAAGAAAACGCATTGTTCGCGGTTTCCTGCACTTCCCCGCCGCTTACAAGCTCGGGCTCCTCCTGTTCGATGACCGCACTTATATCCTGCGCCGTTTCGGGCTGTTCCTGCGCCGCGTGCGCCTGCTTTTCAAGCTCATCGCGTCTTTCCTGCGCGAACCTGCCTGCATCAAAGCGGTCAAGCTTATCGTTATATTCTGACAAAAGGTCATCGACTGAAAATCTATCTGCCAAGATATATCACTCCATTTTTCATTTCTTACGCTGTCTGACAACTTCGTACATAAATATGCCCGCCGCCACCGACGCATTGAGGGAATTGACCTTCCCTGCCATCGGCAGACTCAGCAGAAAATCACATTTATCCTTCAGCAGCCTACCCATTCCGAAGCCCTCCGAGCCGATTATCAGCCCTATGGGACCGTCAAGCTTTACGCTGTCATAGCTTTCGCCGCTGCCGTCAGTGCCATATATCCACACGCCGTTTTTCTTGAGCATATCGACTGTTGCCGCAAGATTTGCGACCCTTGCCACAGGCAGCCAGCTCGCCGCGCCCGCAGAGGTCTTGAAGACCGTATGGTTGAGCGATGCACTTCGCCTTTTGGGGATTATCACCCCGTGAGCGCCCGCAGCCTCGGCAGTCCTGATTATCGCACCGAGATTGTGCGGATCCTCTATCTCGTCACAGATTATGATGAACGGATCCTCACCCTTTTCCTGCGCGATCTCGAGCAGCCTTTCGGGCTGGACATATTCCGCGCACGCACCCACCGCGATAACGCCCTGGTGTGACGCGCCTTTAGCCATATTATTCAGCTTTATCTCGCTGACCTGCTTGAGCGTTATGCCTTTTTCCTTTGCCATTTTGCATATCAGCGTGATCGAGCCCGTTGCCTGAGGATTCACATAGACCGTATCTATCAGCTTATCCGCTTTGAGCGCCTCGATAACGGGATTTCTGCCAACTATCAGCTGGGATCCCCACGAGCTATCCTCTTCGGGCTTGTTTTGAAATTCTTTTTTCATAAGCCTACTCTTTCCACATAATGATTTCAACAATTCATTATAACACAAAAATTCTCAAAAGCCAATAGCTTTCGAGAATTTTAACGATTTAAACAAATATAAAACCTATGAATAGTAATTTTCAACAAACTGCGCCTAAACAAATACCGATACCGCATACGCCGCCGCACCTGCGACAGCCGCCGCACACACGCCGACAGTCAGCTTGTTCCGGCGCAGAATATCCTTCACTCCCGTGCGGATTTTATGACCATGACAGTCAAGAAATCTTTTCGCAAAGCGTTTCGCTTTTTCGTCAAGTTCCCTGTCAGAAGCACAGCGTTTTTCGGCGTTCACAAACAACAATATTTTTTCAAAGTGTTCATCATTTGGACATTTAATCTCGATGATTTGTTTATTAACTCCCTTTATCATTTCCCGACAATTCTCCATTTTCTAAAGTTTACATATTTTATCCAGCATATGTAATTTTTCAGAGGAGTTTTCAACAATTCTCAACTTTTCTGTTGAAAACACAGGGTTTTCAACATCTCCAAACGTGATTTGTGTTGAAAAGTACGTTGAAATCTTTGAAAATTCAATGATAACAAAGCATTTTCACATTGTTGAAAGTGATCCGGCGTTGAAAAAATGATAGTTTTTCGCCGTAAATTGTCTGAAAATGTCAAAAAATGCAGCTCTATTTATGACCGAACTATGAACAGATTGCCGTTAAAATTTCCTCTTGACAACCAGTCCTTTTTGTTATGGGCTTTGCAGCCGATGCTGAATTTGTTTGTCGAAAAATTTACAATTTCAGCACTCCTGTACAAACAATTGTACACTTGCCGCCATACGCGACATCATATTGTCTGCTGGAATAATTATGTCCAAAAAGTTGGACTTTTATGCAAAAACGGCTGCATAAAAATTTTCACATCCGCACAGCGAAAATCTACGAAAACTACCTTGTTGTCAGAAACTTTATCGCGCGCTCGACAGAGTCCTTTGAGTTGCCCCAATCAGCATTCGCGCCAGTATTGCGGTAATCATACATCTTGCAAAAGTGCGAAACGTCCTTCTCCAGCTCGTTCAGATACTTGTTCATAAGCTCGGCGCAGGCTTGCGAAAAGCGCTTGTGCAGCTTCTTGTCAAGGCTGTCGTCCATCATTTCGATAAGCATTTCGTAGTGCGGCAGGCAAAGCATCTGCTGCTGCTCGAAAAGCTTGCGGAAATCCTCCTGCTGCTCGTACATCTCGAACAAGGTGCGCATGATGCGGCTCATTCCCCACTCGATCTTTGAACATACAAAGCAGCTCTCGTTGACTGCGGAAACGGTCTTGCGCTTGGCATTCCTGCCGTGGAAAAGGCTCTTTTTCGACAGCTCACCCTGCAAGTGCTGCAAGTGGCTTTGCAGCATCAGCGCCAGCGATAGCCTGTTCTTGCACGCGCGCATCTGCTCAAAATGCACATGGCAAAAGCCCAGCTTATTGGTTTCCATACGCACATCAGGCTCCATCATCGCCGCGCCCATTATGTAATCGACTGTTCTGCTCTCGAGCGTGTCGCGCAGCGTGCAGATCGGGCAGCCGCACTTCGGCTCGAAGATCTCGGTAACGGGTATGGTCAGAATACTTTCTCTCATAAAACCTGTCCTTTCCTCTTGAAAAATCAGCCTGATTATAATATAATGTATTTTGAGAGGTTTTTCAAGTATTTTGTGTAAATTAAGGAGTATACGGAAAATGCACATCAGCACCGAAAACTCGGACTTTTTCACCGACAGCACCGAGCAGATCGAAAGCGCCGTGCGCACATCGCGCGAGATATGGATAAGCGGCAGGGAAAAATACCCTTGCCTTGCGCTGCTGACAAACGGCGCAAATGCGTGCGTGAACTATTTCGGCGCGGACGAAGGCGATATGTGGATGTCCCGCAGCGAAAGCACGCAAAGCGCGCTCTTTCTCGCAGGCGGAGTCGAATGGGAAGCCCCTGCCGATGCTGTGATAAGCATAGACACCGCTTTGCAATGCGTCAGAGAATTCTGCCTCACCCTGACAAGACCTGATTGCATAAAATGGCAGTACGGAGTGTGAAAAATGGCTATTGACTATAAGATCGACGGAAATGATATTTTGCTGCGCCAGAGCGATATTGCGCTTGATGATACCCTTGACTGCGGGCAGGCGTTCCGCTGGGAAAAGATCGCAGGGAACACTTATCACGGCGCATTCCTCAACAAGCAGCTCACCATAAGCTGCGAAAACGGCAGCGACCTTTTCAGGCTGCACGATACGACCGAGCAGGACTTTATGAACATCTGGAAGGACTACTTTGACCTTGACACCGATTACGGCGAGATAAAGCGCAGGTTCTCAAGCGATGAAACGCTCGCAAAGGCTTGCGCGTTCGCAGGCGGCATACGCATTTTAAGGCAGGACAGCTGGGAGTCGCTGTCATCTTTCATCATCAGCCAGAACAACAACATACCGCGCATAAAGGGCATTATCGGGCGCTTGTGCGAGCATTACGGCGGCTACCCGTCTGCCGAGATGATGCGGGATGAAACTATCGACAGCCTCGGCTATCTGCGGTCGGGATTTCGCGCAAAGTACCTTGTAGACGCGGTTTCAAAGGTTCTCGGCGGCGAGATAGACCTCGATGCCGTGCGCACTCTGCCGCTTGACGAGGCGAGGAAAACACTTATGACCATAAAAGGCGTGGGACCGAAGGTCGCGGACTGTGCGCTGCTGTTCGGCTTCTACCGCGTGGACGCTTTTCCGAAAGATGTGTGGGTAAAGCGCGTTATGTCGCAGTGGTATCCAAACGGCTTGCCCGAGTGTACCAAGGGGCTTGAAGGCATCGCACAGCAGTATCTTTTCCACTACATACGCAGCCTCAAATAACGGCGGATTTCGATTTGTTTTTTGCATATTAACAATTTGTGCATTGACAAATCGTACAGTTTGTTCCATAATATTAGATATAATTTGTGTTTTTTGCATTGAAATGAGGGTGAGAAAATGATAGATGTATGCCTCGCAGGTACAGGCGGAACGATGCCGCTGCCCGCCAGATGGCTGACTACCTTTTGGATAGAATATAACGGCAGAGCTGCCCTTGTAGACTGCGGAGAGGGTACACAAATAGCTATCACCAAGTACGGCTGCAAACTCAGCAAGATAGATGCTATCTTTATCACCCACTTCCACGCAGACCATATCTCAGGTCTTGCAGGGCTGCTTTTGTCAATAGGCAACACAGGCAAGACAAGTATGCTCACCATCTACGGCTGCAACGGTCTTGCACGCATAATCAAGAATATCTGCTGCATATGCCCGCTTCTGCCGTACGGCATAGATATAGTCGAGCTTGACAGCAAGCGCACCAGCCAGCTCCAGTGGAACGATATGACCGTTTCTACACTGCCTCTGCGCCACGGCATACCCTGCCTCGGATACTCCTTCAGGCTTGACAGGAAGCCCGTGTTCAATCCGCAGAAGGCGGAAGACCTCGGCGTTGACGTTCGCTACTGGCGGCAGCTGCACAGCGGCGAGAGCGTTATCATTGACGGCAGGGAGATAACTACCGATATGGTCACAGATGACGCAAGAGCGCCGATAAAGATAACCTATATGACCGATACCGTTGCATTTGACGAAATGGCAGAATTCGCAAAGGATTCAGACCTGCTTGTGTGCGAGGGTATGTACGGCGAGGACGATATGATAGACAAGGCGCGCGAAAAGGGACATATGGTGTTCTCACAAAGCGCCGATATCGCAGCGCGTTCAGGCTCAAAGGAGCTTTGGCTGACCCATTACAGCCCCTCTCTGCCAAACCCAAAGGCTTACGAAAAACAGGTCAGAGCGCAGTTTGGCAACACCGTCATAAGCAAGGACGGACAGAAAAAATCATTAGGCTGATACAAGCCCGATAGTACCGCTTTGGTGCTTATCGGGCTGTTTTTCTGCCTAAATCACAAAAAAAGACCCATTTAGTGAGGTTTCTTTGTCAACTGTTCAATATTGACAATACAGCCGCACGGGTGTATAATTTAGTGTGTGTTTACTATAATTGAAAAGGAGGAAATGCTTGTATCTGCAAGCATATCACGAATATGAAATTTGTAGTGATAGGTGCGGGTAAAATAGGCGGTACACTTTCTCAGCAGCTCGTTGAGGAAGGTCACAGCGTTATCGCTGTCGACAGCAACTCGGAGGCTGTCAAAAAGCTGCTCAACTCGCAGGATATAATGTGTATAGAGGGTAACGGTGCCACAGCTGATATACAGGTCCAGGCGGGCATTAAAGGCGCTGACCTGCTTATCGCCACGACTGCACACGACGAGCTCAATATGGTCTGCTGTATGCTTGGCAGACAGCTCGGCGCTAAAAGGACCATCTGCCGCGTAAGAAACCCCGAGTATTATGACCAGATAGATATAATCAAAAATAACCTCGGACTTGCGCTTATAATCAACCCCGAGCTTACCACCGCGCGTGAGATAGCAAACGGACTTGTCTTCCCGACCGCTGCAAAGGTCGAGGTGTTCGGCAAGGGCAGAGTCGAAATGGTCGAACTGAAGATATCGGAGGACTCACAGCTTATCGGGCTGACCCTTGCGGAGATATATAAAAGGCTGCGCCTGAAATTTCTTATCTGCGCCGTTCAGCGTGAAAGCGGAACGTTTATCCCTTCTGGTGATTTTGTACTGCACGCGGGCGACAGGATAAACATAGCTGCTTCACACTCGGATATCGAGCGTTTCTTCCGTGAGAACGGACTTGTCAAGAACAAGATAAAATCAGTAATGATAGTCGGCGGCGGAAAGATAGGCTACTATCTTGCAAAGATGCTTTCCTCAATGGGTATGCGCGTAAAGGTGATAGAAAAAGACTACACCCGCTGTACCGAGCTTTGTGACGAGGTACCCAAGGCTACGATAATCCACGGCGACGGCACCGACCAGGAGCTGCTGCTTGACGAGGGCATAAAGGAAGTCGACGCTTTCGTTGCACTTTCGGGACTTGACGAAGAAAACATCATCATGTCGCTTTACGCAAAGAACAATTCGGGCGCTAAAACGATAACAAAAATAAACAGAGATTCATACATTGATATGGCGAGAATGCTCGGGCTTGACACGATAGTTATGCCAAAGCTGCTGACTACGGGAACGATCCTGAGCTATGTGCGCTCGCTTGAAAACGCATCGTCTGAAAGCCGTATCGAATCGCATTACCACATCGTAGGCAATAAGGTCGAGGCGATAGAGTTCAACATCAAGGAGAATATTCCGCATCTCACGGGCATTCCTCTGAAGGATGTCAGGATAAAAAAGAACATACTTATTTGTGCGATAATAAGAAAACGTCAGGTCATCATTCCAAACGGAAGCGACACCATCGAGCTTGATGACTCGGTCATAATCGTAACCAAAGACCAGCGTTTTTCAGAGCTGCGAGATATATTGGAATAGGAGATAATTCTTTTGAACAAGAAGATAGTGCTGCACTCGCTGGCGCAGATAGCGCTTATTGAAGCGGGGCTGATGCTTTTACCTGCTGCGGTAGCCTTGTACTACGGTGAAACAAAGACCTGGCAGGTATTTGTGATAGTTGCAGCCTGCATAGCTGCCCTTCAGATACCGATACTATTTCTCACAAAGTTAAAAGATACAGACAATATGAACTTCCGCGACGGCGTTGCGATAGCTGTCTCCGCGTGGATAGTCATATCGCTGTACGGCGCTCTGCCGTTTTATATCAGCGGTGAGATACCAAATTTCTGCAACGCATTTTTCGAGAGTATCTCGGGCTTTACCACAACAGGCTCGTCAATACTTACAGATGTGGAAGCTCTCACAAAGGGAATGCAGTTCTGGAGATGCTTTACACACTGGGTCGGCGGTATGGGAGTTCTGGTGCTTACGGTAGCGATCCTTCCGTCTGACAAGAAATCATCAAGCCTTCAGCTTATGCGTGCGGAATGCCCCGGGCCTACGGTAGAAAAACTCGTACCAAAGGGCAAATCCTCCGCGCTGATACTGTATGTAATCTACGCGGTGCTTACACTTATCATGATAATCTTCCTCGTGTTCGGCGGTATGCCGCTGTACGACAGCGTCTGCACAACATTCGGCACGGCAGGCACGGGCGGCTTCGGCATCAAGAATGCGGGACTCGGTTTTTACAACTCGGCATATATTGAAGGCGTTGTCACGGTATTTATGATAATGTTCGGCGTAAACTTCAATATTTACTACTTTATTGTCATCAAGCGTTTTTCGGATATCTATAAGAACTCCGAGCTAAAGCTTTACCTGGGAACGATATTCGTTTCTATCGGTCTTATCTGCGCAAACACTATGGCGTACGGAGTTTACAACAGCTTTTCAAAAGCATTCAGATACTCCTCCTTCCAGGTCGGCTCTATAATGACCTCGACGGGCTTCGCCACGGCGGACTTTGACCAGTGGCCCGAGTTCTCAAAGGTGATACTTGTACTGCTGATGTTCATAGGCGCGTGCGCAGGCTCTACGGGCGGCGGTTTCAAGGTATCAAGAGTGCTGATACTTGTGCGCACAGCAAAGCGCAACCTTCGCAAGCTGCTGCACCCTAAATCAGTCAACGTAGTCAAATCAGACGATAAATCACTCAATCTTGAAACAGTACACGGCGTAAGCGGCTACCTTATAATCTACATTCTGATATTCTTTGCATCGCTGCTGATAATCTCGCTGAACAATCTGGATTTCACGACATCGTTCACATCTGTAACGACCTGCTTCAATAACATAGGACCGGGTCTTAACAAGGTCGGACCTATGTGCAACTTCTCACAGCTTTCAGACCTTTCAAAGTACACTCTGAGCCTTGATATGCTGCTCGGGCGACTTGAATGTATCCCCGTGATGATGATGTTTGCACCGTCTATGTGGATAAAGAAACTGTATTAAAACAAAAAATAATTCCCGAACTTTTTACGGTTCGGGAATTTTTTATTTTTGCTATTATTTCTGTCCGCTCATTCCGCCAAGGATCCTCTCCAGATCCTCTGCGCTTGGCAGTACCACCTCGTCCATAGTGCCCGAGGACATCGGTCCTTCATCATCGGGTACAGCAGGCTTAACGCCCGGTGCAGGCATTACATTTGGAGCCGGTCTTACATTAGGTGCAGGTCTCGGCTGTCCTTGCGGCATCGGTGCGCCCTGCGGTCTTGGCTGTCCTTGCGGCATCGGTGCGCCCTGCGGTCTTGGATGACCCTGCGGCATCGGTGCGCCCTGCGGTCTCGGCTGTCCCTGAGGCATCGGTGCGCCCTGTGGTCTTGGCTGT